>Ga0105162_1000810_pt1 | contig 19079 bp, 16 predicted proteins | sample JNZ201metaG_FD_81532 | JGI IMG/M metagenome (GOLD analysis project Ga0105162, IMG submission 81532) | Hot spring microbial communities from Jinze hot spring, China to study Microbial Dark Matter (Phase II) - JNZ 20120812A | ecosystem: Environmental > Aquatic > Thermal springs > Hot (42-90C) >...
ATCCAATTCAACGGCTACTCTAACGCCTTCATCTGCACTAAATAGATTCCTTAACTTCATAGGCCAACGCCATTGTATTACACTTTAGATATATTGTGCTTAAAGGTAAAATATTTGTCTATAATTATAGCTACAACTTCTAATCGTGGTAACCCAAGGATAGTACAACGTACATAGAGACAACTAGCAATTACAATAAGCATGTAATAAAGATGATGTATCCTGAGAAGCCTATAAGCGTCTGAAATAGAACTCTCTATCTAGACTGTACTTTAGATGCTGCTATTCCACTATTCTATTCAATATCTTTATGGCTATTCCTGTTACACCGACTACAAATACTGTTAATATGACTATATCGTTTAGGATTTCACATGAATTGTATACAAGCAGTTTTCTGAGCATATCTACAATGTAGGTCAGAGGATTTATGATAGCAAGGTGCTTTATGATTCCAGGCATTACATCAATTGGATAGAGAGCGTTGCTTGCAAAAAATAATGGCATAGTTATAGCACCAATTATTCCCATAAACCGTTCACGGGTTTTCATAGTTATTGCTAATATCATAGATAGCGATGTAAAGCCCATACAGCCATATATGAGGAAGATGTAACCCGATAGTAGATTTACTGGATTGACAATAATTTTGGCTCCTACAGCTATGGCAGATGCGAGAACTATAATATATTGAGTAGAGGCTCTTATCCCACCAGCAAGAGCTCTTCCGATAACTATAGAGCTTCTAGGTATTGGGGATGTAACCAGTTTCTTTAATATCCCTAAATCTCTTTCAAACACTAACGATATTCCGTACGCTAATGCAATAAATGTTGATGATTGAAGTATCACACCAGGAGTAATAAATGTTATATAGTCTCCAACACCTTGAAATGCTCTGACCCTAGCCATTACGACACCAAATACCGATACCCAGAGAACAGGCTGTATTGCCCTTGTAATAATTTCTAGTGGATCGTGTCTAAGTCTTCTAAGCTCCATTTCAATCATTGCTAAAATGGATAGTACTATAGCTTGAAGTCTTTCATACACCTTTAGCTACCCCGTCTAATCATTTTTCTCACAGTAACGGCTTCTCTGTACCTACCATGCTCTTCCTCGGATATTCTCCTACCCGTCAGCTTTATAAAAACATCATCAAGCGTTGCCTCATGTATCTTTATTTCACAGATTTTAAGATTGTTTCGAAACAGCTCCTCTAGAATCTTCGGTAAAACATACGATATATTTTGCACCGTAAATTCTATTGTGTCACCATTAAAACTGAGGATCTCAACCCCCTCTGTTTTGCTAACGATATTAATGATATCAGTACCACTCGTAGATAGCCTTAGCGTCACCCTATTACCTTCAATGGTCTGTTTAAGCTCATCAGCTCTACCTCTAGCTATCACCACTCCACGATTCATAAGTGCTATGTAATCTGCATATCTATCAGCTTCATCCATATAGTGTGTGGCAAAGAATATCGTCATATCATACTCTTTTCGATACTCACTAATCTTTTCCCACACAAGCTTTCTAGCCACGGGGTCTAAACCTATTGTTGGCTCATCGAGAACCAGCAGCCTTGGTTTATGCATTAAAGCTATCGCTATCTCCAATCTCCTAATCATTCCTCCTGAATATGTTCTAACAATTCTATTGGAGGCTTCCTCTAAATCCATGAACTCTAAAAGTTCCTCAATAAGTCCTCTCCTCTTACTAGATGGTATTCCATAAATCTTGGAGTAGATTAGCATATTTTCATATCCAGTCAGATCATTCCATAGTGACATTTCTTGCGGGACATATCCTATTAATGCTCTAACTCTAGATCCCTGGATAGATGTATCATATCCAAAAACTTTCACATAACCTTTTGTCTGTCTAATCTGCGTAGTTATAATTCTAATTAGTGTAGTTTTACCAGCTCCATTAGGACCTAGAAGAGCATAGATTTTACCTTCATCTACATCTAAATTTACACCATTTAATGCTTTAACTCCACCCGGATAGATTTTAACTAGATCCCGAACTTCAATTGCTAAAACCATCAAGTCTCATCTTCAGCTATAGCCTGAAGGACCCCTTACCTAAAAAGCTTTACCTATATCAGACACATTTCTATAGAGGTGTCAAGGCTCTATAGTAAGCGTAGTTTCTCGCCTTTTCATAGCAAGATCTTAACAACTCTCTCAATCTATTCTCTCTAAATTTACTTTCAACCCATTTGATTGCATTATCCCTTACATTAATCTGTGGGTTTCTTCTTACAGCGTTTATAGCCCATGAGCTTCTAAGGCGATCTAGAACACCCCTATCATTGGTATCTGCAAACTCTGTCAGACACGATAGGTCGTTTATGGCCTCACCCATGCTGTACAGATCGTTTAATTGTATAGCTATACCACTACCATAAGTAGGATCGTATCTCAGATCTATAATTGTCTCCGGGAGCCCGCCAACAGCGCTAACAACTACTGGCGTTCCTAATGCTTGAGCCTCTATAGACACCATTCCAAAGGGTTCATATCTTGATGGCACTACAAATACGTTTGATGCATATATTATGAGCTTTAGCAACGTCCGTTCAACTTGGTCTAGAATAACCAACACTCTACCCCATCTACTGCTAGCAATATTAGAGAGAAATCTTTCATACTCCGAGTCCCCTATTGGTATACCCATTATCACGGCACAAACATCTCTATTGACATGATCTAACGCGTTAATAAGGAGATCAAAACCTTTACTCCACGTAATCCTCCCCGCAGCAGAGATGAGAAATCTGCAATCACTTAATTCACCACTTTTTCTCGTAGACAATTCTCTACTTAACATATTCAACACCCTTCTCCTAATCTCAATACGGCTTTTCATACCAAGCATTCTCTCCACCTCACTCTCAACATCTTCAACCTTCCAATCAGTAACGTTATGTATAACAAATGTCTTCTCCTCCATCCACCTGCCAAATCGACTCAGAATCTCATCCATATAGCTCCAGCTATTTGTTACTAGCACATCAGACTCTATTGCCGCATACTGATCAACACTGCCATAAACACTGTCCCAGAGAGCTCTCGTAGTTACAGTCTCATGTCTATTAAATCTCCATATTCTGTGTAGAACATCTGGTATACCACACCAGTCACTAGAAGCGTAGTGCCAAGGAAAAGACTTCCATGATAGTAGATGAATTGAATATACAAAAGGAATAGAATAGCCCTTCATCTCGAAGAACACCTTCAATGCTGCTCCCGCCAATGCTGTGGTCCAATCATTTGAGTGAATTATGTGAGGAATTTCATTGAATCTATCTATCCAGTGTATAAGTGCCCTAGTATATAGACAGACTTTTTCTTCAACATTTGCATAGATGCTCCAATCATCAAGAAACTTACCAGTAGCGCTATCCAACCCCTTAAATAGTATTACCCTAACACCATCAATATTAACTTCATCAGCTCCCATACAGTACCGGTATCTATTACCATCAATACCAATCCTATGTCCACAGGCAGTAAACCCCTCAACAGATCTCAGCCCCCGTATATTCTGAGAGAGATGCCTTCCATGAGAAGGCATGAAAACCGTAACCTTGTATCCCTCTTTAACAAGTCCTCTTGCATACATTGCAACAGCCCTTCCAAGCCCACCTAGAGATGCTATACCATCGTATTCAAAGGTCAGTAGCCATACATCACTAATCCTTATAGGTGCTATAATCAACGATATCACCAAGTATTTAGCTACAAATTAAGGATATAAACCTATGTAAGCATTGGATGTTCAAATCACTTTTGCTAGAGGGTCTGTATTTATAAATGTCCTAAAGGTAAGGCAATAACTTGATAGATATGCATGTAAAGGGATCGGCTGAACTGCCCCTTCACACTGGACATGTACCACCAGGACTCCTACAGTACATGAAGAAACTTGGAAGAGCAATAGCCCTATACATAATCGATGTTTTTGGACCTGATAAGCTTATTGAAAGATTATCGGATCCTCTATGGTTTCAAGCCTTTAATAATGTAATTGGTATGGATTGGGATAGCAGTGGTTCTACAACAGTTGTTCTCTATGTTCTTAAGGATTTTGCTAACGTATATACCTTCAATGATTTGGGTATAGCTGTACTAGGAGGCAAGGGGATTGATTCTAGATATATTTTAGATGAGGCAGACATTTTAGATAGAAGTGGTGATGTTGATGTTGATAATCTTAAATACATAAGTATGCTATCTGCAAAGATAGATAGTGCTGCACTGCAAGATGGATACTCCCTATACATTCACAGCATTATATTGTCACGCAATAATACATGGACTGTTATTCAACAGGGTATGAATACCGATTTAAAAATGGCTCGCCGATACCATATATATAACATGGTCACAGCAGAGACTGATCCGCATAGCGGTATTGCGTGCAACTCTATTGGTAAAGCATTGAATCTTGTTGACCATTCTTCTAAAAGCATTAGAAGAACTATTATAGATTTAATCAATTCAACCTCGCCAAGTATATTGGTAAGAAAGATAGCTGAAATAAATCGTATGCTTAAAAATAACCTATCCCTTGAATCATGGATCAGCAAAGGAAATAGCCTACATAATTTAAGTTCTATTAAGGATGTAGATCCTATGGAAAACCCACTACTCTACAAACCTATTATCAACATAAATCGAATAGAACGAGCATTACACGTTCTATCAGATATTAAACCATCAAGTTTTGAAGAGCTCCTAATATTAAAGGGTGTAGGAGCTGAAACTATGAGAGCTCTAGCACTTATTGCTAATCTAGTATATGGAGAGGAACCTTCATCCAAAGATCCCGTTACCCATCCACTAGATCCATTCATATATTCCTATGCACACGGAGGTAAAGATGGTGTGCCCTATCCTATAAAGCTAAGCGTTATGAGAGAAACTATAGCATTTCTTGAAGAAGCAATAGCGGAGGCAAGAATAGATATAAAAATTAAAAGAAAGGCGCTCGAAAGACTCCATAAGCTTTTTAACATGGGAATCGCCGAAAATACCACACATTTTAGTTAATCATAGTTTAGTTAACATGGTGTCTCTGAAACTATGGAAAAGATATCCTGCTTCTGCCAAACCATTATAGTAAATTGCTATAACCTTTTAGCACTGAAGTATGTATAAGGCATAGATAGGTATATACTATGCTTACTAATATTATTAATCAAGATAGAGCCATCATAATTTCACCATTTATCAATTTTAATATTATGTTAGGCTTTAATATTGAAAACGAATTGTCACAGCTGTCGTCTAAAAACATTGTAATAGCGACTTCATATAAAATTCCATCATATTTAATTAGAGAAATAATTAGAGATGGTAATAACATTCTCTTAATAGATAGTTTTAAATGCCTAGATAACGTCTATGCACATATTATAATCCTTAACAATATCGATGCAGATGAATTGTTAATAAGTTGTCTCACAACTACAAATAAGATTTTTGTATTGGCAGAAAAGCTTCACCGCATTCATAAGCTTGGAAATTCTGCATGGAATGTATACAAGGTTAGAAAAATTAACCCAAATACATACAGTATATTGGATGCCCATGAGGGTAATATTGTTGTATTGGGCGTAAAAGGCTGCTCCATATATAAATTGGAGATGCCGGAGGATGTTGTACTGATATATAGGGAGGTTGTAAATCATGTAAAGGAATTTGGTTCTATAAAGGCCTCAGAGCTACTTAGATATATGGTTAAAACATTAGGATACGATAGAGAGTTCGTATTGAATGCTATTAGAAGATCCGTTGCTATGGGTATTATCAGATACCAATCTGGATATCTAATACCACAAATTACAATTAACAGTTAAAATTTTATATAAAGTTGCCATATACTAAGCTACCAGAACAGTATTATTCAGGTGGAAAATTATGGGTGGAATCTTCGGCGCTGTTTCTCGTAATGGGCGTAATGTTATTGGTATTGTAATTCAGGGTATCAAAGCACTTGAGTATAGAGGTTTCGATGGTAGTGGAATAGCAATACCTATTAATGGAGGCATTAAGGTATTCAAAGATGCTACAAGAATTGATATGGTAGCAGAAAAGTATAGATTAGGTGAATGGAATAGCTGGATTGCATTAGGCCACACCAGATACGCTACACATGGTAAACCTCATGCTGAGAATACCCAGCCCCATACCGACTGTAATGGTATTGTAGCCGTTGTTGGAGACGGTGCTATTGCAAACTATGAGAAATTGAAAGATGAAATTATTTTTAGAGGCCATAGAGTTGTATCGCGCTGCGATTTCGAGATCATTGCCCATCTAATTGAAGATTTGCTTCAAAGTCTGTCCAACTTTCCAGACGTTATCATGGATGTTGTAAAGAAGGTTTCAGGTCTTCATAGCTTTGCTATATTGAATTCTAAATGCAATTGTATTGCTGTCTATACATCATTGATGCCCATGTTTATAGGTATTTCAGATAATCTATTCGTTATTTCATCAAATAGGGGAGCTCTCTACAGTGTTGTGAATAGATACACTGTACTGGAAAGGGATGAAGTAGCACTAGTTACTAGAGATGGCATTGAAGTTTATAGTACTTTGGATTCGAGCAGGAAACAGAAATCTTTCAGAGCACTTGATATAGATCCCAATTACATTGATAGAGATGGTTATCCCCATCACATGCTCAGAGAAATATATGAAATTCCTTACTCTATTCTCAGAACCCTATCATCAGTACAAGAAAAGTATCTATCATTTGCAGCAAGACTTGTTTCCGATGCTAAGAATGTATTTATCATAGGTAATGGTACGAGTCTCCATGCAGGTCTAATAGCCTCTTACTACCTCTCTGAGCTTGCTGGAATAAATTCGATTGTTGTTAGCGCTGCTGAATTCCCACTATATTATGTAGAGAATGTATCCCCAGGTACTGTTATTATAGCTATTTCGCAATCTGGTGAGACCAAAGATGTTATACAATCTGTTTTCGAAGCCAAGGTGAGAGGTGCAACTATTATGGGTATAACAAACTATATAGGATCCAGACTTGCCAATCTATCAAATCTTTACCTGCCTGTCGCTGCTGGTCCTGAAATTGCTATACCTGCTACAAAAACCTTTACATCAACACTTACGCTTCTATACCTAATATCACTACATGCCTCACGCCATAATGGAAGACTACACGACTCGGAATATAGGGAGCGTATTAAGAAGCTGTGGTCTTTCGGCGAAGTATTACTAAACCATATGCAGAGAATAGATATGGAAGCATCAAAAGCTACCGAATACATAATGAACTGTAGGAGTGGTTATATAACTTCAAGAGGAATAACGTATCCAATCGCGTTAGAAGGGGCTCTAAAGTTTAAGGAGACAGCATACGTTCATGCCGAGGGTGTAGAGGCTGGTGAATTTAGACATGGACCGCAGTCTTTATTAGAGAGTGGAATATTCACGATATTCCTCATACCCTTTGAAAAGCCTGCTATACTACCTACATATGATCTCATTCGGCTTGCAATTGATAGAGGTGCAAAAACCGTTGTAATAGGATTTGATACAGATCAGTATCTAGATAGTCTGAATCAGACTACCGTAATACGCATCCCATATTTTGAAAGACATCTAACTCCTATAGCCATGACCATACCACTGCAATTTATGGCATATAGACTTGGTGTACTATTGGGAAGACCTATAGATAGCCCAAGGTATTTAACAAAGACCGTGGCCCATTAATGGATAGGGATACTGTTTTATAAAATTTCCTACACCTACAGCACTTCACCGGGAACCGTATAATGATATTATCTCCTGAAACACTCTTAGAAATATTCAACCTTAGAGTTAACGATATTGATTGTGCTGGTCTAAAGCTACATCTAGATAAAATCTTCGTCTTTAAAGATAGAGGTAAGTTACACCGCGAATATAAATATCTACCTGAAGTAGATGAAATTAAACCTAATGAAAGGAATCTCTATATACTCGGACCTGGACCCTACAAAATACGATACAAAGAGGTAATAGAGGTTCCTAATAATGCAATAGCTCTAGCAATACCGAGATCAACTCTATTAAGAGCAGGAGCAACAATATATACTGCTGTATGGGATCCTGGATATAATGGTAGAGGCGAAGGGTTAATGGTAGTTTTCAATCCAAATGGAATAGAAATTGAGACGTCCGCTCAGATAGCCCAGCTTGTATTCATTTACATGGATAGAAAAACAAGCTTTACCTATCGAGGTAGCTACCAGTACGAAAACCTAGATAACATAAGATGACAAAGCAACTAATTGATACAACATTACTATTAAATATTGCACAAAGATCTGGAAAGGTTAAATCGTATAAGATAAATCTATTAAAATAAATTAGATCGATATTAAAATAAAAATATTAGTTATTATATATAATAAATTCACTGTGAGAGATCGAAAATCTAGGTGATGACAATAGTGGTTAAATTCGGTAGAATGGAGATTCCTAAGAGTGAAGAGGATGTAAGAAAAATAAGTGAGGAAATTGAAAAGAGTATTCACCAGCATAGCCTTAGCGAGGAAGGTGGAGTTTCCAGAATTGATGCTGTAGTACACCAGCTTGAGCATATACAGGAGCTCTTAATACATGTTATACAAAGTATTAGGGAAGTTAGAGACTCAATGGATAACCTGACTTCAGCAATTAGAAGGAGTACAAAGATAATTGCACTAGGTTTCATATTATCATCAACAAATGATATGGAGATTAAAAAGAGAATTGCTGAAATTATCTTAAAGGATGTTGGTCTAGATGCTAAAGATATTACATAGATCCATGCATAGCTAGTAGTGTGAGTATAGTTGAGTTCCATAGGATTTTATCGGCGTATAAAAATCCTTCGCTATTTGCCCATCACATACCGTACCACTAGCTCCCGTTACCTAGGGCAAACCTCTACTTGAGATCTCCTCCTGCTTTGCCCAGTCCCTTTACTTTAAAGATCTTAAAGCAGAGACCGTACATAGACTTTAAAACGTGATGACAAAGATGTCACTAAAGAAGACAATGAAGATTGCTGAAAGATTCTATACGTATGGAAATCTCTGCTATGCTTTTGTTCCCAGTGAAACTATTCTACGTGGTGACTATAGTGGTATTGACTGTAGCCTAGGTTCTCTATATAGACATATTAATAACAACTTTATTGTTTTTGAATTCCGTGAGGCAGACCTGCTCTATTGTGTGCTATATAATTACCTCAACGAGTTGAAGAAATATGTCAGTAAAACGTTCTGTAATATAAAATTGAAATTCGATAATAGCATATCTACCATACTTACCCTCATCTATAGGGAAAATAGCTTTATTGTAGTAACAGCTAAAAGTATTTTGAAATATTCTAGTGCAGGGGAATTAGTAGATAGAGTTATTGAGTATATAGAATCTTTTAGAAATATCCATCCAAAGAGTTCGGGAGAATATATAAATGAAGTAAGGCTATACATTCCTATTGATAGTCATACCATAAGAATTAAATATAGTTGCCACTTCATGAATCGAATCTTAGGCATAATATTACTAGATTCCCTAGTGCTAGCATTATATGTAAGAAAGATTGCTATGGATTTATGTACTACATAACAAATACTTCCAGTTTTACATATGGTGCCTTCTCAGCTATGATCCATCCCCTCTCCCTCGATACTCTGGTCCGAGGTGTTCTAGATATTGCACTTATTGTTTTCAGACTTGCTAATGGTACCTTAACCTCACGAATCTTCACGGCCTCAGAGAATTCACCATTTTCAATAATAAAGCTATTATCGGGTACCATTCTTATATAACCTCTCTCTAAAGTTGCCATGGCTATTCCCCCAATGTAGAAACCTTCCCTCGTCTCACTTACCATTTCCATCTCTTTCCAATCTCCTGATCTGAGAACCAATGTAGTATGAAATGGTATTGGTCTTTGAAATAATCCGTAGGCTGAGCCAGGTTCTGATCCATGTACCGCAGCAGTGTTTCTAGTATGGTGCAAATCCCTTACAATACCATCCTCAACCAACGTTCTTTTCTTAGTCGAAACAGATTCATCATCAAAGAACCTTATTGTCGGTGAGTCATAGTCGTGCGGACTATCATATATATTAAAATCTTTCGATGCAATTATGCTACCTACCAACCTCTGGCTATGCTGGTAATCTGCCTCAAGTAGATGAGATACTTCATGTATTAATGCAGCAGCCGCTTCAAAACCTAGTATAACATTAGCCCTACCATACTGATACGGTTTTAATGAACGTGCCTTTGAATACGTATTGAATTTATTTATAGTTTCCCGAAATAACATATCTATGGTTTTCGTGACGTGCTCCTTTGTCCATGGAATTATGGCTGTATAGTTTGTTGCAAAAATTTGTGAGGAGGCCTCATATAATTTCATTAGACCAACTTCAATTTCAACTACCTTTCTAACCTCACGAGCTATCTCGCCATTCTCTCTCACGATTTCTCTTTCCATAGATTTCATATCAACTATTATCTCACATCTTATACTATTCAATGCTTTCGCTTCATCACATAGATTTTTAATTAGTTCGACTATCTCATCTTCTTGAGGCAATTCTCTCCCTACTTCAATGTATCCTTTAAAGAGAACTGCCTCAGCAAAACCTCCGCAACTTCTATCAGTTAAATATCTCATCGCCTTTGCCTTAATGATATTAAGATCCGTTGGACTGCTATTTTGAATTGATGTAATAAACCAGCATCCATCTCTATTAAATCTATAGCCATGTACTGAAGCAGTTAGCCTATTGGTCTCTAGAGAACCATCCCTATATGCTATCTCTAGAGTATCTTCAAGGTATCTTACCTGATCAAAATACACCATAACCATAGATTTTAACCCTATAAGGTAAAGCTTCTACTAGATCTAGCTGACTTAAGAGTTTTGCATAGATTTTGTAATGAAAGTACTATTATGGAGCACCATATTATATGGTATTCTCATCTGATTTACCTCAGCAAATGCTTTTCTTAATCCATCAAGATCTACTGTGGGTCTTAGAAACTGTTTTAAATCGACTCCATATTCAATCATTACGCACGGTTTCAGAACACCACTAGGAGATAGCCTTATTCTATTACAGTATGAACAGAAATACCTATTCCCAAGCCACTTAATAACCTCGACCTTAACACCATTGCTAAGGGTATACACAGGTCTATGGTTAAGTTCTCTATAGGTTTTGGATATACTTATCCCCTCTAGATAATCGATGACTTTACTAGCTGAGATGTACAGCTTCCTAAATACCTCAGCATCAATCATAATGGGCTCCAATTCGATAAATCTTACCTTAGCTTCATAACGCTGTGCAAACTCTATGAATTCTCTATATTCATTGTCATTAATATCTCTAAGGAGAACGACATTTAATGCTATAGGTAGTCGGTATTCGTGTGCAACCTCTATCCCCTTTAATATATTTTCTAAGCCGTCTACACCGGTAATCATTCTATACTTTTCTCTATTAAGCGTAGGTAAATTGATATTAAGTCTCATAAGACCCGCTTCGCAGAGAGGTCTTGCTAGTCTATCGAGAAGAAACCCATTTGTAGTCATTGAAATATCTCTAGGATTAAGCTTTCTAAGAATTTCAACTATTTTAACTATATCTTTCCTAAGAAGAGGCTCACCACCTGTTAGTTTAAATTCGTCTATATTTAAAGATTTTGCAACAGATGCTATAATTCCGATCTCCTCAGCTGTGAGGATATCATCATCTCTGTAACCCCATCCCTCCTTATGACAGTAGATGCAGTTGAAGTTGCAATCATATGTTACACTGATTCTTAAATTCCTTAGTGCTCTATTGAATCTATCGTATAACATTGGCTCCCCCTGTACTACGCTGTTTTACAAAGTATATATATCAAACCCTCATAAATACTGTTAAGTCTAAATTAAAAAACTTGGAATTGGGTTAGTATAAAGATGAGGGATTGCTTCATACTGATCTTTAGTAAAGATAGTAAATATAGTGCAAATATCCTGCTGGCAGGAGTCGAACCTATTGTAAATAACTATGCCTTCTATTTATTTCAACTGGATTCACACGGTTTACCTATCAATAATATAATTGATATTAGTAGAAAATGTAAAAAGATAGTCATAGGTTTTACATTTATGACTCCTCAGCTACCCATAATCAAAAATGCTGTAGGGTTGCTAAGAAGTTATTTAGATAATGCTATCTTTGTAGCTGGAGGTCCTCATGCTTCAGGGGATCCTCTCGGCACATTAACTAAGCTTGGATTTGATGTAGTAGTATTTGGTGAGGGAGAGGAGACCTTGGCCGAACTTCTCAATGCTATATCATGCAATAATGACTTTAGGGTCTGTGGAACAGCCTTTATCGAAGATGATAGACTTGTTATAAGGAGGAGAAGTAGGTATGTGGATTTGAATCTCTATGCTCCTTTTCCATATTGGAGAAATCGGTTTAATCCCATAGAAATTATGAGGGGGTGTTCATCTGCATGTTACTTCTGCCAAGTTACCTATGTTTTTGGTAGACCACGGTATAGAGATGTTGATAACGTAGCTGAATACTCTAAACTAATGGTATCTAGGGGATTGAAAGATATTAGATTCATAGCACCGAATTCGCTAGGCTATGGAAGTCCAGATGGTATAAAACCAGATTTTAATGCAGTGCTTCTTTTACTACAAAAGCTTCATCGAAGCATTAGGGAATACGGTGGAAGAATTTTCTTTGGAACTTTCCCAAGTGAATTAAGACCCGATTCTGTATCAGATGATATAATTAGAGAGATGAAAAGGTATGTTAATAACAGCAGAGTTATTGTAGGTGCACAGAGTGGTTCAAATAGAATACTCAAAATAATCCATAGAAAACATAGTGTTGAGGATGTCGTAGTTGCTGTGGAGATACTGAATAGATATGGATTCGCAGTAGATGTAGATTTAATATTCGGCTTTCCATTTGAAGAAGAAGACGATCTCACGGATACCATAAAATTTATCCAAGAAATTGGCAAATTTAATGTGAGATTCCATATACACACCTTTATTCCATTACCTGGTACACCATATTCTGACCTAAATACTAAATTCCTCGATGAAAAAATGAGGAAAACAATTGCAAAACTCATAGGTTTAGGTAAGGCATATGGCGAGTGGTGTGAACAGGAGAAGATTGCAAAACTTATTATTGAATTGAGAAATGGTGGCCTCATCTATGGTCTAAGAAGTATTTCAAGGATTTCGAAAGTATATGTATGCTAGTATTGTTGTCTTACAATATGTGTTGCTATATAAAAGCAGTATAAAAAATAACTACATTACGATATACCTGGTCTATTCGACAACAATCGAACCTGTAGGACATGACGATGCTGCATTCTTTACCGTTTCTACAAGAGTATCAGGTATTTCACCAATGCTCTCCTTCTCGCCATCACTCTTTACGTACGGCTCCCTTATTCTTGTTTTACCAGTGGCTGGGTCCAGTTCGAATACGTCTGGTGCTAAAGCCCAGCACACCCCACAGGCTATACAGGTATCTTTATCTACACGTACCTTAGCCATTTTTATACACCAGCATTAATGATAGCAAGGATAGGGATATTTAACCTTTACTTAGCTAAGAAGCAGTTTTGACATATAGGAATAGGCCTCGATTGTCAGCACACTATTAATTAAGATATTTAAAGAACAGAACTATTCAATTCAATCAAATATTCTATACCAGCCACGCAATTCAAAATTGTTCAACTACATTTAATTAGATTAAATTTGTGAATCTCTATCTACAACAGTATTTCTCCGTACCTTTACATACATACCACTAATATTTATACCGGCCCTGGATGAAGTTCTGAACCACGGAATTCTTATCGGCATCAATGCAATGAGAGCCACTATACCCTGTAACATCCAATTGAATGGTTCTAAAAACGCTACAGGATCGAAATACCTCATGTTCACTAGTACATATAGTGGAGCTAAGACTATTGTTACGAGCTCTATTTTTGCTACGAGTAGTGTAATATATGGCACATTTATGAATACAGACATTATTATAATTACTGTTGATACAAATGGTGCTATCAGCGCTATAGGCTGAAGATAAGCTATAGCAAGCGTTATTAGCATCCTTCTCCTAACTCGATGCCTATGTTTAGTAATGACATCCTTAAAACATTGTAGCGTGCCTCTGTACCACCTCATCCTCTGTTTTACATAGCTAGTTATAGTCGATGGTGCCCCCTCAAATATAACGCTATCCAGAAGTGCTATAGGTTTATTGATCGAGACAGCTAGTATTGTAAGGTAAGCATCTTCGGCTAACACCTCTGGTAGACCCCCGATTTCCTCTAAAAACTTCTTAGAAAATGCCAGACCTTCACCACTAACTAAAGGAATTTTCGTAATTTTTACAAGTCCTGGTAGACCAACATTGTACCACAGAAGTGTATCGATGTACGAGAGCCTTCCGATAATATTGCTGCTCACTCTGTAGACTTTAGTCCCAACAACACTGTATCCATGATTTGATATTAGATAGGAAACTTTATACAAGTACATGTCATCTACTATTCTATCCCCTGCATCAAATACAACAATTATATCTGCCATCTCCTTAAATAACTCTATTGCTCTATTAATTGCATAGGCTTTACCCCTTCTCTCAGAAGAATTTGAAACTAGTTTGAAATCTATTCCAGCACTTGACAGAATACTTGAAAGTTCTAAAACATGCCTATATGTCTGTTCATCATCTCTTTCTAGAACTAGCAATACATAAATTTTTTCATGAGGATACTTCTGCCTCACAATACTGGTAAACGTTTCCTCAATAGAATTTCTATCCTCCTTATAGAAGGGTAGGATTATTAATATCATTGGTAAATCATAGAGGTTCCCACTATTTCTAGATGAGTTAATATTTATCCATACAACCCTTTTAAGATCTCGTAGAATACTGTATAGAGAAGGTATACCATAGATAAATGAAAACATTATTATGGTTGTAGAAACTCCCCAGATAAAATGAAGCATGAAATTACACCTCAGATAGATATCCTCCAAAAACTAGGCATAAAAATCTTAATAACTCTCCAACTAAGAGCCCTATAACATTGTATTCTTAAATGAGGATCTCTTTAATTAGTTAATCGATCTTAGCCCACCCAAGTGATGTTATATAACATCGTTAACCCTTCTATCATGGAAGGTAATTTTCGGTTGCAAGAGGTGTAGTATAGCTTATAATTTGATAAGCTGTATCTTTTAGTCTTAGAACCTTAGTTTAAAATGGTTTGAGTGAAACATGATGCTGAGCCAAAAATTCAAACCAAAGATTGAGGATACTAGGTGGAGGCATGAATATGAAGAATTACTAGTAAAGTTATGGGAAAATGAGGGTCTATTTAAATTTAGCTACAATGCTGCAAATCCTACGCTTATAATTGATACCCCACCTCCGTACATATCTGGTAAACCTCATGTTGGTCAAGCCGCTCACTATGTTCAAATAGATATGGTTGCTCGTGCATATAAAATGCTAGGTTACAATGTGCTAATACCGTTCTATGCAGATAGAAATGGATTGCCAGTTGAAGTTTTTGTGGAGAGAACGTATGGAATAAATCCCCATGAAGTTGCGAAAACTATCGAAGGAAGAGAGAAATTTCTTACACTATGTAAGAGCCACCTCGATGAAACTGAAAAGGAGTTTATTAACATATGGAGGAAGCTTGGCTGTATCTTTGAATATTGGCGTGAAGGTACGGATAGCGAAGAATATAGGAAAATCACACAAAGTACCTTTATAGAAATGTGGAAAAGGGGGTATATATATGAAGCGGAGAGACCGGTTATATGGTGCCCCCGGTGTAGAACATCGTTAGCCGAAGCTGAAGTTGAATACAGAAATGAAAATGCTGAGCTCTACTACATAAACTTCCAATCATCTGATGGAGAGATTCTCACAATAGCTACTACAAGACCTGAACTTCTCGGTGCATGCATAGCTGTTGCATACAATCCTAATGATGCGAGATATGAGCGTTTAAAGGGTAAAAAAATCGTCGTTCCACTCTATAGCTATAGTGTTGATATTGTAGAACATAAATCAGTTGACCCCACATTTGGTACCGGCTTAATGATGATTTGTAGCTATGGCGATCAAACCGATGTTCGGATCATTAGGGAATTAGGTCTTAAGCCTAGGTTAATAGTAAAGATGGATGGTACCATAGATGATGGTGCAAATATTCTGGCAAATCTTAAGATTAGTGAAGCGAGAAAACATATTATTGAGCTTTTGAAGAATAGAGGTTTACTTGTGAAAATTGATAGAATTGAGAGAAATGTACCTGTATGTTGGCGCTGTGGCACACCGATAGAATTCATACATACTCAAGAATTCTTTCTAAGGCAACTCGAATACAAAGACCTTCTTAAGGAAGTCACTAAGAACTCTAAATTTATACCAGAGGAGCATAGAAAGAAGCTTTTAGATTGGATAGATTCTATAACTATGGACTGGCCTATATCTAAGACAAGATATTATGCAACTGAGATTCCTATATGGAGATGTAAATCGTGTGGCTCCATTTTAGTACCTGAAGCAAAGAGGTACTATAGACCGTGGAAGGAGCCTCCTCCATGGGACTCCTGCCCAAACTGTGGAGCTCCAAAAGAATACCTAGTTGGAGAGACAAAGGTATTCGACACATGGTTCGACTCCTCAATCTCTGTCTTATATGCTGCAGGTATATCAAAATATCCGCACATATTCGAACTCTACATTAGTAATAGAGCCAAGACTCTAAGACCTCAAGGGTACGAAATCATTAGGACATGGCTTTACTATTCATTACTAAGAATATACCAGCTACTTGGGAAATGCGCCTTTGACTATATTAGAATAAATGGCATGGGTTTAGATGAAAAAGGTGAGGCAATGCATAAAAGTAAAGGAAATGTTGTTTATCCGGAACCGTATATAGAAAAATATGGTGCAGACACCTTTAGATTTTGGTCCGCAGCTGCTGCTAAACTTGGTAGCGATTATAGATTCTCTGAACAGCTTCTAAGGACAGGGGCCTTATTTGTTACAAAGCTCCTAAACATAGCCCGTTTCATTTCAGCTATACCATATATTGAAGAGGTCAGCGAGCTATACCCACTCGATCTTGCGATTTTGAATAGAATGAATGAAATTATAGAAGATGTTAGAAAGAGCTACGAGGAGATGGACTTCTACAAACCTATCCACACGCTGTACCATTTTATATGGGATGAGATAGCTGACAATTATATTGAGATGGTTAAACCGCGGATATACAATCTGGAGGCTACATTTAATGAAAATGAGCAAAAGAGTGCGTGGTTTACACTACACACATTACTAAAAAATGCACTACTTCTCCTAGCACCTATCTTACCGTTTATTACCGACTATATATGGAGAAAGATATATAGTGAAAAGTCGATCCACTTTGAAACTTTGCCTAAAGCTATTGAAATACCCAAGACCGATTTAAAACATAGACTTCCATATCTATATAGAGTAAACAGCTTGATATGGAAATATAAGAAAGACAACAACATTAGGCTTACTCAACAATTAGAAGCGATACTTTACATACCTGAAGAGATTGCGATATTTGCTCGGGATATCAAGTACCTCCATAGGATCAAGGAGGTGCAAATTGGCAAACCCAGCGTTCAAAACTATATCGATCTAGGCGATAATCTCTTTTTAGTGCCTTTCTCGTCGTAGATGGTTTGTATGATTATGCGTGCTTCAATTAGAATAGCCACTAGGGATCATTATGAATTCACTAAAACAGTAAAACGACTATCTATTTGTGGAGCTAAGAATTTAAGAGCTAGCAGTATTGATAACTATATTTATTTTGAGGCTGAAGATCTGGATAGAGTATTTACGTGTTTAGAGGATTTTGGGAAAATTTTTTTAACAGTAGATCTAAAGGTTTATCTTAGAGTTTCCAGCGATAGATTGAATGAATTGATCAGTTCATCGAATGCGAAAAAAATGCCTATGCTCTATCCATACAGAATTGTGGCAATAGTAAATAATAAGGACTACCATATAGCTATACAAAAAACATCAAACAAAAACGTATACATAGCCAGATGTATAAGGGCAACGAACCCAGATATAATTCTATCTCCATCAATATTTCTATTTAGTGGTACCATGGATGCCGTAAAAGGTGAGGTTCGAAAGTGTATTGAACTACTAAATAAGGTATTGTCAGAACACCTGCGCAAACCCAATAAGTTATACATATAATTGGAGTTGAAAATCTCTACCATCTATCCCTAGATTTTCATTTCCGATGTCTGGTCATTTGGTAGTTGTATCTTTGGTGATTGTATCTAAGTATTTTCCGCATAGTTTACCGCCCACATGACGTTAATTATAGGCAGCTGTTAAATCTAGTAGCATAGAGCTTGCATTTACAGTAATACAAATGCTAGTTACAAACTCATAGGAAGACCGTCCTTGTTATCTACAATTGCTTTCACCATTTTTAAATCATAGCTTAAAAAGCTGCACAAACTATGTATTCTATATAAATGGTTGAAATCATGGTTACTGTTTCCCCAGATCTAATATACAAACATTCAAATACTTTTCCTATTATTAAGAAAGTCCACCAGATACTTGAGGACGACTCTGAGATTATTGAGTTACTAAGGATGAGTAATATCATGGCTGTTTCTAGGCTCAAATATAATGACCATGGTATTATACACGCCAGAATTGTAGCAGGCACATCACTGGAACTCATTGATATTCTTTATGGCATCGGTATCGAGATGACGTATATAAGGGATGGAACGGCTAAAAACATCGATGAAGTAAAGATAATAGTACTTATTTCCTCCTATTTACACGATATTGGAAATGCTATCCACAGAGTAAATCATGAATTGCTAGGTGTAGTAATTGCAAAGGATATTATAGATAGGGTACTGAGTAGACTGGGATTTGATGG
>Ga0105162_1000815_pt1 | contig 19058 bp, 20 predicted proteins | sample JNZ201metaG_FD_81532 | JGI IMG/M metagenome (GOLD analysis project Ga0105162, IMG submission 81532) | Hot spring microbial communities from Jinze hot spring, China to study Microbial Dark Matter (Phase II) - JNZ 20120812A | ecosystem: Environmental > Aquatic > Thermal springs > Hot (42-90C) >...
ATAGAATCAGCTTTGGCGGATATAGATACACATGTGCTGACTAGAGCCAACATACTTTACAAAATAACGAGGCTTTCAGCTAAGAAGTTACTACAGCTAGGATACTGAATAGATAGAGTACAAGGCTATACATAAATTGGTAGTTGAGTGGCCATCTATTGTTAATGTAAGTCTAGTGGTAAGTTGTTGGATGCTAAAGCTTATTAGCTTTAGGATTGCAAACCTCTCTAAGTAGGTGATGTACAATAATAAAAGGAATTGTTTTTGATCTCGATGGAACACTTGTAGATAGTGTCAATATCCATCTAATTTCATGGATTGAAGCATGTAAACTGCTTGGAATATCTGCAAAGCTAGATAGCACCACAATCAATATGATTAAGGACTTGGTTGGTTTAGCTGCAGAAGATATAGCACTTACTATAACTGGCGATGAATCGAAGGCAAAGAACTTGGCAGAGTTAAAGAGGAGAATATATCTTGAAAAGATAGACAGCATTACACCATTTCCAGGCGTTGTTGATGGTATTCGGAAGCTTAGGGAACTAGGGCTTAGAATCGCTATTGCATCATCGACTAGTAGAGCGACTATAGAAGCGGTAACTAAGAATACTGGTATAATTAATCTTATCGACGACTATGTTGGAAGCGATGAGGTTATTAGAAGAAAACCCGACCCTGAAATGTTTCTTAAAGCTATGAAAAAAATTGGTATTGAACCTAACGAGGCTATAGTTGTTGGTGATACTAAATACGATATTGCTCCAGCTAATCAGCTAGGAGCTATATCCATACTCATATGCTGGAGGGGATGCAATGAAGTCGATGTAAGACCCACCTTCTATGCCTATACCATAGATGATGTTATTGAAATCGCTAAGATATTGCTAAAAACAGGAGAACGACTTCAAAAGATGCCATAGTCACACCTCTGGCGATCCTTGTGAATTTCACTATACTCTTTACGCTATTCATAACATTTCTAAAGATAGGCTCCGTTATGTTTGGCGGCGGCTATGCGATGATTCCCATACTCAAATACGAGGTTGTAGATAGAAATAGATGGCTCTCTGAAGATGAGTTCATAGATGTAATTGCAATTGCCGAATCTACCCCAGGTCCAATAGCAATAAACTCTGCAACATACATAGGTTACAAACTCGGAGGAGTTCCAGGGGCTCTGATAGCCACTATGGGAGTTGTCATGCCAGCATTTACAGTTATACTAGCTATAGCGACTATACTAACAAACTTCTATCAGCACATAGTTACGAGAAGTATACTATTTGGTATTAGAACTGCTGTGATAGGATTAATCGCGTCAGCATTTATAACGGTTATACGAGGAGTATTTAAAGGGTTGAATCTCAACCAAGCAGCGGTAACTGTACTAATGGCTGTAGCGATTTTCATTGCTATTGTAAAATTCAATATCGATCCGGTAGTACTCATATTGATATCGGCAGCAGTAGGACTAATACTAGGCTTAGCAGGATTTCTATAGATGGTTGAGATCTAGGCTACGATTTCATGTATCTGGATATTGAAAATTGCTACACCTTATCCCTTCACTAAAGCTGGGTTCCAAGCACGATTTGAGCTGGGTCCGTCTGATGTTCTAGCACTGTTTGACTATTAGGACTAGAGGCTTGATAGTAGTAAGATACTGACCGTGGTCTTCAGGAATTTAAGGAGTGTCCGAGAATTTCAAGAATTGCCGCAGAGAAATAGTAAAGGTGGTAGTAGAGCCGAGAACCACAGTAGGTGGTTTATGTAACAAAGGTAGGCGGTACGCTATATCTATGGATTTACTGTATAGTAGAGTCTCTTTCTATTCTTTCCTCTATTCTCAGCTCTGATCATCGTTATCTCACCAATTTCTGCAGTATTCCTTACATGAGGTCCTCCATCAGCCTGTATATCTATACCGGGTATTTCAACTATTCTCAGAGTCTCTACTTCAGGAGGCATTCTCTCTGCAAGCTTAACTATACCGGGTATCCTAAGAGCATCGTCTCTCTTAAGCCAGTATATCCTTACCTCCACACCACGTCTGACAATTTCATTAGCCTTTAGAACAACCTCCTCAAATATTTTTCTATCAAACCTCTCCAGACCATAATCATCGTATGCGTAGTCCGGCTCTACACTACCACCAGTTATAAGAGCACCATACTCTCTATACATAACTGCTGCAAGTATGTGTGCAGCTGTATGAAGCCTCATCAACCTGTACCTCCTACTCCAATCAATAACACCCTTGACCACCATACCAGGCTCTACACCCTCTAGAGATCCTTCAACTGTGTGGATTACAACTTTTCTCTCTTTATCGATGTAAACATCCGTAACATCCATCCTCCTACCCTCAATAAAAATCGTGCCAAGATCATTAGCAACGCCACCTGTTCTAGGGTGGAACGCCGTTCTATCCAATATAATACCTCTATCCAAAACCTCTACAACCCTAGCCTCGAACTCCTTTAAATAGCTATCAACTTGATACAAAAGCTCCGTAGAGATTGACATATACCAAACCACCTAGGATACTATGAAGATATTCTAAATCCCTCTAATAAATTTAGGTGAAATAGATACAGCATTAGGTTTTGCAGTATTTTTAATATAGAAAAAGAACTCAGATACTATTGATCTAATAGCACCGTACAGCCGGCTCAATATTATCTAATACAATTCAGGCATCTATCCGGTTCAATCACCTATCATTGCCATCGCCACTCATCATCAATATATAGCCTAATCCTTTCTCCCCGTTATATACTTTTAATACATCGTGCTACTGCAGTATGTAGTTATTGGAGTTGCATAAGTCTGATTGCAACCGAGCCTCACCATTTAGGGTAGAGAGGAGTTTAGCGATAAATAGATTGGGTATTGAAAGGTGTATATCCGGCTATCATAATTTGGTAGGTTGATTCCTATAGCTATATCTGGATTTTTATAGCTGCTTTCATTCAGTAGTGTAGCTCTAGCTGATTAGGAGTTATAGTTTTAAGGTTTTGGATATTACTATCTACTAGGTTTCACCTATGGATATAGATGTGATATACAGTGTTATTGGTATCGTCATTTCGGTTTATCTATTATCATCTATACTATATATAATCAGGTTGGTTAAGGGTCCTACGATACCTGATAGAATTCTGGCTCTAGATGCTCTAAGCTATGATCTTTCTGTATTCATAGCTCTTCTTGCACTTTTCCTACGGAGACCTATAGTAGCCTCTGGACTCATAGCCCTAACTCTATGGATACATGCTCTGGACCTCTATGTATCTAAGTATATTGAGGCCAAGGAGATGGGTGACTAAATAATGGTTGTGGACACGGTGCTTTCAATAGTAGGGCTTACAGCAATTATAGTAGGTGCTTTTTTTGATATTGTAAGTGCTATTGGTGTTTTAAAGCTTCCAAACTTCTTTACCAGGATTCATGCTGTAACTATTGGGGCTATCGGTGGCTCTGTCCTTCCACTAATAGGTGTGGCTCTACTTTCGTTAGCTCTTGAGGATCTCGGTGTTCATAGGTTCTATCTAGCTGGTACATCCATAGCTGGAGCAGTACTTATTCTGATTCTAGCGCCAACAGGTGCCCATAGCCTTGCTAAAGCAGCATATATAATGTGTCAAGCTCCTAGAAAGCCTCTACTGTATGATGCACTTGAGAATAAAGTAGAGGGTGGATTATGTCAATAGATATATCCCTAATTCCATACATAGTCATCATATACTCATCCCTATTATCGGTCTTCATAACATATCTGGTTGTTAAGGAGCGTGATCTACTCTTAGCTACAGTTCTTACACTTACTCAAGGCATCTCATATTCACTGCTATACCTTCTGTTAATGGCTCCCGACCTTGTACTGACATATATACCTGTTTCAGTAGGTGTTGTTCCACTTCTACTATTCCTACTAGTTAAAAAGACAGAGAGGTTTGAAAGATGAATAGAAAGGATGTTATACTGGCACTCTCCCTAGCACTACTAGTCTTAGCACTTTCCCTTACAATCACCTTTGAAGGACTGGGTCCAATAACACCTACAGATCTCAGATCCATTGGAGCAAGCTTTATTCTAAACTCATACAATCCATGGAGCATCGGATTGACATCATTTTCACTAAATGCTGTAACAGCTATTGTGTGGGACTATAGAGGACTGGACACTATCTATGAAACTACCGTTCTATTTGCCTCCATAGTAGCCATACTGGTAGTTCTACGAGGATATATAGAGCTAAGGGGGCTTGGTGCTAAAGGTCTATCCGATATTGCGAAGTGCGCTACAAAGATAATCATACCACTTATAGTGGTATACGGACTTGCAACCGCTATCCATGGACATCTCACACCCGGTGGAGGATTTCAGGGAGGAGCTATAGCTGTTGTAGCAGCAACACTAGCTACCGCTGTTTTCTCCATAGAGTATCTATATGAGTGGGGGTTAAATACATCAAAACTCATGCTTTTGAGACTCTCCGGTCTTCTAGCAATAGTACTTACCTCCCTATCCATAGTTATTATAGGGGTGCTCTCCGGTTCAAATGCCTATATACTTCAGAATATGGCTAAGAACGACTCGATACTATCAATGCCCAGAACCCTCCTCGATACACCTCTTGCTGGCTCCATATTTCTATACAATCTATTTGAATTCCTAATAGTATTTTCAGGCTTAACATTTGCAATAATGGTGTTGATTCTCAGAGAAGATGAACTGAAGAACATCAATGAAGTAGCTGAGGCATATGAGTGACCTTCTCATCTCACTCGCCTTTAGAACAGCCATGATAGCATTTGTATTCAATACCGCTATAGCTCTATATGGAGTACTTTCGAGACCTTCACTAATAAAGAAGTTTCTGTGTCTGATAATGTTTACAGATTCTATAAACATCTTTGCAATATTTATAGGCTTCAGATATATTCCAGGATCCTACCCATCCCCACCGATACTTGAAGACATACCCACATCGGTTAGGGATATTGAAAGGCTTATCAGCATGGCCGTTGATCCTCTTCCCCAAGCCATGATCCTTACAGCAATTGTAATAGGAATTGCATGCAATATGTTTCTGCTGAGCCTAATTCTAATGTACTACAAACACTATGGAACTACAGACATACACGTAACAGAGGAGGCTGAAGCCTATGAAGAGACTCTTGAATAAACTGGCAATATTCACAATCATATTCACCTTCTACATAATTTCCACAGGTAGCATAAGGATGTTTACGATACTATTCGGTATTATAATCTCAGCTCTCATGGCGGTAGCACTTGATAGGATGTTACTTGCTAGAGCTATTCAATTGAGAGACCTTACGAAGATAGTCTACCTATTGCAGTATCTTGTATACTTTATATACGCTGCAGTGAAGTCCCATATAGAGGTGGCCAGAATAATATTAATGGATAGTGGAAGGCTTAGACCTTCCATAATTGCAATTCCATATACTATTGAATCGGATTATGGTCTAACACTCCTAGCACTATCGATAACAAATACACCAGGTACCCTTACTCTATACGTAGATAAACAGTCGAAGATACTATTTATACACTGGATAGAAACTGCTACACTAGATGCTATTGAGGCTAGAAAGATTATTTCAGGGAAGTTTGAAGAGCTTGCAAAGAAGATCTTTGGGTGAATCCCGTGACTATACTTCTCCTAGGTTTTCTCCCAATATACTTGATGAGTATAGCTATATCTGTGACCATACTCTCATTTATAACTAAGGATAGGAGAATCTATACGATACTCTCCATAACTGCTAGCCTAATTGCCTTCATAATAAGTCTCTATATCCTCATCCTAACACTTAACAGCGGTATTTTAGTCTATAGATTTGGAGGATTTCCAGCTCCCCTAGGAATAGTCTATACTGTTGATAGATTAAGTGCCTTTCTGGGTACCTTATCAATGTTTATGCTATTCCTTACATCTATATACAGTTCGTGGATGATTAGATCCAGGTGGCTCTACCTATACTACCTGCTACTATTTCTCATGGCTACAGGCTCTATTGGATGCCTGTATACAGGTGATATATTCAACTTCTTTGTATCACTAGAACTTCTAGCAATTTCATCCTATGCACTTACCGCATTCTATAGAGATAGCCCAAGAGCCATCCGGGCCGCACTGAGATACGCCATCTCAGGAATGATGGTGACCTCGCTATATCTCCTCTCCACATTTATCATATATGGCTCTTTTGGAACCCTAAATATGGCTGATATAGCTCTCAAGACACGAAATCCGAATGCAGTAACAGAGTTTACAGGTACTACATTTGGCGATATCATAGTGTCATCAAAGGTAGCGATATCATTAATGGTGTGGGTCTTTCTATTTAAATCAGCTATATTTCCTCTAAACTTTGCATGGCAACCCTATGCATATGGTGAAGCACCGACACCTATAGCTGCGGCATTTACAGCAATAGCGGATACTGTAGGTCTCTATGGATTGATGAGAATTCTATATACAATCTTTGGATACGATAGCGTCTTAGCAGACTTTAGAGCCTCCATTCTATTGCTTCTTCGAGTGCTGGCTATCATATCAGCACTTATTGGAGCTCTACTTATGAACTTTCAGAGGGATGTAAAGAGGTTTATAGCATATAGCACCATGGTGCAACTCAGCCTTGCTCTACTGGGCATCTCACTAGATAATATAGAGGGAATAGCATCAGCTGTACTCCATATTCTTTCCAACTCCCTAGGAGATGCGATACTCTTTTATTTAGCAGGTATATCGATAGTATGCTGTGGAAGGACTGTCGAATGTCTAGGCTCTTTAAAGCTGAAGAAGATGATCGTTGCAATATTCAGTGGAGGTATTCTGAATCTATTTGGCGTCATACCTATATTCATAGGTTTTTGGAGTAAAGCTCTTCTAGTCCTGTCAAGTGTAAGGCTTGGTACTGTTATATATGCAGTACTAGTGTTAGTTATATCAGGTATAGCTGCAGCTGGATACTTCAAAATACTATATAGAATTATTGTATCAAAGGGTATTGTCCAGCCGATAATTAAAGATATTGCAATTCCATATACTACGTCACTAACTCTACTCACGCTAGTCGTAGTACTGGGCACGGCTTTCTTTCTCTACAGACCGTTTATGGAATTTGTACTTGGTATAGGGTTTGATGTAGTGAATAACTATAATACATATATAGTTAGAACGCTTACAATTAGCTAGATGATAGAACGTGTAAAGGCTATAGCGGCTAGGGAGATGTGAAGCAATATGGAGATGAATGATCTATGTAGATACCTACTGTATTCGCTATCTACAGTAGTGATCCTTATTGGGAATGCAGGGACTAGGAGTCGATTCTCTGTAGGATTGCTAAAAATATCTGGATACTTAATGCTTCTCTCCCTGAACCTTATTATCGGTTATGGTTTCTTTCAATCAATACTCCTCTTAACGTCGATTTTAGTCTCACTCATAGTATCCCTCTACACAGCTGGCTACTCAAGTGAAAAGTATGGATCAAACTCCCTTCAGCTGTTGGTAGACGGTCTTACCATATCTATAATAGCAACACTGAGTTCGAAATACCTTCTAGAATTCGTAATGTTTTGGCTAATGTCTGAAATCATAGGATTTCTTGCAATAGCGTACGATACACTAGTCGGAATCGATACACGGGCTATGAATGCCTCATTAAAGTACCTGATCTTCTCAATGATTCCAACAGATATAGCGCTCTTCCTAATTTTAGCGGTATCCAACTTCGAGAATATCTTAACCATAACTCTCTTAGAGCTGAATCTAGATTTAGCATCACCAGCTCTGACAATAACTGCACTCTTAGGCTTTATGGCAAAGGCTGCTATTGTACCTCTCCACTTCTGGCTACCTGATGCCCACTCTATGGCACCTGCTCCCATCTCAGCCCTTCTATCTGGTATAATGGTTAAGATGGGGATATATGGATTTGTAATCTTAAGCCACTTTGCAATAGATGCAGGTACGGCTTTTTCAATACTCTTCGTATTTGGATCGCTGGCTGCAGTATATGGTGCTCTTCAGGCAATATATCAACGTGATATCAAGAGGCTTCTTGCATATAGCACCATATCTAATACTGGTGTAATAGCAATACTTATTGCATTCTATATAAAATCTGCTGATCCCACGTTTATATATGCTGCTCTAACCTTCTCAGTAGCCCATGCACTCTATAAAGCTACACTATTTATCGACTCTGGCGTAATTGAATTGCTGACACATGAAAGAAATATTGATAGTCTTGGCTACATATATAGAGTTGCTCCAATAGAGTCGCTCTCAGCAATACTATCAATTCTATTTATATTTGGAATGCCGCCAGCCATAGGCTTTTTAGCAAAGGTGCTAATATTCTCAGCACTACTCCACTACATCGCTAAAGATTGGATCTACCTCTTCACAATAATCATAATATCGATTGAGACCTCTCTTACAATACTATATAGTGCAAAGTATCTCCTGGCACATATAAGAATACATAAAAACGTGAACACTCTAGGTACGATTAATCTAAAAGCATTAGGTCTATCACCCTATGTTCTACTCCTCACAATGACATCCATAGCCCTTACACCTATAGTGCTTCTTGTTAGAGGTAGCACACCCTTACCTATCGAAATCGATATCATAATACTTTACATAATTACATTTCCACTACTTCTCTTCATACTATTAGCACTGTATACAGTATTCAAACAGAGTAGGGTGTAGATCTAATGATAGCGCTTTCCACGTATCTACCTTCACTTCTTATATCGGTGGCCTCCATCTATCTCTCAAATTTATATGGTTTTCTGAACAACTATATTGAAGAACATCTAATTAGATCTAGAGGGGTAGTTCCTGTCAATGAACGCCACTACTTAATCACTACTATAGTAGGTATAGAATCAGCTCTACTAGTACTGACAATATTCATAGCATCTTATGCATACCTAGATGGAAACCCCGCCATGTTAGAACTATCCATAAAGCTATTGGCTGTAGAGCTATCCGTATTTTCACTACTCTTACTTATTACAAATAATACAACAAGTGGTATCATCATATGTTGCATGCTACCCATTTTAGTACCCACTTACTACTATATGATATACATGGCGGACAGAATTCAGCCGTATATACAGATTATAGTTGTAGTCATGATGCTACTCCCCCTATGGGAAGCTGTACAGAGAGTCCACATATATTCCTTAGCGGTAGCCTCCATAAATATAAACCTTAACTATCTCCAAAGGTTTACAGTACTATACATATCGGTTGGTGTGTCCCATACATGCTTCTCTCTAAATATCGATATCATACGTCTCTTACTACCTGCCATACTCACTCTCCCATTGTGGATTTTCCTCACACTAATCCACCATGGTTCAACAACTATTTTTAGAACTTGTAGGAGATGCCAGTCGATTTTTACTTCCTTAATAACTTCGAATATCTATAGAATTCATCTCTATCTATCAGTACCACTACTAGCCCTTTTGAAATATGTTAGAAGAATGTGTAGTTATGCTATTCATCTTTATAAGAAACATCGTAGAATCTCCATAGACATCACGTCACTAAAGCCGGATTTCCGTAAAATTGAGAATAAAATTGATAGAATGGTTGATATAGATTCGCCACCTGCACGTAGAATATTATCCTCCATAGTTAGAATAAGTATAGAATTCGAATACAGATTTCTGAACCTGATAAGACATCGCTTTATACATTCCATTCACTCTATTCAGAGATCCTTTGAAAATTCATTAATTGCTCTCTCCCTTATACTTGGATTAATCATACTCTTAGCAATAATAGTATACATATTTATCACAACGCATTGAATTAGAGCTAGAAACATGTATTAGAAGATTTTAGATAAATGTTATTCCATAGAATTCATTCATGGACTAACTATTTCAGCTGGCATTAACGGTTATTAATATTCATATATCTGCTATATAGTGGGTTAGAGAATGATTGGTATTGTTATTGCTGCTGGATATGGTACTAGACTTAGACCCCATACTGAATCTATACCAAAGTCGTTAATCGAGCTAGAACATGGAATATCGATTATAGATTATATAATGAAGGTTATGGGTGAAGTTGGTATTGTTGAAGTGTATATAGCTACCAGAGGCGATCTCAAGGATATTTTCTCTACTAAAGTATCTAGCAGTAGAATAGTGGTCGTCGATGTTATTCCAGGTGATGGTAATCTATGGACGCTCTACCAAGCAATTGAGAAACTTAAGGAGATGGGTATAGAAGATGATATTATTGTTAGTATGTCTGACCATGTATATGAGTCCAGTATTCTAAAGAATCTTATTAAGGCATCTACTAGAGATAGGGATAGAGTTCTGCTATGCCTAGACAGATCTGTACGCGGTGAGGAAGCTGTAGAGGGGCTGAAGGTAATCATAGATGGTTCGGCTGTAGTTTTAGCCGGAAAGGATATACCTCCATTGACAGGTATCGATACAGGTCTATTCTATATCCCTAAGAAGCTATTTATAGAAATAAGCAATGTTGTGAAAGAGTATGGGAGGAGTGCTACACTATCCAACTTCATAAATATACTGGCTAGGAGGGGACTTGTTGGTTTTGTAGATGTAACTGGTCTACGCTGGATAGATGTAGACTCTGTTGAAGATTTAGCTAAGGCTAGGAAGATCTATTGGGAGATTATGAGAAGGAATCTCATCAAGGATAGCGATGGTATTGTAGCTAGATATATAAATAGAAGGATTTCAACAAGGATTAGCCTTTTTCTATACAAAAATGGTATATTTGTTGAACCAAGTATAATAACAGCTCTAGTTTTCATTATAGGTATAGCTGGTGCTGTTGCGGCCTATCTAAACATGTATACCTTAGGTGCTATTCTCGCTTCCCTGTCATCAATTCTCGATGGTGTTGATGGCGAGGTCGCCAGACTATTCAATAGACAGACAGAGTTTGGAGCAATCCTCGATACAACCCTGGATAGAATTGTCGATACACTTCTTATAGCTGGGCTAGTATATCAGGGTTTCATTCTTGGGATTTGGCCCCTACGGATAGAGTATATAGTGCTTTCGTTCCTAGCCCTCCTCGGCTCAATATATGTCAGCTTCCTAAGCAATTTAATTAGAGACAGGGATTTTGTAGTGAAGGCCAGAACCTCTTTTCCATGGCCTACAAGAGATGTACGGATAGCAGTTATAGCTCTAGCTCTAATATTCAAACAACCACTTCTAGGTTTACTATATATCCTTTTCTCCAGCTGGTACTTTATAGCTAAGATAACAATCCTTATTGTCAAGGGTAGAAGAGTACTGCAAGGACAAAGTCTTGTGAAGTTTGTTAAGAGGGCTGTGCCAAGACCAATAATATTCACACCAGTAAGAATTGCTATTCACGATGTTGTCAGAGATTCTCTAATATTAATCCTTCTAATATATACGACGGCTCTAGGACTTGAATATCTTCATAGATATCTGGCTGAAGATATGCCTACAATAGTATGGGAGGTAATTTTAGTTGTTGAGCTAGCTGTAATGATATATTTTGCTTATAGAGTTGTGAGAGGATTGTGGTATATTCTTATCAGTATCAAGGATTTTATATCTAAAAGCCTCTGGATGACAACAACGGTCTATATGAGAGTTTCAATAGAGATGATAATACTTCTAACTTCAATCTTTATTAGGTACCCTATAAATTACTGTCTAGCCATTATACGGGCTCAGAGGATCCTAATCGATATCACTAACTATATACTCAATATATTTACAATTCTACTGGCTATAACCATCGCTATTGAATTCATAAAGATTATCGAACATAGGATACATAGCCGCATATCCAAACTTTTAAAACAGTAGAGCAATACTTCTAAAACTCTCTACAAGCTTTTAATGTCTAGTTAAATAGCTGTACCAGCTCACAGAAGAAAAGATAAGGTGAGGAAGGACCTCTATTCAGAGAGCAACCTTATTGACAATCCACAGCTCTTAGCCGTGTCATAGACAGTGGTAGTAGCATCGATTATATCATCAGCACCACCACCCTCTATAACTATTGCAATGGTGAGCGGCTGTGCAACATCTCTGTACAGCTGCATCCCCTGGATATATTTCGATGAGTGGGGGGTAACCTTTATAATGATGCTATCTCTATAGCTGCATATAAACATAGTCTGTGAGCCTATACACATACCCTTTGTACTTAGAACTCTATACAGATTTGATAGACACTCTAGCTCCTCTGGAAGTCCACGGAGCACTGCCTCATACACAACTCTAAACATTCTAACCACACATATGCTTATAGTGGGAAACAGTTATAACTTCTTTTTGTGCAGATAACCTAGGTGAAGATCTTGGATATAAAGGAGTTTAGTAACAGTATTACAGAAATAGTAGCAAAAGCGATGCAGAGTGTTGTAACTATATCAACCGTTAGGATAGCCATGGATGAGTTCTTTGGCCTAGCTCCAGTTAGAGGAGTAGGCTCGGGTTTTATAATTCATAGTAGGGGGTATATAGTTACCAATAACCACGTTGTACAGGGCTCCTCAACGGTATACGTAGTTCTACCAACTGGAGAAACAATAGAAGCTGAGGTCGTTGCTACAGACCCATATAGAGATCTAGCTCTCGTAAAAGTTGATACAACCAATCTAAAACCCATTACGCTAGGTGATTCTGATAAAATTAGAGTAGGGGAGATAGTATTTGCAATAGGCTCACCCCTAGGGTTGCCAGGAGCCACTGTAACAATGGGTGTTATAAGCGCTATTGGAAGAACGATAAGTGGTGAGAACATTATTCTAGAGGATCTCATCCAGACGGATGCTGCCATAAATCCAGGTAACAGTGGTGGTCCTCTAGTAAATGTTAGTGGCGAGGCTATAGGTGTAACAACAGCCATCATACCATATGCACAGGGTATAGGCTTTGCAATCCCCATAAATACCGTTAAGAGATTCCTGGAGATGATATCCAAGTATGGCCGTCCAATAGTTGCATGGATAGGAGTGTATGTAGCACCTATAACACAGGAGCAGGCAAGGATGTTTAGGCTACCTATTAGTAGAGGTCTTGTAGTAGTTGGTGTTGTAAGGGGTAGTCCTGCCCATGAGGTCGGTATAGCCAGGGGTGATATATTGATTAGAGCAAATGGTAGAGAAATTTCATCTCCAAGGGAATTGAGAATGGCTGTCGAAGAGTCTATAGAGAAAGGGTATGTGGAGCTTGAGATCATTAGGGGTAGTAGGAGATATAATGTGGAGGTTCCTGTAGCGATCCAGACCATAACATAGAGTGCCGTATTACAATGATGAAGATGTTTTCTATTTCGGCTACCCTATTCAATCAATTGAAATAGCTCTACATAGTACAACGACATAGGAAAGTGCATACACCCATGGCATAGTTGGATGCATATATTCTGTTAATGGTGAAAATCTTGTGCAACATCTATATAGCAGGTAGAATCAATATTGATACAATTATTGAGTTGAGCGATGTTTTCATAAGAGGTAGAAAGTATAGAGGTAGACTTATCTCCAAATGTATTGGTGGCAGTGGTGCAAACATAGCAATAGCTATTGCTAGATTTAATAGAGGGTTTAGATTGAAACTTATTGCAACTATAGGTAGCGATCATGCAGAGTACATAGTTAGTGTACTAGCTTCCGAAGGTATAGATACATCATGTCTATCCATATATGGTAAGTCGAGCGGTGAAGCCTATGTATTTATTGATAAGAATCGCGAGGCAACTATTGTAACCATTCCAAATGCCAATGAGTATCCTCCAGATCCAGGTAGATATATAAATATAGATAGAATGGATGCTGTAGTCCTCGCCAATACTACTAGGGAGACAGCTCTAAACCTAATAGATATAGCTAATAGAAAGGGTGCTACCATCTTTTTAGATCCGGGTGTGAGCTGGTTTAGGGTGGACGATTTAGCTAATATAGAGAATGAATGTTTTATTCTTCCGAATAGATACGAATTCATAGAGATCTTCGGATTCGATATAGATGTACATCCTCAGAACCTCCGCAATCTGGAGACCAGATGTTCTATTATTGTAAAGCTTGGAGCTGAAGGTGCTATAGCGATAGATCGAAGATCTGGAAAAATTATAAGGGTCTCTCCATTAAATCTAGAGGGACTAGGACTTGATGCAAAAACTACTGCTGGCTGTGGCGATGTTTTTACAGGTGTATTTGTAGCTAAATATCTTGAGGATAAGAGTATATTAAGTGCAATTGAATACGCATCTATAGCAGCTGGTTTAAAAAGATCTAGAATTTCATCTAGTGATGCACCAACAAGGGATGAGATAGAGAAAGCTTTAGTTAGCGTAAGGAGAAAGAATCTAATAAACATGATAATTAGCGAAATCTAAGTCCAACATTTTCTGTAGAACCAATCCTTATACAATAGAATATAGAATTCTCAGCCACATGCTTTACAAATGTATGTCAATTCCGTAACTTCTGAAAATATTGCAACATACCTATCGTTTATCAATATGCTTAAGTTGATTGCTTGTGGTACTATCTCTACCCCCGGTTCCCATCCCCTACGTATTTCCTCAGCGTATATCTTAGCATAGGCTGTATTTCCATAGATGGATATACTCTCTGTGCTGCTCTTTAGTGCCCGTATGAATGATTGGTAGAATTCTCTAGCCTCTTCCTGGGATGTCCATGATATATTCCAGCACAGCATCCATTTCGGATACCTGGAACCTGTATCTCTATATAATTCAACTCTATCCCCACTCCAGCCATCGGCAGCACGCATTGCCTCCTCCAACCCTATCCTCTGAGCAAGCACAAGCAATATATAGTATTCGCCTAACGTATCACTATATAGAGGCTCTCCATATTGGCAGAGGCTACGTGATATAGTTACATTTTCTGGTAGAAAGCTTCCATTGAATAGATAAGCTATGTACCTCTCCGGCCTCATAACCATAGACGTAGATATTGGAGGCTTTGAGTACGCTCTATTAACAAGCTCCCATCCACCGTATGAGTATAGTGTTTTTACGAAACTCTCACCGTATATGTACGGGAATAGGAGTAGGGATGTATACGGATTTCTAACATCTATAGCTAATGCTGGAGATGGAGTACATAAACCTGTATCCATACAGTAGAGATGCTGTGTCCAACCAGCATCGCCCTCTATAAGAGCTGAGTAGGCCATAATGCTATCTGCAGTAGTGCTCTCCATCGCCATCTTAAGGTGGAGGTGCTGGAGTATGTGTGTAAGTTCGTGAGCAAGTACATTCCTAGCCACACTATGCTCAGGATTAAAGTAGTCTGTATTTATGTAAAGTGTTGTACCTGCTGTAGCTGCTAGAAACATTGCAACCCATCCCCTCTGACCTGCAACTATACTAAAATTGTATGGAACAAGAAGTGTTGCCTTATACACTACCTCTCTATAGATCATATCTTCAGAAATGCTATCCTCCTTAGGAGCCCACATCCTCACAGCCCATGTTGTATTTATTATCACCACATCTATCTCTTTATCAAAGCTAAGCTGCCTTATTCTAGAGACATCCTGTTTAACTTCATTAATAAATTCTGTTACTCTTTGAATATATTCGTTAGAGATCGCTACCGGCTTGGTGATACCTACAGCTATCTCCAGATCGTGTCTATGGAGATAAAGGTTGTACGATATAGCTAGCGATCCTATAACTATAGATAGGAATATTACTTCAAGTACAATGAAATCCTTACTACGAAGCACCTAAAACACCGATCACGTGACAGTTGTGAATATGTAGCTAAAATATTTATTTCAAAACACTAAAAATGTTTCAAACAAATTACAGAAACAATATGAAAATAACTGTAGTAGGGTACCTGGATGCCATATTCTTTAAATACAGTACTTTGTTGCAGTAGAAATGGTATTTTCGTCAATGTAAAGCTAAGCATTTTGTCGAATCCTGAAGATTCTATTCTGTAAACTGTTGAAAGGTCAGCAGATTCTAAATATCGTAAACCATCTCCCAACTATAAGTTGCTATCTTCAATAGATCAGTTCACCGGTTTTCTTTAGCTATAGATGATCTCAAGTTGTATAATCGGTTCATCTATTTGCATTTATTTACTCTACAATTCACGGATGTATATAGTAGCGTGTCTACAGTGGATGTCGATAAGGTCTCAGCCATTATTGCAAACGTGCTCTATATCGTTGAAAGGATGAAGATATCTGTTAGAAGGGCTTTTGTTTATGTGTGTAGGAGGTTTGGATGTGGTGCTACTGGTATTGCTAGAGAAGAGTTATTTAAGCTTTCTCGTGATTTTATCTCAAACTACTATAGGGTTAGATACATTGTTGAGTGTGCTAGGGGAAGTTCGATTCCCAGCTACAGAATGTTGGCTAAGATCTATCTCTACCTTAGGCTAAAGGAGGGTGGAGGTGCTGTTCCTAGTAGGCTTAGGAAGAGTGTTCAGAGAGATATTCCTAGTATTGATAGTATTGAGGTGAAGCCTGTATGGGCAAGATTGTCGTATCCTAGGTGGCTCTATGATAAACTTCTAGAGGTTCTACCTAGTAGTGATGTCGAGGAGCTTCTAGAGGCTATGAATAGAAGGGTTATATGGATTAGGGTCAACACCCTTAAGATTGATATTGACAAGGCGTTCCACCTTCTTGAGAAGGAGGGAGTTGTACTCGAGTATGATAGGGATATACCATTCTTAGCTAGAGTTGTTAAGAGTTCAAAACCTATTAGAGAGCTGGAGCTCTTTAAAAATGGGTCGATCGTTCTACAGGATAGAGCGAGCATACTAGCAGTATTGGCAGCAAGACCGGAGGAGAACATGGTTATATACGACTTTGCTGCTGCTCCAGGTATAAAGGCCTCTCTCATAATGCAGCTTACAGAAAATAGGGCAAGGATAATAGCGATGGACTTCTCGATTAAGAGGTTAAACTCTATGAGGCTTCTTCTTAAACAGTACGGAGTAGATACATCTAAAATTGATCTACTTCATACAGATAGCAGAGGGATTTCGTTTAGAGATAGAGCTGATCTAGCACTCATAGATGCCGTATGTAGTAGCAGTGGAGCTATATCAAAGGATCCAAGCATAAAGATAACACTTAGAGATCACTCCATCCCAACCAAGATGAAGAAGACGCAGATCGATATGCTCTACAATGCACTGAAATACAGTTCCACTGCCATCTACTCCGTCTGTTCCATATTACCCGAGGAGGGTGAGGAAGTGGTTGAAGAGGTGGCTAGAAATATTTCTAGTCACAGACTAGTTGATACGGGGTTGAGGGCCTCTAGAGGCTATAGAAGGTATAGAGTGTGGAATGTTGTGAGTAGAACCTTTCCACACATTGATAGATGTGAGGGCTTCTTTATAGCAAGATTCGAGGCTTAGCCATACCACGTTTAATTCCTGTATTGAATAGTGTATTTTCATCTAAATTTATATAATTCTTATATATGCGAAACACTTATACCTCCATTAAAGTATATATAGAAGCGGGCGGGATTACGCTTCAAAAAATAAATAGGGATTCTACACTCCACAGGAGGATAGTTATAACTAGACAGAGAGATGTTACTCGAATTAAGATGCTTGAATACATAGACAATATAAGGATGCACGGGATAGAGATTGTATTTAATCAAGATGGTATTGTTAATGTCTCTGGCTTTGGATACGGATTTGCAAGTCCTATAAATATGTTTCAAAGTAATGGTTTATGGCACTGGGGATCTGTTATCTTAAATGAAAATCCCAGTATCGATAGAGATATCGACTGTAGCGACTTAGCCTATCTAATATGGGATGTTATCCACAGCCTCAGAGAGCCTATTATTGATGAATTTATTAGGGAATTTATTAAGGGCTATTCTATGCATGGAAGAAAGATCTGTGCAAAGATATACTTTGAGTAGCTAGAGTAGAGATACCTTTTAGCTATCTGAATCTAGCTATTTCCCTTAGATTGTTCGGCCATGGAGCAAGTGTATACCTCTTCAACCACTCAATATCTACCCTACAGCCTTTTAACAGCTCGACAACCCTCTTTATAAAGCTCTCATCTATCCTTCCAGCAGCTGCTGAAGGACACTCGAGATCCAGGTATACCACCTTTTCACCTGTATTAAAATCGTAGTAGAGTATTATAGGCCACAGTCTACAGTCAAAAGACCTAAATGGGTATATACTACATCTACCGATGCTGTCCAGATATGGACACGGCTTTCCATCCTTTGCACCGATCGCCTTTACATCACCAATAGGCGTGCTTACCGTAAATGCCATTCCTCTAAACCTCTCCTCCTCCTCCGGTAGTAACACCGCATAGAATCTTTTACAGCAGTTTACAGTACACCCCCTGCATATATCTCCAAAGTCTACAAAGGATAAGGCTCTAGTCAACCCGCTATCCATTGAAACATATAGCACCTTCAACAAATAGGTAGCACCTATGTAAAGATTTTAAGAGTTTGTTCTATAGCCACATACTACAACAAGATGTAGTGTACCCAGAGATTCTGTAAATATGGTTTGAACTACAGATCCTAACCTCCACGTAAATTGTTCCCAAGATACCGTAAAAATCTAAAGAACAAATTAGTCGTAAACCTTGTTTATGAGAAGGCTAACAGTTAGAGTAGATACATACAACGATGGGCTATATTTAGGGCATAGATTGTAAATTCCTAAGATACTTGGTGCGAGAAGTTGAACTAAGGTTACTCTATCTCCAGAGAAGAGGAAGATCAGAGAGTTTCCTAGGAAAGCAAGGAATAGCTGTAAAACGGTTTGATAAGCAGTATCCACACTGGTGTACTTTAAGAATACAGCCTAGTGCAACTGTTTCGTTTTTCATATCTGTTTGTATTGGTTGGTATTGGTTGTAACATCTATAGGTATACTATTATATAGCGATATGTGTGGAGGTAGCTGGATGAGGGGTTCGAGAGCCGCTGAGATGCTCTAGATAGC
>Ga0105162_1000816_pt1 | contig 19051 bp, 22 predicted proteins | sample JNZ201metaG_FD_81532 | JGI IMG/M metagenome (GOLD analysis project Ga0105162, IMG submission 81532) | Hot spring microbial communities from Jinze hot spring, China to study Microbial Dark Matter (Phase II) - JNZ 20120812A | ecosystem: Environmental > Aquatic > Thermal springs > Hot (42-90C) >...
ACATTGTATAGTTTAGAGGTTAAGAATCTAATGGAGAGAATAATACAGTATGTTAAGGATAGAACTAAGCTATTCGATAATTATATACCATGCATGAAGGATAGATGTGATGGTGAACATGTATTAATGCTTATAATCAATAATATACATACTAAACAAACATGGATTAACAAGAAAATAAAAGCTAAAGAATTCATAGAAGATACAATACCAAAATAGAGATGATAAAACATGCTTAAGTTAACAAAGCCCTTTAGTTTCTAGTAAGATTTATTAACAAGAGAACATGATAGCCTTTATGTCTAGAGAGTTGAGGATAGATGCTAAAGAGTTAAGTAGATATAATAAGGAAAAGATAAGTAAGCTTATTGAGTATATTAGAAATAGGATGAAGGGGGAAGTAGTTAATGATGGGGAAAACATTATTTTGAAGGGTGAAGATATAGATAAGGAATACGTTAAAACATTGACCAAACGCTTCTTATATATTGAGAAAGTAATAGATGACTTTAGAGTACTAGTAAGAGATGAAAACCTATTATTAAGAGAGAGAAGAAAGGTAAAAATGAAGAGAATACATCATTAAATATAACATGCTGCTTGAATTACATATAAATGGAGTGCTAAAATCAATTCATGGAACTGTTACTGACTTAGCTAAATTTCTCGGTTTATCTGGGTCTTTAAGTCTCAATATAGCTGTATGATATGCTATTAATTGTAATGGTGGAGAAAATATTATTGGCGTCAATATTTCAGAAAGATTAGACTCTATACTTATAGTAATATCTGAAACTTCTTTAACCTCATGTGCATTATCTTGAGTTATTGAAATTATCTTAGCTCCTCTAGCTTTCATTTCCATAATATTGCCAAGCATTTTCATCGATGTTTCACCAGCAGGAGTTATAAAGATGCATGGAAAACCCTCTTCCACAAGGGCTATTGGACCATGTTTACTCTCTCCAGCTGGATATCCTTCAGCATGTATATAGCTTATTTCTTTAAGCTTTAACGCTCCTTCAAGAGCTGATGCAACGTTAATTCCCCTACTTAGATAAAATATGTTTTCTCTTGGAGCTATTGCTTGAGCTATTCTTCTAGCTTCATTATCTATATGTCTCAGATACTTTTCTATTATTACTGATGTTTCATACAGTTCCGATAATAAATGTCTATATGTGTTCTCACTTACTAAGCCGTAACTATGAGAGAAATTTATTGCTAGTAGACTTAGAAGTGTTAACTGAGATATATAGGTTTTTGTTGCCGCTACTCCTATCTCAGGACCTGCCTGTATGTTTAAATATATATCTGATATTCTTGTTAACTCAGACCCTATAACATTTGTCACACCAATTATCTGTGCACCTCTCATTTTTGCATTCCTAACTGCAGTAAGAGTATCTCTTGTCTCACCAGATTGAGATACTGCTATTACTACTGTGTTTTCATCTACTAGTTGTGCATAGTTTTTTAAGAATTCTGAGGCTATACATGGTATTACATTAATTAATGATAATTCAGAGAATATATAGGATGCAGCTAGACATGCATGATAAGATGTCCCGCATGCTACAAGAAATAATTTATCTGAATTCTCAATAAGCATTGAGGCAATATTTATGAGGCGCTTATCAATTCTTAAGGTATTTCTTATTGCTCTTGGCTGTTCATATATTTCTTTAAGCATAAAATGAGGAAAACCGCCTTTCTCAGCCATATCCATTGTCCAGTCAATAATTGTTTCATGCCGCTGAACTATTGATCCATTTTCTATCCGAATTATTTTAATGTCCCTTAAGCTTAAAACAGCCATTTCACCATCAAATAACTCTATCACCCTGTTAGTATATGGTAAAAGAGCTGGAATATCTGATGCACAGAAAACACCATTATCATTTACTCCTATAACTAAGGGAGATTCGTTTTTTACACATAGTATTTTATCTTCATCAGCATGTATAGCGGCTATAGCGTAGCTTCCACTGATTAGCTTTACAGCCTGCTTTACAGAATCCTCAAATGACATATTATTTTTAATATTATCCTCTATAAGATGAGCGAAAACTTCACTATCAGTCCTCGACTTAAAGATATGACCTTTAGATTCAAGTAATTTTTTAATTTCAATATAGTTTTCAATTATTCCATTATGTACTATAGCTATCTTTCCTGTACAATCAGTATGTGGATGAGCGTTTTCCATACTTGGAGCTCCATGTGTAGCCCATCTTGTATGACCAATGCCGATCATTCCTGGAAGATTATTTAAATCGAGCTTCTTATGAATTTCATCTATTCTTCCAGAATCCTTCTTTAAAAATAATAAGCCGTTATAAATAGTAGCTATACCCGCAGAGTCATATCCTCTATATTCAAGCCTTTTTAAAGCTGAATGAATTAGCGGTGCAGCTTTCACTCCATTAACTATACATCCAAAAATCCCACACATCTATTCTCCACCAGCCACCTCACTAACAATTTTAACTATAAAATTTCTAATAACGCTACTATCAGCCTTACCTCTTAGGATCTTCATGGCTTGACCCATAAGCAAATCTATAGCTTTATCCTTACGCTCAGTTACAATATTAATGTTTTTTAATACTATCTCCTTAACCGCTTCCTCTATTTTTTCACGGGGCATAACAGATAGATTTTTCTCATGAACTATATCTGTAACGTTTTTATTAATGTCTGCTGATAAGTATCTTATGATGTCCGGTATTGACTCCTTAACTATAATACCATCTTGAAGAAGCTTAAATATTTCTTCAAGATGCTCATCGGATATTAAATCAATATTTACACCCTCCCTTCTTAAGCTTGTTAGTGTTGAGGTTAATGTTGTTGCTACAATAGTTGGATTTACATTATACTTTGAAACTATTTTTTCAAAGACAGGTAGATAATATGAATTTAAAACTTCCTGAGCAAGCTTACTACTTAGTCCTAACACTTTGGTGAAACGCTCAAATTTCTTATCAGGCATTTCAGGTAATAGTGTTTTTAACTGCTTAATTCTATCCTCTGTTATAATTAGTGGCGGTATATCTGTTTCAGGATAAAGTCTTGCTGCTCCAGGTCTAGGTCTAGTATAATATGTTGTTCCATCATTATTAGCTGCTCTTGTTTCTTCAGGTATACCTTTTAATGCTTCAATGCATCTTTCATAAACAGCCTTAAGAGCCTTAAGAGCTTGATGCTCCTGAGATGCAACAAAAACTACAGCATCATCTTGAGATGCTGATACAGTCTCTAGTAGCTTTCTAATTTCATCTTCTGTAATTCCATAAGCAGGCATTTCATCAGTATGAAAAATACCATTTACACCAGCTAAAACTCTAGCTCTATCAGAAAGCTCCGCACCAAATTTACGTTTAGGTTGAATCTCAATTTTAAGTATTCCTCTAAAACATGGAAGCTTAAGAGCATAAACTTTACCATTACTGGAAATTATGTTTCTTATTACTTTACATTCAGTATTTATGAAAATGCTTGTTACATCTATAGGATTAAAGATTAACTTATCTTCAACACCTCTCCTCAAAAGCTCATCCTTAATCTTTAATAGAGTTAACTGTCTTTGAACTTCATACTCAATACATTTAGATATCATTTCAAGTTCCTGAACTCCCTTAATCTCCGTTTTTGCACCACCAGTAATGGATATGTTTAAATCCTGTCTTATTGTTCCAATTCCTCTTTTAACTCTTCCAGTCATTCTTAACAGTTGGCCGATTTTAAAAGCTACTCTTTGAGCTTGTTGAGGAGTTGAAATTACTGGAGCTGTTGCTATTTCAATAAGTGGAATACCAAGTCTATCAAGATTATATCTTATCTCTTCAGGAGTCTCTTCAATCTTCCTTGCAGCGTCCTCTTCCAATACTATTGTTTGTATTGGAATATTATTTTCAGCATCAGATATGTAGCCTCCTAAAGCAATAATCGCTGTACGCTGAAAACCACATGTATTTGAGCCATCTATAACTATCTTCCTCATTACATGTATTTCATCAACATAGAATGCGTTCAAAATAAGACTTACAATTAAAGCTATATCTACTGCTTCCTCATTTATTGGATGAGGAGGCTCCTCATCATGCTCAACCATACAGTTGGAGTCGTAGAATGAATAGTAAGCAAATACTTTATTTTTTTCAGCTTCAAAAGCTGCTGCTTTATCTATTTCTCCAAGTTCGCTTTGAGTTGGTTTAAGTATCCTTCTAAAAACATAATCGGGAGACCTTGTTTGAATAACTGTTGGGCAATGGCAAAACAGCTTTCGCTTGGTATCGATTTGTTGATGAATTTCTAATCCGACTTTTAACCCAATTGATTTATAATCAATGTTCGAAGCTTTTTCCATAATAGCACCATAGCTCTACCATACTATGAAATTACACTAGTAAAAAGTTTTTCTGAATGTCTATAGCTAATTTCACCACAAATATTTGTTAACATAAGCTTTTTAACATCTCTAATATCCTGAGTCTGACCAAGAACCCATTTCAACTTGACATATGCAGTTTCAGGAATCATATCTTCACCTGGAATAACACCCATAGCTAGAAGTTCTCTTCCAGTTCTGTAGACATTCATGTTTATTCTACCCCATAAACACTGTGAAACCATTACAACCGGCATAACCTCACAAGCTCTACTTATTGATTTAAAAGCATACGTAGGAGTATGTCCAAGACCTGTTCCCTCTATAACTAAGCCATGATAGCCTTTATCAACAATATAATCTATAATTTCGTATGGGAAGTCAGGATAAGTTTTTATTAGTGCTACTTTATCATCAAAATCCGCTTTCAAAAATGGACTTCTATTTTTATCTCTTCTAGGTAGTTCATTATATGATAACATTGTGATGCTAAACCCTTTAACCTCAGCAATAATATTTTCATTAATTGATTTAAATGCATCTCTCCTACTTGTATGACATTTACGAACCCTTGTGCCTTTATGTATAGCTATCACATCATCAGATGTCGACTTATGCATAGCAACAAATACGCCTGAAACTGATGATTGGGCTGCGAAAATAATTGCACCTAGAAGATTTAGAGATGCATCTGTTGAGGGCCTATCAGAAGATCTTTGAGAGCCAACAAGTACTACGGGAACAGGTAAATTCTGAATTGCAAAGCTTAAGGCGGCAGCTGTATAACCCATAGTATCTGTACCGTGAGCAATAATAACTCCGTCAATTCCTTCGCTTAAATCATAGAAAATTCTTTCAGCTATTGTTTTCCAGTATTTAGATGTCATGTCCTCGCTGAAAATATTAAGAATTTCCTCACTTCTAATTCTAGCTATGTTTCTAATTTCTGGTACTAGATTTAGAATATCGTTAACATCAAATGAGGGATAGACAGCGCCTGTAATGTAATCAATTTTACTTGCAATTGTTCCGCCACAACCCTTTATTGAAATCAGTGGAAGATCCTGTAGTTGCTCGACCGAAGTAGAGGGTATGTGATGAGTGGTTAAGCCATGTTTAACCAGCTTAATTTCCTTAATTTTACTAATAGATAATCCAACATTATATCCGTTCTCAAGTTTGATAACAACATGTTTATCATCAAGCAATCTACTTCTAGGCATTAGGAAACCTCTTAGAACAATACCTGTATCAAGAGTTATATCTACCAAATCCCCAACATGAACATTGAAACGTCTTATCAACTCTAATGCTTCTCCAAAATATTCAGACATAGTATCCACCTTAAGATTACGTTATGTATGGAAAGATTTAAACTTTGTTTAAAAGATTACTTATTGGAAAGCTTATATATTTTAAATCTAAAAGCATGTAAAATAATTATTTACGTGTAATTTTTCAATATTTTGACATTAAAACAGACTGAATACTATATAGTATCTTGGGAAAGATTTATATAGCAGTTTTTAGAAGTAGTATATTGGGCAGCTCTGAGGTGATATTATGGCTAAATGTCCAAAATGTGGTGAAGAAGTAGCTAAACCATCAAAGACATGGATGTTAAAGAAAGTAAAAGTTGGGCTCTATAAGTGTTCTAAAGGCCATGTGTTTAGAGCAAAAGCACCTTAAATAAGCTATAAATTATCTTAAAAACAATTATTTTTTATCATTTAACATGGAATACTGTACTCTCTTAAAATAGTTTCTTCTATTCCTATGTCTAGGTATAGGATTTCTGTGAGGTTTAGCTGGAATTTTAGGTGTTTGACTTCTAACCTTTCCAGCTTTAGTAAGACTACCATGAGATGGCATATAATGTATATATTATTACAGTTATATAAATCTTACTAAGTTGATTTGATGCCCTTAGTAATTCATGAAGTTTGCAACTTTGCTTTCAGTATTTTATGGACTTTACTAATGCTATTGTGAAGATGTTAGTGTTAATGAAATTAAATACTATAAAGTGAGAAAATTAGCTATATATTACAGAGATAATGTGAATACTGTGAAGACTTTAAATGGAAATCATGTACGATTTAATGTTAAGAAGTTTAATGAAGCTTTAAGAGATAAACCTAAATCAGTCTATAAAGGCTTAGAGGTTATTACTGAAAGCTTAAGTCTAGGATATGATCAGGACTATTGGACAATAAACATTATGATAGACTTAAAAGAGTGATGTAAAAATACGATTCAAAATAACTATATAGAGTGAGAATTTAGGATGTAGACTCATAAGCTAGACAAACACCATAAGGTGGATGAATCATCATGTCTAGATTTAAAAAGATAATTGAATCAGTTAAATTATTCTTTAGAGAAGTTGTAGGGAGAATAGCAGCAACCATTAGAAAGACCCCAACATTAAAAGGGTAACCAGTAATTAAATTCATTACAAAACTCTTAGATATGCTATCATGTAGAAATTAAGCATTATTAAGTCTTGATCCATAGTTCGTTTTAAAGATATGATTGAGTTTACAAAGTTCTCAATATAATTGTTTAGCTATCCTGAAGTAGCATTTAGTATAGCTAATGAAAGAGATAAAATAGCTGTTTTGCATCCTAATTGTTTTAACCCTAGAAAATATAACAATACTCCAATATTTAAAATTGGGAACCATAAGATTTTGCATGAGGTTACAATAAACCTTAACATAGAATTATTTACATAAAGTAGTGTTAATGCAAAAATCTGTGAAAAGGAATTCTCTTTAGCATTTTCGATATTCTCACCTGTAATGAGTGCATACGAATATGAAATTATGTAGTTTAAAATAATTATAAGCACTACCATTAAGATAGCATACTTAATCACAAACAATTATAGCTGGAAAACCTACCTTAAAATACCTATTTTTTAGGGATTTATATTAGATAAATTTAAAAGCTTTACTTATAGAATCTTATAGTGGTAGATGATGGAGGCTTATTTACTGATACATGATTTAGGATATGTTGCCGCAAACATTAATGGTGAAGTTATCTCTACTTTAATTGATAGAGACATATCTAAGCTTGTACAACAAATGAAACTATTAACTGAGGAAAAAATTCCAGATGATTTGAAGCAATTTTGTAGTAATTTAGTTTCAATTGGGATTAGACGTATCTATATTGAAAATGAAAGTTTTAAAAGAGCACTAGCTAGTACAGGCATTGAAGTAGAAGTAAATCCTAAAAATACCATTTTTAGAAGACTTAAGAAGACAATCATAAACGAAGCAATTAAAATAGGACTAGTTAGAAATATTGAGGAATACTATAACCTTATAAGATGTATTCAAATAGAACTTGTTAAAATTCAGCTTCGAGAAACTGCTGCAAAAAGAGATCTTATGATTGCAAATGCTGTTAAGGCCCTAGATGATATTAATAAAATAATAAATTTAAACATAAATAGGATAAGAGAATGGTATTCAATACATTTTCCTGAGCTTAGCGATATTGTTGAAGATCATGAAGTATATTTAAATATAGTTTCTAGAAAGCTTTCAAGAGTAAATATTAATAGAGATGATTTAGTTAAAATTGGAGTACCTACAAAACTTGTTGAGCTTATAGTATCAAGCGCTAAGAAATCAATCGGAGCCGAAATTACTGATATAGATTTAGAAGCTGTAGGAAAACTTGCTGAGAAAACTCTAGATCTTATAGCATATAGAAATGATTTAAGCAATTATATTGATAAAACAGTTGGTGAAATAGCACCCAATATGAAGTGTCTTGTAGGTGGAGCTATAACAGCTAGATTAATATCGATTGCAGGTGGACTTGAAAAACTCGCAGAGTCACCTGCAAGTAGAGTACAAGTTTTAGGCGCGGAAAAAGCATTATTTAGATTTCTAAGAAGTAAAACTAAGCCGCCAAAACATGGAGTTATATTTGGACATCCAGAGTTGAGAAGTGCACCAAGATGGCAAAGAGGGAAAATTGCTAGAGCACTAGCTAGTAAATTAGCTATAGCTGCAAGAATCGATTACTTTGGGGGAGAATTTATAGGAGAACAGCTTAAAGCCGAACTTGAAGAAAGAATAAAACAGATAAGGGAAACATATACTAAACCCCCTAAAAGAGAGGAAGTTAAAAAACTGAAAAGAAAAAAGTAGAAGTTAAATACTACAGATAATAATTAACGTGAGAATATGTCAACCAGAAGAATTGAAATTGTTAACATATATGAGCATGAAAAGTTTCCTAGGATATTCTGGATAGAGTATGAAGATAATACGAAAAAGCTTGCAACAATAAACTTAACACCTGGAGTACAAGTATATGGTGAAGCATTAGAAAAGTATAGAGAAGTAGAATATAGGATATGGAATCCGTTTAGGAGCAAATTGGCTGCAAGCATATTAAATGGTATTTCCTACATGCCCATAAAGCCAGAATATAAGGTCTTATATCTAGGTGCTGCTTCAGGCACAACATCAAGTCATGTTTCTGATATAGTTGGATTAAGTGGTGTTGTATACTGTGTTGAATTTGCTGCAAGAGTTATGAGAGAGCTTATACAAGTATGCGAACTTAGAAGAAACATGATACCAATATTTGCAGATGCTAGAAATCCTAATCTGTATAGCAATGTTGTAGATGAAGTCGATGTAATATATTGTGATGTGGCTCAACCAAACCAAGCAGAATTGCTAACAAACAATGCTGAACAATACTTAAAACCTAAAGGATGGATTATGCTTGCAATTAAGGCTAGAAGCATCGATGTGACGAAGGAACCGTCTAAGGTATACAAGACGGAGATTAATTACCTCTTATCTCATGGATTTACAATAGAAAAGGAAAATACTGTACATCTTGAACCTTACGATAAAGACCATGCGATGGTTGTAGCGAGGTATGATAAATAATGTTTGAACCATCTAGAATAGAAACAATATCGAAAATAATTGACGTTGAAATAAAGAAAATTAACGATCATCTTCCAACTTCATACAAATCCTTAAAAGAACTGCTTAAAGAGGAGACGCCTTCAGTAAAAACTAAAGGAGGAGATGACATCATATTTCTAAAAGATGAGCTTACAATGCTTGCTAAATTTATACCTGAGGAAAAACATGAAGACGTAAAGCTCCCTGTAATAGCTTTAAGAAGAATTGATTTAGGAATAGGAGTCTATGAGTTAATCGGTAATGAAGACGCTATAAAGTTCTTTAAGAAAATGCTAGATATTGATAGTAACTCAAAATATCTATATTGCCCACAGATATTCGAGCTAAAAAGAAAGTTTAGTAGCTTAGTAATTATTGGTTTTTCAACATCACCTAACTATGAAGACCTCGAGAAAAATATCTGGAGTAGATGATGCTGGTAGAGGACCAGTAATAGGACCACTTATAATAGCTGGCGTACTTATAGAAGAGGAAAAACTAGGAAAATTAACTGAAATCGGAGTTAAAGATTCGAAGAAACTTACTTCAAGACAGAGAGTAATAATGGCTGAAAAAATTAAGAACATAGCATTAGATTATACTATAGAGGAAATTTATCCTAAGGAAATCGATGAAGTAGTATTAAAAGCCCAGAAGTATAGAAGATTAAATTATCTTGAAGCGGAAGTGATGGGCAAAGTAATAAATAGACTTAAACCAGATATTGTATATGTTGATGCATCAGATATTAATGAAGAAAGATTTAAGGAAAACATCATGAAGACATTAACGATTAATGTAGAGATAATATCTAAACATCATGCAGACGCTATGTATCCTATATGTAGTGCAGCATCGATTTTAGCTAAAGTTAGAAGAGATGAGATAATTAATGAATTAAAGGGGAGATATGGAGAATTTGGATCTGGCTATGTTACAGATCCTAAAACAATTCAATTCATTACAAACTGGATTAAAGAGTACGGTCAAGTACCTGACATTGTTAGAAGATCATGGAAAACAGTTAGAAAAATACTAGGCTAAAATATGGAAACCAGCTTTCCAGTTGAGGAAATTAATGAGGGAAAAGCAAGAATTATAATTCCGAAACTAAATCTTTTTAGGGGTAGTGGAGGAACTTATAGACCTAGCTTAACGCCTGTATTTTACAATCCAAACATGAAGTTCAATCGTGATCTTTCAATACTTCTTGCAAATACTATAAGTAGAATGCTAAATAGAGACTTAAACATATGTGAACCGCTTTCAGGAACTGGAGTTAGAGGAATAAGATATGCTCTTGAATGTAAAGCTAGGAGCGTAATTCTAAATGATAGAAGCTCTATTGCATACCAATTTATAAAACGCAATGTTAAACTCAACAATATAGAAGACATAGTTCAAGTATACAATGAAGATGCTTCACTACTATTACTAAAGCTTGCAAGTGAAAAATTAAGGTTCGATATCATAGATATTGATCCCTTTGGTTCACCTGTGGAATTTATTGAACCAGCATTAAAAGCATTAAGAAACGGAGGAGTACTATGTGTTACAGCAACAGATTTAATACCACTATGTGGTATTAAGAGTGATGCATGTGAAAGAAAATATTTAGGGAAACCTTTAAGAAGTTATTATTGCCGTGAATTAGCTTTAAGGCTTCTAATAAATATGATAAGTACTAAAGCATTGCAACAAAATATTTTAGTAGAGCCTTTAATATCCTATGCCTATGAACATTACATAAGAACACACCTTAGAATTTTTAAAGGAGCATTAAAAGCCAATAAAGCATTAAATATGAGGGGAATTATTATGCATTGTTTTAAATGCGATTTCAGACTTGTAATTGAAGACATAATAGCTCATAAAGAGAAATGTCCTTACTGTAGTGGAGAATTAATATACTCAGGACCTTTATGGATTGGACCAATTATAAATAGAGATTTTTGCACGAATATGATTCGTAATAATGAGGAGCTTAACTTAGAAACTAAAAAGAAAATAGGTAAGTTTCTAAATATTCTATTAGAAGAAAGCATACTTCCGCCAACATTTTATAATGTTGATCATTTATGTTCAAAGATTAAGAAAAAACCACCGAAAATTAGAGATATAATATATAGCTTACAAAAATTAAAATATGAAGCTGGGCCAACACATATAGATCCTAAAGGATTTAAAACAAATGCTCCTCTTGATGTTGTAATGGATGTTATTAGTAGGCTTTAAATCCCCTTGCAACTACATAAACTTCAGCACTACGTGTTCTTGATGCTTTAGGCTTAACCATCGCAACAGAACTAAATAAGCATTTAAACTCCATCAAGAGATTATTAAATAGATCTCCTTGAAACACCTTAGCGATCATCGCTCCGTTCTTTTTCAGAAGATTATTAGCAATCTTTAAGGCACAGTATGTAAGGAATATCTGTCTAGCATGATCTATCTCCCAGATACCAGTAATATTTGGAGATAAGTCTGATAGGATTACATCAAATCTCTCATTAAACTTATTCTTTAAAGCCTTAATAAGCTCTTCATTTTCAACATTGCCACGTATAGTAACTACATTAGACCATGGTAGAGGCTTAATATATTTTAAATCTACAGCTACAATCAGCCCCTTGCTTCCAACGGCTTCTCTCACAACTTGAATCCAGCCTCCAGGAGCTGCGCCTAGGTCAAGAACTGAAAAACCATTCTTAATAATTTTAAACTTCTTGTTTATTTCTAAAAGTTTAAATGCAGCTCTAGAGCGATAACCTAAATTTCTAGCAAGCTTATAATATGGATCTCCTAATATTTTCTTCAAATAATACGCCTCAATGAACTTTACTAACCATATTATCAAGCCATTTAGTTAATATGTAGCATTTAACTGGGGTTATTTCCTGACCTTCACCACATGATAATATGTTAGGACATGAAAAACATGGAACTTCCTTAATGATTTCTAAAAATTCCTCATACGCTTCTCTTTCAACAGCTATAAGTTTCACATCATTTCTAGATGGATTTCTAACTTCTCTTACGGCCCCTGATTTAATTAAGTCGTTAACAACTTCATTTAGAATATTTAAATCTATATTAAGTCTTTCTGCAAGTTCATTCTTTAATATACCATTGCTTCCACATTGTTTAATTATTAACAATGCTCTTTCAATGATGTCATTCATATAACCCACTAATCATCACTACATATCCATTAACTATATTTAGCTCGTACTTAAATTCTTTTCTAAAGATAAGGAAGCAAGATAATAAGTATGATTATTTAACATAGAAAAGTATTAGGGTTCATGTATTTTATTGACAAAATAGCACTAATGGCAAGTTTAAGTAATATTTATGATTTAAAAGATTTTTAATAAGTTTGAATGAAAACCTAGGAATGCATACAGATTCAACATGCATATTAATAAAATAGAATCTAGGCTTAAAGAAACCATATGGAGGTAATGTATCTGTAAATAATAGGTAAAGATCTGTAGCTTAATACTTGTTTCTGTAACTTTATCCATTAAATACTACGATTATAGAAATCCATATTAGAATTTCTCGTATTTTATGTAATTTAGATTTACGAATTTCAGAATTAATCCGTAAAGTATAGGTAATAACGATTTAGAAATAAAAATATTTTAGTTCTGATGGGTAAAAGGAGAACTAAATTTTAACTTCAACATGGATTCTATTTAAGATTTCTCTCATTCTTTTACGTAGTGTTACTTCAGTTATACCAGCTGCTTGTGCAATTTGATGTTGTGATTTACGTTGACCAGTTATTATACAGCTTATATATACGGCTGCTGCTATGAGACTTACGGGATTTTTACCATTAAATAATGGTCTTACCGACTCAACAATACTTCTAACTTTATCCTCAATTTGTGGTGAGCAATTTAGAGTCTTCATGATTCTTGGAATATATATTTCCGGACTATTTACTATTGGCTTTTCATTAAGAGTGCTAACTATTAAGTGGTAGCCTCTAATAACCTTTCTTCTATCTACTTTAGAGTGTTTAATAATTTCGTTGAACATTCTTGGCATTCCAAGTTTTTTACATGCTATAAATACAGAGGCGGAAGCAACTTCAGCTATACTTCTACCTTTAAAGTGTTTCCTTTTTGCAACACTTCTATAAATTTTACATGCTAGCTCATGAACGCTTTTTGGAAGACTAAGTTGATTAATTAAACGCTGAATTTCGGAAAATCCTTGAGTAAGATTTCTATCAAGAGAACTTGACATTGAAACTTTTTTATGCCATCTTGCAAGCCTCACTATTTTTAATTTTTCTCTAAGAGTTAACGGTGAGTTATTCATACTGTTAACATCAATATCTGTTGTTAATCCATAGTCATGTAAAGTATTTGAAATTGATGGCCCGACTCTAACTTGTTCTCGAGCGAGAACCTTCCAGGTTGTATCATTAAGATCAATATTGCTAGCTAAAACTATACCACAACTTATACATGTAACTTCCCCTCTTTCAAAATCCTTATGAAAATTTGTACTACCACATTCCGGACATTTAAAAGAACTTGTTACTACGGACGTCAATAAAGACACCGAAATTTATTCAGTTTTCATAAAGTTAATAGCTTGTATTACTAGCTACTTGCCAGACGACGAAGAATAGTTATTTATCTCAAGATATTATATTTTAAAATATGTAGAAGGTAATAATGAAACTTAAAGTAAGAAAGCCTCTTTAGACTTCTGAATTTTGAAAATATTTATGTAAGAATTTACTTTAGGCTGGTGTGTTGCTTCTTGACGGTTTATGTTTTAGTGTTCTATACTGTTTTATCTTTAGGCATATTTCTTTTAATGTCTTAAGTTTAGATTCCTTCTTGTTCATTACTATAGCTTTCCTAACTTCAAGCCAATTTTTAGGATAAGCTTTATTAACAATTTCAGGAGAAAGATTTAAATCGATAGCAGCTTTAAATATTTCTTCTATTGATGGATTCTCAATAGCTAAATGTCTAGGAACTCTCCGTCCCATTGATCTTGAATTTTTCAGATTTAAGTAAGCTGGCCAAACAATAATTTTCCTCATATGTACTGGCTTCAAAAATTTACTTTGATTCAATTAAAACAGCATTTATAATGCCATCACTTCCAGGCCTCGATGTAACCTTTGCAAGTCCAAGCTCAGTATTTATTATTGCTCCTTTTGAAATAACACCTCTACGAGACCAATCTATCTTTGCCGGATTTTCTTTTACACTTAATATCTTAACTCTTTTAGTAATACTACCCATAGCTACATTAGCATATAAAGCTCTTAGCAACCTAATTTTATAAGCTCCACCATATACTCTAGTTTTAACTCTTTTCTCTTCAGAGCTTAAAACAGTTTCAACAGGTAAACTTCCTATTTCACGCTTCTTTTTAGTTCTTGAAGATCTTTTTTTCCCACCACTAGGCTTCCTTAGATCATTACCTTGAAAGATCCCCATTTTAGATCTAGCTATAATTAATATCCAAATATATTAATCTTTCTCATATAGTAGGAGAAGACGTAACCTAGATTATAACAACTTATTAAACTTAAATAGAAATCATGTTGAGCTTCGCACTGTATAGAGAATTAAGGAGGTTAAGTATGAAATGGGATATTAAGTCTCTTCTCATCTAAATAAGTGAGTGACACTGTTATGGATAGTATAACCATAGAGGCTAAAAGAGGGGAATTACAGGTTATGATGGGTTCAAATATAGGAAGAATATGAGGAGTATGTAATTGTTGATGATTTTGAGTATAAATCTAAAAGACATGGAGGCTCAGCATACAGTACAAATGGGTAAGGAGTAGATTAGGAGATGATGAAGCAGATATACTGTAAATCCAAGGAATAGTAGAAATGACATATCATACAATAAGGGATGCAGGAGGATAAGGACAACAATACAAAGGTTTAATTCACGGATAAAAACATTCAGAAAAGCAGTAGTAAGATATGGAAGATTAACATAATGATAAAATCAATAATAACATTCACACATAATGATATGCATGAGGTATGAGCTATGAAAAGCTTAAATATTTTAAAATCATCTCTAAGATAAATTTAATATGTTGGGATGATATTAAAGCTTAAGTGGAGATAATATTAAGTTTACTGTGAAAACATGGTAAATATTAAAGCTAGATTAATTAAAATTCAGAATCTAATTTTGAGACCAGTATATAAAGTATATGAGTGGAAGCTTTATAGAGAAATTAAGGATAAATCTATTCCAGTACATATAGGATTCATACTGGATGGAAATCGTAGATGGGCTTCATCTCTAGGATTTGAGCCGGAGGAAGGACATAGATATGGTTTTGAAAAAGCTAAAGAAGTTTTAGGGTGGTGTCTTGAACTTGGCATTAAAACTGTAACATTATATGTTTTTTCAACTGAGAATTTTAAGAGAAGTAAAAATGAAGTAGAACATATCTTCAATATTGCTGAGAAAGCTTTTAGGGAAATTCCTAGTAATCCAGAGGTACATAAATATTCAGTTAGGGTTAAAGCTATTGGCAGAATTGAATGCCTTCCAGAAAGTTTAAGAGAGGCTATCAAAAAAGCTGAGGAAGCAACAGCGGCATATAATGAGAGAAAGCTTTTCATTGCTATAGGTTATGGTGGACGAAGCGAAATTGTTGATGCAATTAAAAAAATAGCTGTAGAGATCTTGAATGGAAAGCTAAGGGTTGATGATGTGAATGAAGAAGAAGTTTCAAAGCATTTATATACTGCAGGAGAGCCGGACCCAGATTTAATTATAAGAACGTCAGGGGAAGAACGATTAAGCAACTTTCTAATATGGCAATCTGCCTATTCTGAACTCTATTTTACAGATGTTCATTGGCCATCTTTTAGGAAAATAGATTTCTGGAGAATCATTAGAAGTTATCAACGTCGTAATAGAAGGTTTGGAGCCTAGTAACTGTTTTACTATAGCTAATATCTAATTTGATATATTATGTTTTAACTATGAAATTTCCGTCTAAATACAACTCTTTCAGATAGGGAAAATATTACAATTAGTGAAAAGCATACAGCTGCTGTTATTGAGAGCCAATATAATAAAATTTCAGAAACTCCAGGGTAAATAAGAATTCTTGATATTTCGAGAAGTGTGGGATACATCATAATTAAAAAGACTATTTCAACAATGTTATGCCATAATTTAGGATTACGTTCAACATATTTTATAACAGCTTTAGCAGCAAGTACTATTCCTGTTCCAAGTATTACTGGTCCACTTATTCTTTCAATGAATAAGGAGGAATAAAGAGAAAGATTCCCAATGATTTTTCCAACATCTATTCCCTTAGTAGAATCGATTACTGATTGAATACCGATGTATATGCCTATCATGTATGAAATTATAGCAGTTATTGATGCTATAAACATAATTGGTGAAGAGGAAAACCAAGAGGTTAGAAGCTTATCAATAGATAAGCCTTTAATCACCATAAACAATCCTACAATAACCCCAAATATAATCCACCCAATACTTTCCATTTTTAGTAGCGAAAGTATTGCAAATATTAGAATTAAGGTTCCTGGAAGACCTATGAATACTCTTGACAGACGCGGTTCCTCAACAATTTTTCTAAGATATCTTCCAAATAAAATATATGTTGCCTCTATTCTTGGTGATTGTTGAACAATTGTTCTATGAATTGATATTATAGAAGTTTTTCTCTGAATTATAGGTATAACAAGCTCATCATCAACTCCATCTGAAACAACAATAACACCATCAGGTTTGAATTTATTGATAACTATATCTATCTCTCTTGAAATCTTACTATCAGCCTTAATACCACTTGATGGGTGACCAGTAACTGTTGCCACTTCAATAATTGAATTGGGATATTCCCGCTCAACCAAGCCTTTTAATCTTAACATTGAAAACATAGCATTAACATCAGAGTCTTCAGGAGATGCTAATGCAAATTCACATGCAGCCTTAAGGTTTTCCTCATATCCAATTATTGGCGTCTCAACATTTATCTTCGACCCTACATCGTTATCTCTATCAATACAGAGAATTAAAATTCTTTTCTTCTCCTCCAATCCTAATTCCCTTTATATTATAAATCAAGAATATTTATAAACCTATTTATAACAATCAATAAGTTTAAGAAAATTTAGTTACTATTAAGTAGTTTTAACTCAAGAGCTATTTTAAATTCATCAAAACTAAGTTTTTCACCACGCTTTATCTTATTAAGGATTTCTCTAGCTAGCTTTTCTTTTATTCTAGCAGTCTTAACTGAATTCTTATGAGTACGGATACTTGTAAGAGTATTTTTTAACTCATGTAGTTTAGACACTGTATCCTTGATTTCATCATTGATTTTATTTAATTGAAGTATTAAGCTTTTAACTTCATTGTTTTTACTCTGCAGATTAACTCTTAACATTTTAACTTCTCTAGATTTATTCTTAAAAGACTCATGTAAATGTTGGGATTGCTGGGAAAGTTTAAGCAGAAGCTCATGATTTCTATTAGCCTCATCATTAAGATTTAAATAATGCTTTTTAAGCTCAATCATCTTTATCTGTAGATCTTTAATTCTATTATATATTTCAGCTATAGATTCTAATTGGTTAATTTCGTTAACAATTTTCCTTTCAGCTTTCAGATTTACAGGGCTTGTTTCATATATCCATTTAAGCTTTCTCAACTGCTCAGTAACATTTACTTCAGGAATTTTAGCTTGTCTTTTAAGAGTAGCTATTTCATATTTTAAATCTTTAATTTGTTGAATAATATTTCTTTGTTGCTGTCTTATAGCATCTCTTTTATTTTTGTAGCTACGCACCTCTACATTGATTTTATCCCTTTCTAATTTTAGATTCTTAACTTCTTCAACTATTTGTTTTAAAGAAGCTTTCATAAGCTTTAATTCATTAACTGCTTTCCGTATGTTTTCTTTAAGCTTTCTCTTACTTATCCTTAATTCCTCAAACTTTTTACTTAGTTTTTCTATTAATGAAATTACTTCTAGCTCAGAGTCTTCATCTATACATTTATCCACATGTTCAAACATACCCCCACCATTTAAATACTTATTTATCATACTGATGATACTGTTACTTTTAGATTTTTGAGGGGGCTTTAGGAAGCTATCTCTTGGAGGTGATTTTTGTAGATAGACTTCTTAAAGCCCTGAGGGATAGAGGTATTTTCAGGCGTAATAAGGTTTCGCTTAAAAGAAGTTGAGAGCATGTATTCTCTACATGGCTTAGCTATAGGGATATTGTTACGTCTGTCGGGTTGTTGATGTGAGCCATGTATCAGTATGGTGTTGGATTCAAAAGATTGAAACGTAAGGATTGATGTGAATCCAATAGGGGGATGGTAGCTATTGATGAGATGAAGCTGAGGAGGCTGGGCATCATTTCTATTATGGGCTGCAATAGACGTTAAGACCAAGAGCTTCTAGCAGTAAGGGCTTCATGGCGGAGAAGCATACTGGATGCAGATCTCTTCCTGAAGCAAGCCCTTAAGGCATTAATAAGCCTCTAATCCTAGTAGGGGTCATGGTATCCCCAGGCATTACATAACCATGGTTTAAGATGGAGGCATCAAACCTTCGCTAAGGAATACGATAGAGAGATGGTTTCGAACAATTAAGGATCGAACAGAAGATTCTACAACAACTTCCAGACAAGAAACTCATAAA
>Ga0105162_1000819_pt1 | contig 19018 bp, 22 predicted proteins | sample JNZ201metaG_FD_81532 | JGI IMG/M metagenome (GOLD analysis project Ga0105162, IMG submission 81532) | Hot spring microbial communities from Jinze hot spring, China to study Microbial Dark Matter (Phase II) - JNZ 20120812A | ecosystem: Environmental > Aquatic > Thermal springs > Hot (42-90C) >...
AGTTAAGCTCTTATCGATAGACAGGAATATGAAGAAATGTTTAAAGATGAAAGAAGAGTTTAGTAGGCTATTCACTGGTTATAACGTTAATATAATTAGGATGGATTCGAGGTATTTAGATAGGGACCTCTATGGTTTAGAAAATAGGGTTGATAAAGTTATAATTGATCCTCCATGCTCAGCTCTAGGTGTTAGACCAAAAACAAATCCTTCAATTAGTGGTCGCGATATGCTGGATCTTAGAAACTACCAGTACCAGTTTCTTAAAGTTGCTTCACGAATAGTTCGGGGAAATGGATTAATACTATATAGTACATGTACGTTGACTTTTGATGAAAACGAATACAATGTTCTTCAAGCCATTAGAAATCTTAATTTAGAACCGGTGGAGGTTATTCAACCACCATATTCTGAGAAAATTCGTTATGGTGAAGTAGTTGCTTATAGATACTCTCCTCTAACATACGATATGCCTGGTTTCTTCATATCATTACTTAGGAAAAAGTAGTTGTTCCATAACTACCCGATACTTTTACTACCACAAACAGGGCATTCCTCGTCATTACTCTTCAGAGGGTATCCGCAAACCCTACATTTGTTTCTTAAAATTCTAGCTTCTCTTATACCTTTTGTTTTAACTGTTGCGAATTCTATATTTAAATGAAGTAGGAGGTTTTGTAGATCGTAATCATCCGTTAAAACAGTAACTTTAGAATACTTATTTAATTCGTAAGCTAGTGATGCAACCTCTATATCCGTTCTAGATAATTTATTTAAGTATCCTAAGCTATCGGCTAGTTTGGATATATACGTAATGGTTGCTTCAGATGGTTGTGCGATTCTAACCCTATCTATATTTAAACTTACTTCTAAAGCTTCTCTACTTTCCCTATCCTTAACCTCTTCCAAAACAGAGGGTGTAGTGTATATTTCAATATTATCACTATACATTTGTAGCTGGATTTTAGATAGGAGAGCACCTGTATCGAACACTAATAATCGTTTATTTGATTTCAAATCTTCTCCTCTCATATATATCTCTAATAATGTTCTTTCCACTTATCCTTATAATTCTAAGTTTATAGTGGCATGGATATATGCTAACAACTTGATGAGGAGGAACATTAGCAACTTTCTCGCCATCTAAATAAAGCTCTGTTCTTCCACGTGAAGATAACGTTACGTAGGAGATTAGAGGTACTGTGATCTGAGTTAACGATCGGTCCATGGGATTCAATGGAGTTATGAATATTGATTCAACACCCGGATCCACTATTGAGCCTCCAACTGTGAGGTTATACGCTGTTGAGCCAGGAGCGCCTCCTACCATAACACCGTCGCCGTCGAAGCCGTAGTTATATGTTCTCGAAATACTCTCAATTCTTACTTCAAAACCGGTAACTCTACCTCTATCCGTTGATAATAGTAATGCTTCATTAAGTACAGTATAGACTTTATTCGAGAACTCAACATTTATTCTTCTCAAACTCTCTATTCTAAAATCTCCATTGAAAACCCTGTTTAAAATATTAGCGAGTTCTCCGTTATCAAATCTTTCGTAGAAAATCATCCTCCTACCACAAGGTATTGGTAGTGTTATAGGACTTTTGTTTTGAAACGCACTGGATATTTTAAGAATAGTTCCATCCCCGCCAATACCTATGACTAAATCGGGGGTTTCATCGATCTTTACGACATCATCAACGCTTAATACCTTAATATCAACTTTCCTCTCCTTAAGGATATTGATAATGTAGTGGAGTTTATCAATGCATTTATCAACGGGTTTATAGATAATCAATATTTTCTGAAACATTGCCTAACCCTTCCATAGCTATACTATCATGATTTTCTCGAATAAATTTTAGAAGTTCGTGTTTTTCTAGAACAATTAGAGTTAATGTAACTACTGTGGATGGATTCTTTAATTTCTCGATAAGATTCCTATCGATATCGGCTGCTGATTTATTAGCTCTTATGCATAACGTAGCTCTATCTATGTATGTACTTTTACGTATAATGAGTTTCTTATCATCATCTAGAGAAAGTTTGGGTGAACCTTCTGCGAGAACGTAATCCATTAGATTAGACGCTTTAATCTCTATTATTAGAATAGAGCCTTCTCTCCGCAACTTGTTCTTGAATTCCATGCTTAAATCATTAACAGATTTATCGGCTTTAACCCCTATAATACAATCGCCGCGTGGTGTGAGTTCAGCGTCTTTCGTAATCTCAATAGTAGTTCTATGAGTTGCTCTAATGTTTTGATGCCCCCAAGCTTTAACCTTCTCAACGATAACCAAATGTTACGAAAACCTCGTTATCTATGTTGTTAAATATTGATTGTTTTAGGTATCTAAATTAGGATCCTAATTATAATTTCTTAAATTAAGGTGATTGTTTATTTGCTAGATTTTGATAAGGAGAGGAGAAGGGTAGTAGAGTACCTTATAGAGACGGGCATTGTTAATAATCCATTAGTTATAAAAGCATTGTTAACTGTTCCCCGCGAGGAGTTCGTGCCTCCAAATTTGAGAAACTACGCTTACGTAGACCATCCTCTACCCATAGGTTATGGTCAAACAATAAGTGCTATCCATATGGTTGCAATAATGACTGAAGCACTGAATCCGCAGGTCGGCGATAAGGTTCTCGAAATCGGTACAGGTTCTGGTTATCAAGCTGCTGTTTTAGCGGAGATCGTTGCTAAAAACGATCCTAGCGGTAGGGGGAGGGTTTATACTATTGAGAGGATTAGAGAATTGTGTGATTATGCACGTGATAATTTGAGAAGAACTGGTTATGATAAGTATGTTGAAGTAATTCATGGTGATGGAACTCTCGGTTATCCTGAGAAAGCACCGTATGATAAGATAATAGTGACTGCAGCTGCACCCGAGGTCCCCAAGCCTTTGATTCAACAATTGAATCCCTATGGAACTCTAGTTATACCTATTGGGAATAGGTTTTTCCAGAGATTACTAATTTTGGAGAAGAAAGGTGATAGTTTAGTTAAGAAATGGGGTATCGAGTGTGTTTTTGTTCCTCTCATTGGAGAATATGGTTGGAGAGAATAGATTATGTCTTCTTAGTAAACCACATGTCTAATCCTAATTGTCTAGCTTTCAAATTTTCTCTATATGCCTTAACTAGTCTCTCCACAGCCTTCTTAACTCTATCTTCGCTGAAATCATATTCATTAACTAGAATATCGATAATCTTTTTTTGATCAGGTTCATTCCAGCTAATCTTATAGTTCTTATTTACAGGAGGGTTTATGAAGAAGCTCTTAATATTGATTAATTCATCAATACTGTAGTTTCCAAGTAGAGCTTTCGGTATTTTCTCTAGAGAACCATATTCTTTAATTAATTTATATGCTGTTTTCAATCCAATGCCTTTAACGCCATCCGGGTTATAATCTGTTCCAATAAGTATAGCTATATCGATTAATTGATCCCGTTTAATTCCCAGCTCTTTCAATAAATTATCAAGTTCTATAATTTCTGGTTTGACTTCGATATACTCCTCTCTACCCGGTAATTTCCTCTTACCGCTTATTGTAAGGTTTCTGAGAAGCCTTGGGGAGCCGAATAGTAGGCTATCGTAATCCTGAGATGCTGTTGCCCAGGCATCGCCATTAATAACTAGATAAGCTGCTTGCGCCTCACCTTCACTTAACGCTTCCACATATGGTATACCCATAGCATCCAGTAGTTTCTTAGCACTATACACCATCGTATCGGTAAGTTTACTCGATATCATAGCGTATTTACGAGCTGCCTCTAAATCTCCGGAACTAACGGCTTCCTCGTACTTCTTAGAAGCTTCTTCTTTAACCTGACTCCTCCTTCTCAACTCCTCCGCTTTCATCTCAGGAGGTTTTCCATCGAAAACATATACTGGTTTAACGCCTTCCTCAACAATATTTATAGTTCTATAGAATAATCCACTTAAATGACTCGTAACTCTACCTTTAGAATCCATTAGTGGTGTACCATCGGGTTGTCTAATAGCTGCGAGAAACTGGTATAATGCGTTGTAAGCATCAATAGCTACTGTTTTACCCTTCAGAACACGTAAATCATCAATAACTACTCTACATTTATCTGGAATCAAATCTTTTAGATTAACACCCATAATTACAGCTCACTAGTGTTTCAATATTTCTCAATTTATCATATTCGTATAAGTTTGGTTAATGAATTTTATAGGAAGAACTCTAGAATTTACTTATTATTCTCTTTCAATCCCTCTATATTGGGTTTCAATAATAGTGATTCACCAACTCTCTCCGCATAGATTAATCCATTAACTTCAAGTTTCAATAGATTCGTATAGATCTCATCGATAGATGCTTCAATATCGTGTTCTTCTCTAAGAATCTCAACTAGGTCTCTATCATAAATTCCTTCTGGATTCCTCCATAATATATCTAGAATAATTCTGAATAGAGGCATGGTTCTAAATAAACTATTCTCTTTCTTACTCAATCAAAGTTTCACCTCTACATCTGAACAATAGGTTTCTTAGTTTCAGAAACTATTCTCTGCTTTGCTCTACTAAACCATTCTTGGTAAAACTTCATTATTTCTGGAGTAATCGATGGCTTAACGTTCTCCAATGCTTTTTCGAAATGCTTCATTGTAACGACTGAGCTATCCATGTTTTCTCTCAAAGCGATCATGACAGCTTCTCTAACTAAAGCTTCTAGATCAGCGCCACTATAACCTTCCGTTCTTCTAGCTAATTCCTCTAGATCAACGTCTTCAGCTAATGGTGTGAATCTAGTATGTATTTTGAGTATTTCTAATCTAGATTTGTAATCGGGGGGAGGTATATAGATTATTTTATCGAAACGTCCAGGTCTTAGCAACGCCGGATCCATTAAATCAGGTCTATTTGTTGCACCGATAACAACTACGTTCTCGAGTTTCTCAATACCACTCATCTCGGTTAATAATTGACTAACAACTCTTTCCGTAACGAATGAATCGTATCCATATCCTCTTGCTGGAGCGATAGATTCGATTTCATCAAACAATATTATAGCTGGAGCGTACATTCTAGCTTTATTAAAGATCTCTCTAATAGCTCTCTCCGACTCACCAACCCATTTACTGAGAACCTCCGGTCCACGAACAGCGATTAAATTAGCGCCGCTCTCGTGAGCCGCAGCTTTAGCTAATAATGTTTTACCACATCCAGGTGGTCCTGTGAGAATTATTCCTCTTGGAGGAGATATTCCCATTCTTTTGAAAACCAATGGGTATTTCAAAGGCCATTCAATCATCTCTCTCAATTCCTGCTTAACTTCCTCTAACCCACCTATATCACTCCATTTAACTTCAGGCACTTCGACATAGACTTCTCTTAAACCACTTGGAATAATTCTCTTCATAGCATTAATGAAATCCTCCATTTTAATCTCAATTTTATCATAAATATCTTGAGGAATATTATCTAGATCTATATCTATATTCGGTAAAATTCTTCGAAGTGCCGCTAGAGCGGCTTCTTTAACTAAAGCTGCTAGATCAGCACCAGTATAGCCGTGTGTCATTTCAGCAATCTTAACTAAATCAACGTCTTCTCCTAAGGGCGTGTTACGAGTATGGATCTGTAATATCTCGAGTCTACCTTTCTTATCAGGCATAGGAACTTCGATTTCTACATCAAATCTACCCGGTCTTCTCAAAGCAGGATCAACAGCGTTTGGTCTATTAGTAGCTGCTATAACGATCACGTCTCCTCTAGATTCTAAACCATCCATAAGCGTGAGTAGTTGTGCAACAACTCTCTTCTCAACTTCACCGACAACCTCCTCTCTCTTTGGCGCTATACTATCGATCTCATCGACGAAAATAATTGCTGGTGCATTCTTCTTAGCTTGTTCAAATATCTCTCTAAGCTTCTGCTCTGACTCCCCGTAGTATTTACTCATAATTTCCGGTCCATTTATACTTATGAAATACGAGTTCGTTTCGTTAGCTATAGCCTTAGCTAGTAGTGTTTTACCGCATCCAGGCGGGCCATATAGTAGTATTCCTCTAGGCGGTTCTATACCTAGTCTTCTGAAAATATCAGGGTACCTTAAAGGTAGTTCAACAAGTTCTTTTATTCTTCTAATAACATGTGATAACCCCCCAATATCCTCGTAGGTAACAACGGGTATTCGAGTTGGTTTATCTAGAACTATGAGTTCAGTATCTTCATCTATAATTACCGGTCCACGTGGTTTAGTATAGACTACAGTGAAGGGGAGAGATTCGGGTATTCCTGGGAATTTAATGTAGACTACATCGTCTTTAATCACAACTCTACCTACTAGTTTCCTCTTAATATATTTCTTAACTTCATTATCCATAGGTGTTGCGTACTTATACGGTGTGATTTTAAGTAGAGATGCTACATATGCTTGTGTTTTCTCAATATAAACAATCTCCCCGATCTTTACATTAGCGTTTTTACGAATATTATGATCAAGTCTTATGACGTGTAAACCCCAATCTTGAGTACTACCTTGTGAAACTCTAGCTACTGTTTTTCTCTTACCCTCAATGTATATCACATCTCCATTCTCCAGTTTCAGTTTCTCCATAACATATGGATCTACTCTAGCAATACCTTTACCAACATCTTTCGAATCAGCTTCTAAAACAACTAATGGTATTTTGGATTGAGTGGAGTCCATTATTTAGGAACCCGTTTATCTACTTATCTATGTAAGTATAAATGGTTATTAAAAAGTAAATTCTAGTCTAAGATGTAAGCAGAGTATATTGGGATTATATACGTTATTATTCAGAAATTCTATGGACAATCTCGACTTCTACTTGACTAACTCCTTCCACATTCAATATAGCGTTCTCCAGAGGTTCAGTCCCCCCTTCGATGTTCTCAGGCATAAACACGTATAGTCTCAAAGCTGTTAAACCGAAAGCTATTGGTATAAGGTCGAAACCCTTAACTTCATATATTTCTGGTAAACTCTTCTTGATCCTTTCATACAGTTCTTCTAAATTGATCTCTATATCTGTTGGGAGAACCTTCATTATAACCAATAGTTTAGCCATAAACCGCACCTTCTCAGGGTCCTTTGAAGCCGCAGTTAGGGCATACGTATGGAACAGAATGTTTCCTACAAGATTTGCATCTCCTAATTAAAACCTTACCACAATTTGGACATGGGAATACCGCGCCTTTCTCGCGTGGATCCATTAATCTATGGCAACTACTACACGTAGGTGGTGATACTGTTTCGTAAATTTTGATTTCCGCGCTCAGTTTAAACCCCCATTTCGATATAGATGGTTTTAATCAAATTCTGCATGGATTAATATATTTTACACTGAAAATATTTATTCCTAAGGTGTTTTAATGGAGGAGTTTAAACAAGTAATTATAGTTAGAAAAGATCTGGGTATGAGTAAGGGTAAAACAGCTGTTCAGGTTGCTCACGCATCTGTATTGGCTGCTTTCGAAGCATATAGTAAGAAAACTGAATGGTTTAAATCATGGTTTGAATCTGGACAGAAGAAGATTGTTTTAAAAGTTGATAGTGAAGAAGAATTGTTAAAATATTATAATGAAGCTGTTAAATCAAATCTACCTGTTGCCATTGTTAGAGATGCTGGTTTAACGGAACTACCTCCAGGCACCGTTACAGCTATTGCTATAGGTCCAGCTCCTGGAAAGTTGATCGATAGGTTTACTTCGGAGTTGAAAACTTTATGAATACTTCAGTTTATCTCCACCCACTAGATTATGTTACCGGAATGAAGCATTACCTCACTGATTTAAAGATCAATTTATTCTACGAATTATCTCCTCAAACTTTCCATGTTGAGGAACTAGTTGATTGGAATAATCTCGGTTTCAACAACTCAAAAGGTGAATATGTTGTTCTGGAAATTAGGAAATCCATGATAGATACTATACAGGTTGTGAACAACATAAGTAGGAGATTAAGTATACCTTTTGAAAACATAATTTATCTCGGTCTTAAAGATAAGTATGCTTCAGCAACACAGTTCTTTTTCATTAAGAAACAATTGTTTAACCCTAGTGTTGTTGAGAGTATTTGTAGTGATAAAGTTACTATTAAGTTTAGAGGATTTGTTAGTAGGAAACCGCGTCGAAGGGATTTATTAGGCAATAAATTTCTGGTAAAACTAGATTATGTTGATGAAACTATTGTTAGTAGAGTTAAGGAATTAGCTAGATTAATGCTTGAGAAGGGTTTACCAAACTACTATGGTTATCAGAGATTCGGTTTTCATAGACCGAATACTCATCTCCTTGGTTTATACATTATATCTCATAGATTCAATGACTTAACTAGATGTTTACTTAGAGATACGTATTTCTGGGAGGATCCTGGTGTGGTAATTAAGAGAAGTAAGAATTGTTTCGATGGATTAATATATGAGAATATAATCTATACAAGTAGGAGTATATTGAAAGCCTTATCTAGATTAAATAGGTTAACGAAGGGGATTTATGTTGAAGCATATGTTGCTTATCTATATAATCAATTATTGAATAAAGTGATTGAATCTAAAGGATGGGTTTATCTAGATGAAGAGTATCCAACAGCTGGTTGTAGAGATGCAATCGATTTATATAGAGATGTTGTTGAGATTGATGGATTAGAACCTTCCAATATACCATCCACAATGTGTTGGTTTAGAAAAGGATTGTTTAAACCACGTATTAGAATCGAGAAGAATGGGGGGTTTCTGAATTTATCTTTTACGCTTAATAGAGGTGTGTATGCTACAGTTGTATTAAGAGAGTTATTTAAAGATGGATTGAAGCTATATTGATTGTTCAAAAACGAATTTAACTTTCTTACCTAAAATACTCTCAGCTACTTTAATGTAGCCTTCTAGTGGAAATCTACTTCTACTTTTTCTTCCATTACCCTGGATCCTAATTACGTACTGTTCCTCGCCATTAGGTAGGTATACGGTGTTTATACCTAGAACTCTATACGGTTGTAGAATTTGTTCTACAAGTTTTTTCTTATCACCATGGTCCTGTATGAATCTAAACTTAGTATTCATTCTACTAGATACTTCACGGCTAAGATTCTCCAACTCTGTTTTCGTAAAATTGTTTTTAACGATAACGATGTAAGTATCATTAACTTTGTAGGATTTAACGTATTCTCCTTTTTTCAATTCTTTTAAAGAATCCTCAAGATCAACTAAACTACCCATAACTCCCAAATCAACATTATCGTAAAAACCAGATTCAATTTTTCTCAAACAACTTTGACAAAACAATTTAGATTTTATACATAATCTATCCAACGGATACTTCAAACAAAACACCTATCGTTAAAAGAAGTATAAAAACAAGTTTTATAAGAATTGCTGAAATGGGCCCGCGGGGACTTGAACCCCGGACCTCCGCCTCACCGAACCTAATCGTTCGTCAGGGCGGCGTCCTACCAGGCTAGACGACGGGCCCTCCTCAACTAACGATATATTCATAGAGGATATAAATCTATTGTGAGATATAAATCTACCGCTTCAACATCGATATCCTCCTATAATTATCATTCTTCAGTATAGCCCATTCTTCTAGAAATAAGTAAAAATATGTTGTTTCGAAACATACACTCATAAATTATATCGTTTATACTTGAATGTGTATTGAAAAATAACTTCTTGATAATGGGTAGTAATTGTGTAGCTGAGTGGGCCCGGGGGGATTTGAACCCCCGACCTACGGGTCTCTCGCTCCAGATCTCTTTCATCCCCATTATCATGGGTCTTTAGACCCGTAGTGCGATCTGGAGCCCGCCGCTCTGCCTGGCTGAGCTACGGGCCCACTCAGCTTCATCCTGTTTAAATAAATAGTTTATTTATCGAATTATTTAAGGTTTACTGATGCTTTAACCTATATCTAAACGGGGTTTTTCCTAACTTATAGCTTCTTCATCCATAGATCCGTCATTCTCCTACGTTTAAGTGTGAAAGATGCTCTTTCTAAGTATCTATAAACTGTGCTGTGTTGTCTACCCTGTAGTAGCATTTCAATAGCTGTTTTAGCCAACTCTATTGAATCGTAATCGCCTATGATAGAGATGTTTGTTTCATAAATAGATATTTTAGTTTTGGTTAATTCCTCAATATTTCTCTTAGCTTTACCTCCCTCGCCTATAACTCTACCGAGTAGTCTCTGAATATGGTTAGGCTTATCTCCAACATAATCTTTAACATTAATTACTACAAGCATTTTATCCTCATCTATTAATTCCATAGCTATTTCAGGGTTGAAACCATAACCTATAGCTTTAACGATATCTCTAGCTTTCAATAAATCAACCATAGTTGTATTTGTTGAAGATGGTTCTATAACTACCGAACCAGTTGTGGAGTCTACCGTAATACTAACTCCAGTTTTATCCATGATCTCTCTCAAAGTCTTACCATTAGGTCCAATTAAAACCCCTATTCTCTCAATAGGAATTTTTTCGTAAAGCTTTGTAACACCTAACGTTAACTTTCCTTTCTCTTCTCTAGACATTTCCCTAGCCTTTCAATAAGATTTTCATCTAGTATATGTTCTTTTTGTAAGACGCCTCTAAAAAACCTATCTATGTTATTTACGTCTCTCATCAACAATTCATAAGCATTAGGATGATTTATACTTACAGCTTGACTAACATCGATTATCTTAATATCGAGATCTGGAGTAACCATTATATTGAATTCGGATAAATCGCCATGAACGAGTCTAGCTTTACAAACTATTTTTTCCATTTCTTCAACAATTTTCACATAAATGTTTCTTAAATCATCAGAACTCAATTCATTATATATCTCGGATAAAAGAGGGTATCTTTTACCTCCTTCGCCTATGAATTCCATAACAAGTACGTTGCGATGAACAGCTATAGGTTTAGGAACCTTAACGCCACTTTCATACATTCTCTTGAGATTTCTAAATTCTTTACGTGCCCATAAATAGATCAGTTTCCTCGTACTTCTAGGTTTCAATCCATCGAATCTAGGGTCTCCAGCAACGTATTTGTAAATACCTTTTTTAAACACAGCTGTAGATGTTAAATAGATTTTTAACGCTAAGAGTTCGCGGTTCCATCCATATGCCAAATATATGCGTGATTCCTTACCAGCACTTACCACACCATTCATTCTAAATATTATCCTCTTATTCTTCAAATCATATATCGTGTGGAGAGTTAGTATATCAAAAACTTCTTCAACTGTTTCGAAGAGATCCTTATCTTTAATTCTCTTCTCTTCTCTCCTACTCATATTAATTCACTTAAAGCGTCCAAAAAATCTTTTGGAATAATGTTTTTCTCGACAAGTTTATTGATCTCGCTTCTCTCATACCTATATATAACGTCACCTTTATCCGGACTAAAATCCCATATTCCAACCAGTATTATGTCTCCTTCACTAATCCACACTTTCTTCCTAATCTTACCTGGAATCCTAACTTTTCTATTAACACCGTCTAGGCATTTAGCTAATAGGTAATCACCACCGAGATGCCTAATCACTCCACAAATAACGGTATCTCCCCCTGGAAGTGGTGTTTCGTTTGGTTTATATTCTTCGGTTTTCCTAGACAAACCAATAGTTCACCAATTTACCTGATGTTTATTCTACATAAATGACGCCTTTTTAAAGAAAATGAAAATTAGATAATTATTAATGTATCCATCAACAGCTTTTCCTAACTATAAAATTCTTATTATCTATTTTAACGATATAAACGACCTCTCCCTGTCTGAAATCATGTTCTCCACTTCTAGATACTTCTATCACCTCTCCACTGGTTTCATCGAGTAAATACACGGTATTAGAATCGTAACCAATAACTTTAGCTTCTCTATGTTCGCTTAAATAGCTCTTAATTCTCACCAACCCTCTCCAATAGTTTTGAAAATCAATTCTAATCTCCTTTCCCGTTTCGAGATTTTCTAAACGAATAGTTTCTTTACCTATATCTCTAACTATCCAGAACCTGCCGTTATACTCAACTATAGCATCTTCAACTATAGATGGTATTCTCAAAGACAATACTGTTTCACCGATCCAAACCCCTTTCTGGCTATCATATTTCTTCGATTTGAACGTTTCAATAACTTTTGCGTTAAGCTCATTTACCGCTCTCTTAGCAATAGCTCTGGCGACGGCTAGGGATGATACCTTAACGTCAATTCCATGTTTAAACTCTTGTTTCTCAACTATACTATTTATGAATATCGGATTAGAAATTATTTTGTCGATAACGCTGATTTCCTTGTCGTTGAGAGGCCTCCCCTCCGCTCTGAATTGAATTAGAACCCTATAGCTCCCCGTTATGCTTCTAATACATTCATCACACGTTCTCTTAAATAATCTAACTTTAATTTCTACCGGAACTTTTCTTACAACTTCATTCACAGATATTATGAATAAAATCTTAACTATACTGTAATCCTCACCATAATTCTCCTCCAACACTTCAAGATCTTCTAATTTAATAGCGTTATCAAGTATTTTCTTCTGATTCTCGATTAGGAATATTCTTATGAATTTTTTTATGCCGTCAAAAACAACCCATTTATTCCTATAATGGATTGAACCGCATTTAGGGCAGATGACGATGTCGACAACGGGGTTTTTAATTAGAATACCTTTTTGTTCAATAAAACAATCTATGCATAATCCATACTGGGGTAGGAATTCTTTCTCTTCGAATTCCCTTCCACACTTAACGCAAAATCTCGTGTTTAACCCCTCATTTAACCTCTATTATTTGAGCGTGTAGAACGCCACAAACCTCGATTACAGATTCTTCTCTAACTAAACCTCTCTTAATAGCTTCTCTAACCACCTCATTACCGACCATATTTATACAGTTCGCTTCACTCATCATTGAAAAAGCTTCATCCATTGTAACCAATTCTCCACCGTAGAATCTCGGATCTACGTATATTGCGAAACCCTTATCATCAATTAATCGTTTACCTAATAGGTTCTCATCACATACGGCTAGAATCGATAAATCTCCAGATTTATGTAGTTTAACGAAAACCTTCATATAATCATCATCAGGGGTTAGAATGATTTAAAACTTGTTTCAGCACCACAGGCTTCGCATTTCAGTATGAATACTTTTCCTTTCCTCAATAATTTAGTATCCTTACTTCCACATGTAGGGCATAATACGTAGTTCTTTGTAAATATCTCAATTAATTTATTCAAAACCTGGACATTGAATCTACCTTGTAGAACTAATTGTCCAGCATCATCGATGTAACTAGCTGTTCCAAGCTCTTTACTGAGATATAATTGTAAAAGCTCTCCTTCTCTATTCAAAAACTCAATTATTTGCTTAAAATTAGTAAGTATTGTTTTACCACCAACGTATATTATTTCAGCTTTCGGAATATTAACAACTCCGGTTGACCCCGATTTTGAAGGTAGTTTTGAATAAGCTCTATCTAGTAGTTCTTCATAAGTATAGTCTCTAACCCTCTTACTCAAACTAATATCCCACTTTACAATATCTCTACCGAGTATGAGTATGTTATATTGTGTTTAATAAATATAGGTTTACTAAGTGATTCGTTTGAAAATCTATTTCGAAACATATGGATGTGCTCTTAATCACGGAGATACGAGTATTATGAAAAGTATTTTAACAAGTAGAGGACACGTTATCGTAGATAATCCTGAAGACGCGGATGTATTAATAATTAATACGTGTACCGTGAGGTTCGATACCGAATCTAGAATGATAACAGCAATTAAAAAATTATATGGATTTGCCGAGAGAGCATCGAAAAAACTAATTGTAACTGGTTGCATGGCGGGGGCTCAGCCTTATAAGATTAAGAGAATGTTTCCAAACGTATCGTTAGTATCGCCTCAAAACTCTTCCCGTATATGGTTGGTTGTAGAATCCAGTGAACCTATAGATTTACTTCTGGGTTCTAGAGATAGGTCTTATTTAGGAGTTTATGTTGAGGGGAGTATAGGGTATCTTCCAGTTCAAGAAGGCTGTTTAGGTGATTGTAGTTTCTGTATATCTAAGAATGTTAGGAGAAATCTAGTAAGTTACCCTATTGAGATTGTGAAAAAGAGTTTAATTGAAATGTTGGGGAAAGGTGTTGTAGAGATCGAGTTAACCGGGCAAGATGTTGCATCATATGGTATCGATATTTATGGTCGTAAATCACTACCTAAGCTTCTCGTGGAATTATTAGAGGTCGATGGTAATTATATGGTTAGAATAGGTATGATGAATCCCGATACTCTAATTGATATTGTTGACGATCTTCTCGATATTGTGAAGAGTAGCGATAGAGTATATAGGTTTCTACATATACCTCTTCAGAGCGGTAGCGATAAGGTTCTGAAAATTATGAGGAGGAAATATAGTGTTGATGAATATAGAAGTCTTGTGAAAGAAATTAAGAGTAAGATTCCGGATGTAAGTATAGCTACGGATATAATAGTTGGTCATCCTGGTGAAGAGGAAGAGGATTTCGAATCAACTATTAACATAGTCAAAGAACTCGGTTTTGAAAGAATACATGTTGCTGTATATAGTATTAGAACGAACACATACTCAGCCTCTCTCCCCCAGATCCCTGGTTGGATTAAGAAGAAGAGAATGCTGAAACTACTCAAAATTATTGAAGAGGTATGTTATAACTATAGGAGGAAATACGTTGGATCCGTTGCCAACGTATTCTTAACTGAGAAGACCAATACATGGATTGGCAGGTTGAGGAACTATATACCAGTAGTAATTAAGAACCCGAGTTCCGAGTTAGGTTTTGGAAAATGGATCAACGTATATGTTGAAGAAGCAACTTATTATGATTTGAGAGGAATCATGGTTTCATAAGAGCTTTACCATAATACATAGTTTTCCCATATCTAGATACTTAGGAGAACTAACTTGTGGTTTCCATGTTTCTGGAGCTTTCAATATTGTTTGACAATTGTTTAATCCATATTACTCTTCTTGGATAAGGTATCTCGATACCGGCTTTCTCCAGTGTTTCTTTAATTTCTTTAACGATTCTTCTCCTTACCTCCCAGTAATTCATGCTTGGGACCCAGAAGAGGATTTTGAGATCAACCCCGCTCTCACCCAATTTTTCAACAAAGACTATTGGTGGAGGTTCAGATAGTATGTATTCGTCCTGTTCCAAGAGCTCCTTAATTAAACTTATAGCTTTGTCTAGATTAGATTCGTAACTTATAGTAATGGGGATTTCAATTCTCCTCGCTTTAGGTTCAGAGTAGTTGTATATTCTAGATGACATTAGGTCTGTATTGGGTACAGTTAGAACTTCTCCACTGAATAATCTGATCCTAGTTGACATTAAACCAACTGATTCAACAATACCTGTGTTTTCACCAATCATTATGATATCTCCAACTCTAATTCTCTTCTCAGCGATTAGTGATAAACCTGAAAACAGATGGCTTAAAACTTGTTGAGCCGCTAAACCGATCACTATACCTGCAAAACCAGCTGCTAGAATTAAGCTTGAAACATCTATACCTATTATCGTTAAAGCAACCGCTACGCCTATAGTAGTAAAAATAATTTTTATTAAGCGTTCAAAATTATGTAGAACTTCTGGTTTAACATCAACTATAGCTTTACCTAATCTTCTAGCTACGAGATTGCCCAAGTAGTAAGCTATAACAATAGCCGCTACAGCTTGTACTACTTTAATGAAAATACCTATATTAGCCTGTATATGTTGTAGTATCAATGAATAGTTAAGTACCATATCTCATCACATAAACGTATTCTCCAGGTTTATTGAATGAGAATATGTTGAAACCACGGGGTATAGTTGTTTTTGTAGTTACTTCTACACGCGTTGAGCTATAGACTACTACTTCGATTGTTTGAAGTTTTAATCTACTGTTCTCATCTCTAAACACACTCAATCCATTTAGAGGCACTATAATTTTACTGATTCCTATCGTACCCTCAGCTCGCGATTCAAAAATTATCTCTAATTCAGCTTTTACAAAGTTTGATAAATTCTTTTCCTGCCTTAGATCAATTAATCTACATATATCTCCTAAGTCTGGAGGTCCATATAGAGCATACTTTACATTACTTAGTGGAATAGTTTCGATTAATATAGAATCAATATATATGCCGAGATCTAGTGGTAGACGAGTATTTAATCTAATATTATCGTTGGGTTTCAGGATCAATTCATTATCCAGTTTTAAATATAGACAATCAACTTTTAACGAACCGGCACATGGCGGTAATGGTCTTAGAGATATTTGTTTATCTATTTTTAAATTAATTAGTTTTGAATAACTAATTCCTCTCCTATTGATAATTAGTAGAACGTTTTCATTAGAAACGCGTTTTAAAGTAACTGAACCATTATTAATAGGTATGTTTAACGTATCGTAAATAGCGAGATCACCGAAAATACTCAATATAGACACCAATAATCCTCACTAATACCTTAAAACCAAGATTTCAGGATCATTAAGTATCGTAGTAACACTTTATCTAATTTTTCATAACCCACATATAGGTATTGATTAAGTTACTAATTGGAGTACTTGGATAGCGTTATTGATGTTTCAAAATATCGAAATAATTAGGTTTAATACAGCTATAGACATCAATATATATCATACTAGTATCCTAACGAAAGTGATGCTTTTGGACCCCATAACTATCGTGGTACTCATATTTTTTATCATAATTATGGTTATAATTATAGCTAGACATGTGAGAATAGTTCCTGAGTATAAGAGACTCGTTATATTCAGATTAGGGAGATTAATTGGTGTAAGGGGTCCTGGTTTAGTATTATTGATTCCAATTATAGATAGAGGAGTTGATGTTGATCTCAGAGAATTCGTAATAGATATTCCTCCACAAACTTGTATAACTAAGGATAACGCTCCAGTCGATATAGACCTTCTTGTTTATATGAAGATCTTTGATCCACAATTAGTTGTAACATCTGTTCAGAACTATTTGTCTGCTGCTACAGGTATAGCTATAACTACGTTGAGAGCCGTAATTGGAGACATGGTTTTAGACGATGTTTTAGCTAAAAGAGAATACATTAATTCAGCTCTTAGAGCTAAACTAGATGAAGTTACGGATCGATGGGGTATAAAAGTCACTAGTGTTGAAATTAAGGAAATCAAACCACCTAGAGATGTTCAAGAAGCGATGATTAAACAGATGGCGGCTGAGAGAACTAAGAGAGCTATGATACTCGAAGCTGAAGGTAAGAGAAGCGCTGCTATTCTCGAAGCTGAAGGTCATCGTGAAGCATTGATCAAGAAGGGTGAAGGCGAGAAGCAGTATGAGATACTAGTTGCTGAAGGTAAGAAGAGAGCACTGGAGCTTATAGAGGAAGCTGCAGCTAAACTAGGGGTTAACGCCATGATGCTTCAATATATGGAGGCATTGAAAACCATGGCTCAAAACCCCGCAACTAAAATAGTTCTCCCAATGGAGCTGCTTTTGGGATTTGCTAAAATGATCGGTTCAGCAACTCCCACAACGAAAAGTAGTGAACAACGTAATGAATAGTTTATTCTTCAACTCTCTCCACATATATTTTTAACCCCTCAACTCTTACAACCCGAACTCTACTACCAGCTGGGATCCTTCCTTTCAAAGAATACGCTGTCCAATCCTCGTTTAAAACATACGCTACACCCGGGTACGTTTCATTAATATCTGTTTTAGCTATACCAACAGCTCCTTCCAACTGTTCTTTATAATTCTTCTTCTTCATTCTAGTTGTTTTAGCTGCTGAAAACCCAATTATTAGGAAGAAACCAGCTGTAGCTACTAGAACGCCAGCTATTGGATACACTACGCTAGGAGTGGATTGTGGTAGAGATATCGTTACTAAAGCTATACCTAATGCTGTTAAAGCTAAACCAGCGATTCCAAATGCTCCGAAACCAGGTGTTGCAACTTCAACACCGAGTAGTACTGCTCCAGCCAGTATTAGAGATAAGTGTAGGATTTCTAGTGGAATCAAATACATCGAGTATAGTGCTAAAACTATTAGTAAAGCTCCAGCTATACCGTATCCTTGAAAACCAGTTGTATAGATTTCGATTAGTATCAAGATCACTCCAACTAATAGCATTAATGAAGAAATTAAGGGATATGATAGAACCGATACAAGTCTATCCCATAGATTAAGCTTCTCTCTACTAGTTAAAACAATGTTTTCTTTCTCTAAAATATCATCTATATTTGATACTTCAGTAGCTAAACCAATATCTGAAGCTTCTCTTGAGGAGTAATGTTTAGCTTCATCAACTAGTTCATCAATAACGCTAGATAGGTTCGTTATGTTCCTCCCCGATAAGAAGGATCTTAATCTAGCTTTAACGTATTCAACAACTTTTTGATTATAAGGTTCTGGTTTAATACCTCCAATAACTCCACCCGGAGCAATATATATTCTGCTACAGTAGAGAGCTATGTATGCTGCAGCCGATACAGCATATCCATCTCTAGGTATCCAAGCAATACACGTTATATTATTCTCCTCCAGTAATGAAATGATCTTATCTGCTGCTGATAAGAAGCCACCATAGCTTCTGAATTCAATAACAGCTACTCTACCCCGATATTTAGATGAAACACGATCAATGTATGAAACAGCACCACCATCAATGGATACATCAAACGTTATATATACGGCGTTTCTTGGACTATCATTACTAGTGTAGTAAAATGCATTAAATGATGGTAATAGGAGAATCATAGTGAGAATGAGTATAGAGTAACGTGCATTAAGCAAAACACGGACACCAACTTCTAATTAACTATAATTTAACGTATTATCACCTCATAATCTTAATCTTCGAGTAAAAATTGTTTCTAACAAAATCTAAAATACTGCTCATCGTGGAGAGAACATGTTGATAAAGAGATGATATTTGGAGTTGATGGATAAGCGGGCCCGCCGGGATTTGAACCCGGGATCTCCGGCTTAGAAGGC
>Ga0105162_1000820_pt1 | contig 19015 bp, 17 predicted proteins | sample JNZ201metaG_FD_81532 | JGI IMG/M metagenome (GOLD analysis project Ga0105162, IMG submission 81532) | Hot spring microbial communities from Jinze hot spring, China to study Microbial Dark Matter (Phase II) - JNZ 20120812A | ecosystem: Environmental > Aquatic > Thermal springs > Hot (42-90C) >...
ATATTTCTCCGCCTAGGACTATTGATATTCATCATATTACTGTTGCTTGGATTAGTGGTATTTAGGATGCAGAGAACGGGTAAGTAGACGAAAAATACTATATTAAAGGCGCGGCAATGAGTTTTATCGGTAAGTCATGGATTGTCCAGATGAGGTCAAGGAGGTATCCATTTACGATACTGGCGAGGGGATGGCGTTCTCATATGGGCCCCAGCATCCAGGAACAGGTCATTGCAGATTTATAGTCAGAGTCATAGGCGATACGGTTCTCTCACTCGAGCCAGATATAGGCTTCGTCCACAGGGGTGAGGAGAAACTCTGCGAGTACAAGACATGGATAACAAATATACCTCACCTTGAGAGGCCGGCGATCCTCGACGCGGCTGGTCTTCTCTATCCCTACTGCCTAGCCGTTGAGAAATTGATGGGAGTAGATCCGCCGCTGAGGGCTAAGTATATCAGGCCTATAGTCGCCGAGCTAAACAGGATTGGAAGCCACTTCTACTACTTCGCGCTTTATGGCGTATTCCTCGGATTGACGACGACATTTATGTGGGCATTCGGCGACCGTGAATTCATAGTTGACCTAGTCCAGTTCATGGGCGGACAGAGAATAACTCATTCATACTTTGTTCCCGGTGGAGTGAGGAATGATGTGCCAAAGAAGGTGCCAAGCGGATTAGTAAAGCAGTTCAGGGCCTGGTACAGAGACGCTACCGGCAAGTCACCAAACGAGGACGAATTGACTGACGACTTTCAGAAATATGTCCTGAGAGTGATGGAGTTCCTCGATGCGAGGCTTGACCATTACTGGGACCTGATACTGGACAATGCACTCTTTATGGACAGGACAGTAAATGTCGGGAAGCTCACAGCTCAGGAAGCGGTTAAACTGGGCGCAGTGGGAGTGACGCTTAGGGCCTGTGGAATCAAGAGGGACGTCAGGATAGATGAGCCGTACGACGCCTATAAGGAATTCAAGTTCGAGGTCCCGATAAGAAGTGAAGGAGATTCATATGCAAGAGCAGTTGTGGCATTCGAAGAGATGCGGCAGAGCATCAGAATAATCACTCAGGCGGTCGAGGCGCTTCCAGAAGGGCCAGTGAAGAATAAGCAGCACCCAGTGAATATCAGGGTCCCTGCAGGAGAGGCAATCGGGAGAGCTGAGGCGGCACACGGAGAGAACGTCTACTATGTCAGGTCGGACGGCACAGATAGGCCTTACAGGGTCAGGATGCTCACACCATCATTCCGGAACCTAATCGTAATTCCATACCTGGCCAGAGGCGCTAAGATAGCCGAGATACCCGCTATATACTGGAGCCAAAACGTATGGCCAGTCGAGTGGGATAGATGAACATCAGAGCACTTCACAATTGATTAGGCATATGTATAAAGCGTCTTTACCTTAAAGTCTTTAGGTATTCTTCCGATCCTCGTGTAGTACTTGACGAGCCTATGGATCTTAGCCTCGACCAGCTGGAGCCGCTTCTTGTTGTATCTATCAGACCTGTGAGTTGATAGATGTAGCTGCATCCGTCTAGCCCGCTCGATCAAGTTAGCCAGGTCCTCCGGTATCTCTGGCAAAAGATTATTCTCCTGAAGTATCTGGGTAATTGATTTTCCAGTTACTTGGGTTATGAGCGGTATCCCATAAATATCTCTTAGAATTACTCCAATCTTACTTGGAGGCGTCCCCTCCTTAGCCAGCCTGACTACGAGGGCCTCGGCCTCCTCCGGCGTGACCTTTACCCACTCTGGAGAATCTTTGCTTAAGGGCCTATTGGACCTCGACTTACCCCTCTTTCTCGCATGCATCCGCGCCATTTCTTAATATCAGCATCTAACTATTCCAGAGAGCGATTTAAAGATATCATCAGTAGAGTCATGCTAGGCCACTCATAGCTATTCTCTCCAGTATCAGCAACTCGCCAGGCTTCACCTCGCGGGAAGGCGCAAGAACTTCTAACTCATTAATGGAGATGCCATAAAGCTCTAGGACATTTTTAAGGGTCCCCCTCTCTATCTCCTCGGAGATCGTTCCGCCGAGATGCTCTGCAATCTTCTGAACCACCTCTCCAATCTTACTCTCATCCTTCATGAATACACAGACGCAGACACTCCTATCTCCCTTCCTATAACCAACTGCCTCGATCGCCTCATTGATCTGGGTTTTTCCAGAGAACCTCAGCAGAAACTCGACCTCAAATTTCTTTGCTCGCTGCCCATTTACTCGATAGGCATCTACTGCACCCATAAATCCCACGATTAACTGTCGATAAGTATAGATGCTCCGAGGATCAATAAACTGGACTGAGAATTCATCCGTAGGTATGAATTTCTCGACGACCTCAAATGGGTCATTCACTATATTGTCAACAATAACGACGGCCATGCAGTATTCCCTGTACCTAGAGACTAACAAGACAAAACTCCTCCATGAATCAAAGGTATAATGGTGACTTTGTCCTCATCCCTTACCTGTATGTTAAATCCATAGACACTACGAGCATCCACGTCATTTACAAGAATCAACATCCCGGACCTGACATTTCCCTCCTCATCTATAATTAATCCTCTGATGGGCTCTGGAAGAAGCTTCAAAGCCTCTCTAAGAAAGAGTGGCTCATTAATCTTAACAGTAAGTGACTTTAGTCCAGCATATGACCTGGCTGGGCCAAAAAATTCGAAGATCATTCAGGCTCACCGACCACTATTCAGCGAGGAGACATGCTCTTCAAAGAGCCGATGGCTCTCAGTGCAGGTCGGTATCATCACCAAGAATAATTAGTCATCGGGGATTAAATATATCTTGCTTCTCAAGAGACCATTTCATCGATTAAAGCTAGAGAGATGAGTTGGTAAATAGTATAACTTCTGTCTCGCATCTCTGAGCAATGGCTTCTTAGCAACGAGCCTGCGCGAGACTAATACATTCAATGCGTGACGTATAGTTCTCTCAGGCAACATTGTTCTCTTAACGAGGTCTCTATAGGTTAGGGGCCCCTCATATTCTAATATCTTAATGATTAGCTTAGCTGATGGTGGTATTCGGAGGAGCTCCTCAGCCAAATGAATCTTCTTCTCGATCTTGCTCAAGATAGACGATGGCCCGTCCACATGTATAAATCTGCAAGGCACCTCATTCTTAGTAATCGCTATTCTCTCCTTGACTGGTAGTCTCGCGAGGCCGTCAATTACGACTTCGACTCCGTGCCTTGAAGATACACCATCGATCGTGATGACGGAATTATTAGGAACGATTAATGGTCTCCTAGTAATGTCTATAGAGTTGACGGGCACTATCTCAAATACTGGTGCGTCATGATGAATTAATGAGCCTCCAGCTGAGAGCGAATATGCACTGGACCCTAGCGGTGTAGCTATTATTACTCCATCTGCATAATCTCGCCAAATCATCTCATCATTAATCGATAATGTATACTCCATCAAGGTAGCGCTAATGTGGGGGAATATAGCTGCCTCATTAACTGCTGGAACCACCTTGTCATCATCAACCCTGACTTCGAGTCTAGTATTTTCCTCAACGGAATACATTCCCTTCTGAATATTATTGATTGCATATCTCAGCTCATTTATGGTACATTGAGATAAGAAGCCCCTCGTAGGGTCCTCACTGACACCAAGCACTGGAACCCCCCTATTCCCCAACTCAAATATTGACCTAAGGATTGTCTTATCATCTCCAACCACGATTACGATGTCTGAATCTTCGATGCTGTATCCGACTAGAGTAGTTACGACCGGTGAATCGAGCTTCAGGTCATTGAGTAGTTTATAGACCTCCTTTGTCGCCGGCCCAGTACCAGAAGCTACTCTAAAGACCAGTCTCATCCCTTATGAATAATGCCTAGACATTGAGGCTATAAACATAGCTAACTGAAAAATCATTAAATAGATAAAATGTGGCAATCTATTACCAATCAATAGAAACTTCTGTCAATTATTGCCAATAAATCCATGTATAATAAATCCTGACTACGTATCTTCCGTCTTGAAGTAGAAGAGGGATGTGTAGAAGTGAGCGTAGTAAAGATTCTTGAAGACCTTAAGTTGAGTAGATTTCATTACGTCCTCCTAACTATAGCCTCGCTGGCATATGGATTGACTGCCATGAATGTAATGTTGATAGGTCTTCTCCTACCGGCGATTAGAGCCGAATGGGGGCTAAGCTTGACAGAGGCTGGATACCTGCTAAGCTTCGGATATGTTGGGATGTTCCTCGGAGCAATATTTAGCGGATTGATAGCTGATAGGATAGGCAGAAAATATACCATGATCGTCATGATCTTGGTCGGCTCGGTCTTTACAGGTCTGTGCGGAGTTACATGGGATTTCTGGTCCATGTCAATCTTCAGAATACTTGCAGGAATAGGATTGGGAGGAACTCTTCCACTCCCTGGAGTATACATGTCGGAGTATCCTCCTGCAAAGTATCGTGGAAGATTTGTAGGAATAGTCGAGACTGCGTGGGTTTGGGGCGTGCTCCTAGGCATAATATTGGCTCGAATAATCATGCCTCAGATAGGGTGGAGAGCCGTCTTCACAATATCCTACATCCCCCTGCTATTGATACCTGCAATCGCATATTATGCTCCTGAGTCTCTTAGATTCTTGGAGAAGAAAGAGAAGCTGAACGATATCAAGAACATACTTGTAAAATATAATTTAGTTAAAGATGTTGAGAGAATCAGTATTGATGTGGCGAAAGAAGAAAAAGTACCAATAACTACACTTTTCTCCGACATGTATCTTAAGAGGACGATCATGCTCTGGATACTCTGGGCAGTTTTAGTATACACTTATCATGGAATCTTTACATGGCTTCCAGACATCTATGCGCGTCTCTTCAGATACGAAGTAGTTAAGAGCCTGGAGTGGGTATTGATAATAACTTTCGTTCAAGTTCCTGGGTATTATAGTGCTGCTCTGATTCTAGATAAGGTAGGTAGAAAGGGCGTTCTCGTATCGTATTTAGTAGTTGCTGGACTTGGATGCCTATTGCTAGCCTCTACAAATCAACTAGAGCTAATACTACTGTATAGTGCCCTGATATCTTTCTTCAACCTAGGCGCATGGGCCGGACTATACACATATACTCCAGAGCTCTATCCCACAAAACTCAGGGGTACAGGTTCAGGAACTGCAGCAAGTATAGGCAGACTTGCAGGCATCCTCGCGCCCTCTATCACTGGGTACCTCTTCGAAGTTAGTGGTGGGGCACTCCTCTTAGCATTCGTGGTATTTGCCCTGGCCCATCTATTGGCCGGTATAATTACTGCGATAATAGGAGAAGAGACTAAAGGTAAAACACTAGAAGAAATCTCGAGGTAAGATTCTAACAATCTTTTTTAATTCTGGATACTCTCACTCCTTACCACATAAAAAATAAAGGTCTGATTCACATACTTATGCAACATATTTGTGCATCTTGGGAGATAGAATAGATTGCCTTTCTGCATCAAAGAATCAATTGCAATCTATATGGACAATGTAGCCCCCTGCTCAGCGGATTTCATGGCCATGATCGCGATCTCCAGTGCTCTTCTCGCGTCTTCGATTGGAATAACCTCTGGTTGTCGTCCTTCTCTTACACATCTAGCAAAGTATTCTAGCTCGTCTTTAAGCGCCCCCTCGGCATGCCCATTCATCTTCGGCCAGTAAGTCACGTCAGGCTTGTCGACACCCTCAGTACTGTAAATCGAAAAGTACTCGCCAGGAGTCAATATATGTATGGTCCCTTTTTCAGCAATGACTTCTAGCTGAGAATCAATGAAGTGTGGATAATTGTCACTAAGCATAAATCCATTCTCAACGATTCCTAGAGTTCCGTCGTCAAACCTCATGACGGTCCAGAATATGTCAGGATACTTATAATTCATTCTTCTGGCAGCGAAGCCTGAGACCTGAACCACCTCTCTTCCTGTTATCCATCTAATAATATCGATATCATGTACTCCTGTCTGGACTGGAGCCGAGACCCTGTTAAGAAAGATGCCTGCAGCCTTCTGCCTCCCTATTCTGCGGGCATACATCGAGCCGATCCTTCCAAGCCGTCCCTCCCTAACCATCTTCCAGACAGTTCTATAGCGCTTATCAAATCTCAATATGTGTCCAACCATGAAGATTATTTTGCTCTTCTTAACTGCGCTGATTATCTTGTCAGCGTCTTCAAGAGTTGTCGCCATAGGCTTCTCAAGGAGAGCCGGCTTACCGGCCTCAGCTGCGAGAATTGTCGGCTCGACATGATCATCGTCAGCAGTCGCAATCGTGACTGCATCCACCTCATCATCCCTCACGAGCTTCTCCCTATCCGTATACCACTTCTTCACGCCATATCTCCTCGCTACCACTTCTGCACGGCTCCGGGTACGTGAACAAACGGCCACAACCACAACCCCAGCGATACTCTTCAGTGCTTGAACATGTCTCTCCCCAAAATCGCCTAGACCAATAACGCCAAACCTAATCAAATCAACCACATCTGAGTAATCAGATTATTATTATAAAAGTTTTTATAGAAGAAAATTCATGCGTAATTACGCCATGTCAGAAATTGAGAAGAGGTTATCACGTAGGGCTATGCTTGGGACAATCGGCGGACTCATAGGTGGATTAGCAGTAGGTACAGCGATAGGGTGGGTCGCAAAGCCAGAGGCGGCAGTCAGAACAGTAACTCAGACAGTCGGAGAGCCAGGCAGGACAGTGACGACTACTGTGACTCAGGCAGCTGCAACAGTTGAGAGAACGATAACTCAGTATGTAACAGCTCCGCCCAGAGAGAAGGTCAAGATAAACGTCATAGCCTTTGCTCAAGGATTCGCCTGGCCGGAGCTTTTCGGCTCAGACGGAACTACTGAGACGGATGTATTGAAGAGATTCGAGAATGCTGAGAATGTTGATGTTACTATTGAATGGGGTGATGAATGGGCCGTAAGGGAGAAGGTGGCAGCGGATGTCATGGCTCAGGTAGGTAAATACGATATTATTCTAGTGGGAAGCGACGGTGCAGTGCAGGCATACGGATATGCAGGATACCTAGATCCATTAGATGAATACTTTAACAAATATCCACAGGATTACTTTGACCCTAACGATGTATATCCATCATTCCTGGACGCCAATAGAATAGAGGGGACACTATACGCGTTGCCTTACTACTCTTTCGGACCAGGAGTAATCTATAGACGTGACTTATTCGAGAAGTATGGAGCAGATCTCCCCAAGGAGAACTGGACTACGGATGACCTCGAGATAGCCATGGAGAAAATCCTCGAAGGATTGAGAAAGGATGGGATAACGGATGTGTATCCACTGACAATGAGAGCGGGCCCAGGAGAGGAGCCTACCCTAGACTTGGCAGGCTTCATATATGCATATGCAGGATATCCCGCTTGGTTTGAAGGAGGCGCGATCTGGCCGGGAGAAATAAAGAACAAGAAGGCCAAGCCAATCTTCGACTCATCAGACTTTGAGGCTGGGTTTAGAGCATTCACAGACTGGGCGAAGAGGTTCTGTCCACCAGGTGCATCGACTCATACATGGGTCGATATGATGAATACATATGCAGTGGGTAAGGCAGCAATCCTAATGCCTTCAGCCATTAATGGCTATGCCGCACTTGGCATAACAGAGGATGAAAATGTAAAGAAGTATACAAAGTTCATGTTAACTCCATTCGGTCCGGGTAAAAAGAGGATAAACAGCTATTGGACGTTCTCTCTAGGGATTAACAAGTTCTCAAAGAATAAAGAAGCCGCATGGAGAGTGCTTACCTACTTGACTGGTCGTAAATCGATGGAGGCATTTGCAGAGAGGACAGGATGGCCCAACGTAACTATGAGGTCTGTCTTGTATTCATATCCACTGATAAAGAAGTATGGGATTGAAGAGATAGAACTCAACGAGCGGTCAGTGCTGGAGAATCCTGCAATATACTTCCCATACATCCCTGAGCTCGACCTATTCATGGACAAGATAGGCACAACGGCTTCTGAAGTAGTCGCTGGAGCCAAGACTGTGGAAGTAGCATTGTCAGAGCTTCAAAAATGGGCCACAGACCTAATGACAAGCAGAGGATACTACAAATAAAAATCACAAAAATACATTAATTAATTATTTATTATTTTTTAGATGGTGTAGAGATAAATTGCGAGATGAATACAAATTATTGTTACCTGCTGTAAGTGTACTGGCATTTCTAGTTGCTGCACCTACGTTTTACCTATTTTACACAAGTTTTCTCAGATGGTTTCTTAGAGACCCGACCGGACCATCCTTTGCGGGGCTTGAGAATTACATCAAGCTCTTACAATCCTCTGACTTTGTTACTTCCTTATTCGTGACGCTGGTATTCAGTGCTGCCTCAGTAGTCTTTTCACTCCTCTTAGGGCTAGGACTAGCATTGTTATTTAGTGAGAATTTGAAAGGAAAAAGAATTATGAGGACGATAATCGTCTTGCCTATAGTTTTACCGCCAGTTGTTGTTGGCTTCACTTGGAAATTCTTGCTCAGCAGTGAGGTTGGTGTGATAGGGGCATACTTTATGAGGCTGATCGGGCTCGGAGACTTGAGCCTACTCGGAGATCCCACTCTTGCATTAGTCTCAGTAATCCTCGCAGATATATGGGGAAAAACACCGCTACCATTCCTCATATTTATTGCAGGTCTTGCAGGAATACCTCCAGTCTATTATGAGTCTGCCAAGATAGACGGTGCAGGGAGTTGGCAGATCTTCAAGTCGATAACTTTACCAAACATGAAGAAGCCGATAACCGTGGCGGCGATTCTGAGGACAATAGATGCGTTTAATAGTTTTGACGTGATATTCGTGATGACAAAGGGAGGCCCGGGAATGGCGACACATACTCTGCCAATGCTCGGCTGGAAGATCGGCTTCTACTACTTTGACGTAGGTACAGCATCTGCGATCGGTGTACTGTTGCTATTAATAGTGATGTTCCTGAGTATGCCCTTGATAAGGTCAATCAGCAGGTGATCCAGGGATGCATCAAAACAACCTAAAACTTGCAATATTATATGCATTGGCAATAATGGCTTGTTTATTGGTCGTGTTCCCGATTGCTTGGCTAGTGATTGCGTCGTTTAAGACGATGTACCAGATATTCTTAATTCCTCCTCCATTAATCTTTGAGCCAACTCTCGACAACTATAGAAGACTATTCTTTGGTGGCCAACTCATGGGGGCATTCATGAACAGTTTAGTAATATCTGCAATAACTGTCTCTGTCTCATTAATCTTAGCAATTCCTGCTGCATATTCATTATCAAGACTGAATAATCCTGTTGGAAAAAACCTCGGCTTCTGGATAATATCCGTCAGGATGGCTCCGGCATTCGCTGTGATCGTACCATACTTCATAATTATGTATTATCTAAAACTTATTGATACGATCTGGGCGGTAGCCATCACATACTTAGTCTTTGCAATTCCATTTACTACCTGGCTTCTCAAGATCACTTTTGAGGAGCTTCCAAAAGAGCTCGAAGAATCAGCACTTATTGATGGTGCGACGAAAACAACTGCTCTCTTCAGGATAATTTTACCGAATTCTGTACCAATGATAGCGTCGGCGAGCATATTGACATTTGTCTTGGCTTGGAATGAATTCCTCATGGCCTTCATACTGACATCGAGGGACGCAAGAACAGTCCCAGTACTAATAACTGCACTTTCAGGTACACATAAACTAGACTGGCCCATAATGGCTGCAATAACGACAATCTCGATGATACCTGCATTCATATTCATAACCTTTGTACAACGATACCTAATCAAGGGATTAACCATGGGCGCAGTGAAATCATAAGCCCATAAATATTTTGAAGCTATGAGTCTGGTTGGATATTTTATGACTTAAATGAGCCAACTTCTTTGATGTATTCTTCATACCATTTTGTGCCGGGCTCGTAGTATCTGGGATGCCATGCTTTCCTAGTAACAGCGTCTTTTTCTGAAATAATCCAGCTAGTAATTTTCTTAGGGACAATCTTGATTATCCATCTTGGTTGATCAATAGTTCCTTCAAGATACTTTTGGCTCATTTCTTTTCCCATATATTTTTCTAGCATTTTCTTCCCCATCTCAACCCAGTCGGTTCCTACTATCATTGCTTCACCTTGGATGAGTACTCTTGAATTTGGTGGATTGGGGTCGTCTACTAATACAGCAACTCTAGGATCCCTTCTGATGTTTTCAATCCAAGATGCACGTTTTCTACCAATCAGGTATAGGTTCATGCCATCCCAACTATATATGACAGGTACAACATGCGGTGATCCATCGGCATTTATGGTAGCGATCTTGGCAATAAGTGGACGACTTAGGAAATCATTAATTTTTCGTCTCAAATTCTCGCTTAATGATTCCACACACAAAATTTCTGATTGATCCTCAATTAAACTTTTCATTATTCATCAAGAATAAGTAATGTAGAATTCATCAACCACTAAAAACCATCACTCGATACTGGATTTTGAGCATATTCTCAAAATGATTTAGGATTATGAGTTTATAAAGACACTTCATGAAATTTTACATGGTGATTCAGAAAATCAGTGCGGGGGGTGGGATTCGAACCCACGAACCCCTACGGGAACGGGTGCCTTATCAACGAGATCTTAAGCCCGTCGCCTTTGGCCAGACTTGGCTACCCCCGCGGCAGATATTATATTCGTTAAACTTTTTATTAGTGTTTTTGCATAGAATTTCTGGCCCGGGTGGCCGAGCGGCTAGGCGGCGGCCTGCAGAGCCGCTTTACAGGGGTTCGAATCCCCTCCCGGGCTACTCTAATAACCGAGCAATAACTTTCACCTGCCCGTATTAAATTTTCTCGCATTTATTCGTTATAGTTTTATCCTGTCCATTACTCCTTCTAATGGATGCATTACGACTGACTTTGTATGATGCCTAATCTGTAGTCTACATGTTTCGCTTTGAGAAAAGACGGGCCGCCTGACTTCATCTATCTTTGAAAAGAGCTTTGAACCTATCTCTATAGATTCTTTATAGTGCTTCTTGCTGAGTCCCCATACTCCCGCGACTCCGCAGCATTCATCAAGCTCCAATAACCTATAACCGGCTAATTCTAGGAGTCTCTTAACATGGTTAGTCAAATGTGATGCCTTAGTGAAGCAGCTATGATGATAGACCGCTTCACTATCTCTATCAGTAAAGTCAATAGAACCCGCATCGTACTCATTTAGAAGTAGCTCAACCATGTCTAACGTATTCTCAGCCACTACTCTAGATTTTTCATCACATAGGAGTTCAGGATAGTCTATTTTTAAAGCAACATAAGCGGCAGGAGAAGTCGTTATTATCTTCGCTCCACGATTTACAGATTCATAAAAACTATCGACGTTAAATCTAGCAATTTTAATGGCATTCTCTAATGCGCCACACTCTAATGCAAGTGTCCCAGCCTCCCTCTGTCTTGGTGCCTCTACTGAATATCCAAGCCTCTCTAACGTCTGGACTGCCTTTTTTCCCAACTCAACCTCGTGATAATTTGTATAGACATCAATGAAGTATGCGAGTCTACCTCGGCTCCCAGACTTTACCCCTCGTTCCCTAATGTATCTCTCGAGTGCATCGTCTTGAAAGCTTGGAAAAGGGGCCTCCTGCTTTATCCCAGCCATAGCCTCGAGAAGCGACCTGCCCAACTTGCTCTTGATCAACGTGTTTGAGAGAGACGGAAATGTAGATCCAAGCTTCTCAAATAAGCCATAGTTTGCGAATATTATTTTACTGAGTTTGAAACTTCCGGCACTCTTTGCTCGCCATATTACTTGGGGAATTCTAACTCCTGCCGGACAGACCTCCAAACATCTTCTACAACCGAAGCAGAGATCCATGAGCTCTTGAAATTCTTCGCTACCGATTGTCATGCCAAGAACATTATAGTACTTAGCCTGCAGGAGCACTATTCTGCCCCGTGACGTCTTTGAATCCTTGTATGAGAAAGAAGCATTAGATGTTGGACAGACGCTGTTACAGAATCCACACCTGACACACTTCAATACATCATTTAAGTAATCGCCTAACAATTGATCTAATGCATCCTTATTCTTCATCTCCTAACCACTCGATGATAATAGATCCTCTAATTCGAAGATTATCCCAGGTGAGAGAATAAAGTTTGGATCTAATAATCTCTTGATTTTAATCATTATGTTGTATGATTCGCCGTGCTGGAGTTTCATGTATGCTTTCTTCTCGGTCCCTATACCGTGTTCGCCGGACACGGCTCCTCCGATTGAGATTACCCATCGATTCAGCTCGTCGTTTGCCCTGTGGAGCTCTTCGATGCTTTTATCTGTTCCCCAGTTGACATGAAGGTTCCCATCACCGAAATGCCCTATACATGATGTCTTCAGTCCATACTTATCGCCTATATCATACGCTTTCTGAACAGCCTCCACTAGTCTTGAGAGTGGAATAATGACGTCGCTGATCAACGTGTATCGTCCGAGCTTCAGAACAGATGGATAGGCGCCTTTACGCGCCGCCCAGAGCCTTTCCCTTTCTTCCTTACTAGTCGCATGCCATATCTCAAACCCCCCATTCTGTTTAACAATATTGATGCATCTCCCCAATTCTTCTGATACAGTCTTCTCGCATCCATGAGTCTCTATCAATAGCATTGCCTCGGCGTCTGGAAAATTAATTTTCTTAAACTCAGAAACGGCATTCATAGTCGATTTATCCATGAATTCGAGCGCTGCGACATCTAATCCACGCCTGACAATGTTATAGATAGTCCTATTTGCCTCGGCTATGGATTTAAAGAATGCGGCAACTGTAGCCATGCTTTCGGGCAGAGGTCTGAGCCTTAAGGTGACCTCGGTAAAAATAGCTAATGTGCCCTGCGATCCCACAAGCATCTTAACAATGTCAAAACCTAGTGAATACTTGAACGTCTTTGTACCTAGCCTCAAGAGTCCATTCTTGGGAAAAGCGGCTTCAAATCCTAGGACGTATTCTCTCGTCGTTCCGTATTTCACGGCCTTCAGTCCAGAGGCATTAGATGCCACCATTCCACCAACTGTGCATGAAGCTCCACTCGATGGGTCAGGAGGGAAAAATAGTCCATAGCGCTCCAACTCTCTGTTCAGGTTGTCGTAAACTATTCCTGGCTGCACCCTAGTCTGCATGTTATCCTCGTCGACTTCAATTATCTTATTCATCTTTTTCATATTGACGACAATACCGCGATAGATCGGGACCGTGCCCGTAAGTCCTGTCCCCCCTCCCCTGGGGTAGACGGGGATTTTCTTCTCATCAGCGTATTTCAATATCTTTGAGATTTGCTCCGAATTTTCTGGCCATACAACTACTTCAGGCCTATGGAATCCGCCTAGCTGTGCATCAATTGCATTCGTCACTAAATCTTCTTCGGCAATGCTTACGTTGTTTGAACCGCAAAGCTTTTCCAAGTACTCTACATCATTGCTTGATACCTTGCTAAAGTATGAGGCCATCCTGGAGAAAAACTAATGATTACACTATAAAAATGTTGGCTTTAGACGCTGTAGTTAGGTAATGTTGTGCATCCTTCTTAGATCATCTTCAAATGGCTTTAGCTCTTTAGGTATCTCGATTTTTATTGGGTCTCTAAGTGAGAGGTTTTGAAGTTTTTTAATTCTCCATACATTACTGTTGAATTCCTTAATCTTATCGGTATAAACTATCAACTTGCTGACCCTTCGTTTAGTTGGCAACCTCTGCAGGTGTATGCTCTTCTTTGAATAAAGTGTCCTCCATATATACTCAGTGATGAAGGGAGCTATAGGTGCCAGCAGTATTAGGCACGTCTTTAAGCAGGTATGTAAAGTATACCAAGCAGCCCTCGCAGACGATTTTTTTTCTCCACGCATCAATGCTCTGCCTTTAACCATCTCTATGTAATGATCAGCAAATGTATTCCAGAGAAAGTCTCTTATACGAGTCGCAGGGATGAAGAAGTTAAATGAATTATATCCATCGATGCATTCATTAACTAGCTTATTGAGCTCTGCCAGTATCCACCTATCAGTTGGCGACAATTTTGCTCTTCGTGGATATGGAAACTGAGATACGAACCTAGCTATATTCCAGAGCTTGGTTAAGAATCTTCCAGCTGATGCAATTCTCTGTTCGGAGATTCTAAAGTCATAGCCTAGGCTTGCCTCTTGAGCTGACCAGTACCTAAAAACGTCTGCACCATATTTCTCAAGTATTGGGCCTGGATCAATAACGTTTCCTCTACTCTTACTCATCTTTTCTCCTTTTTCATCCAATCCTAATCCACCGATCCATACGTGTTTGAATGGTGGTTTTCCGGTAAGCTGGTAGCACCTAAGTATCGTGTAATATAGCCAAGTCCTAACGATATCTTTTCCCTGCGGTCTTATCCCTGTTGGGTATGCTCTCCTGAATAAGTCCATATCTCTTCTATAGCCACTTACAAATAGTGGCGTGATGCTAGAATCCATCCACGTATCGAACGTTCTCTCCTCTCCAATGAATTCACTCGAACCACATTTCAGACATTTCTCAAATGGTGCATTCTCGACCCAAGGTCTATAATATCTGTCTGGCTCCGGTGTATGGGGCTCCCCACATACTCTACAATACCAGATTGGAATTTCTGTAGCATAATACCGCCGCCTTGAGATGGGCCAGTCAATAGTCAAGGACTTAATCCAATCAATCAGCAATTGGCGATGAAATGGTGGATGAAATTTCATTTTTTCAATAATTCCTAATAATTCTTCTTTGAATTCAAGCTGCCTGAGATAGTACTCGTTCATGGGGATTATCTCAATCGGGGTTCCTGATCTTTCGCAGATTGGTTCGCTATGAGTTATACTTTCAATCTTTTCTATGTCTCCGGATGCCTGTAGAAGATCGACTATTTTCAACCTAGCTTCTTTTACTGGCAGTCCCTTGAGTGGTCCAGCCGCCTCAGTCATCTTGCCGCTTGTATCTATCGCTATAACCTCCCTTAAGCCAAGCTCTCTGAAGAGCTGTACGTCTGTCTGGTCACCATAACTACACACCATTACAAGGCCGCTTCCGAATTCAGGTCTAGCTGCCTTGTGAGGAAATATGGGGACCTCATGGCCGTAAAGAGGCACTATTGCCGTCTTTCCTGATAAATTGAGATATCGACTATCTTCTGGATTATATATGACTGCCCTGCATGCACATAAAAGTTCCGGACGTGTTGAAGCAACTATTATTTTTTCATTTGTTTCTTTTACTGTGAACCTCATGTAGATTAACTGTGTAGTTGTTTCTCTATAATCCACCTCGGCGTCCGCAACAGTTGTGCCGCACTCCCAGCAATAATTGTTCGGCCTAGATGAAGTGTATATCAATCCTTTTTTGAAAAGCTCTATGAAGGTAGCTTGGGTAATGGCTCTGTACTCCTCTGAATCAGTCCGATAATGATTAGTGAGTTCTCCGGAGAGACCCATTCTCCTCATTATATTTATCATCTCGTCCTCAAGTTTATCCAACGCTTCTGAGCATAACCTCAAGAACTCTTCCCGAGGAACATCGGTTAATCTTACGCCTAGCTCGCGTTCAACATATTTTTCTACTGGTATTCCATTCCTATCGATCCCTATTGGGAATCTCACTTCGTAGCCCATCATTCGGGCAGTTCTTGCAATCATATCAATCTGGGCGTACTGAGCGGCTGCTCCTATATGCCACGGCCTACCTGAGGGGTATGGTGGAGGAGTGTCTATAACGAATATTTTCTTTCTAGTTTTCTTATTAAAATGGTAAATTTTCGATTTCTCCCACTCATTCATGATTAAAATCTCAATCGATGGGTTCCAGACTTTTTCACCAATTTTTGGCATCAATTCTATCTCAGACATATTCATTCCCTTTATTTGACACATTAAACAATTGATAAATTGTTCTTAACCCCTTCTTATACCTGTTCGTCATCCTTAATTTCTTTCTTGGGAGCTCATCAAAATTGACAATGTTTGAGTATTTATTCTTCAATTTTCTTAACGTTGATTCTCCTTCCCTATCTAGGTCTAGCATGGCAATGACTCTAAAAGCCTTGCCATGTTGCTCCGAGTCCATCCACTTGTAAAAGTCAAAAAGTGTAAAGATCTTAGCGTTGATGCCTGCTTCTTGTAGAGCCCTGAGGTCCGTCACGCCTTCAACTAGAATCAATGTATTATTATCAATACTGCTATTTATGAGCTCGATCACTTCACGTATCTCGTCTTCCTCCTCGTTGCGCATTTTTAGGATAGAATATCTCGATTCCAATATATAGAATTATCATAAAATGCAACAGAATACGCGGTCTTAGCGTGGAGCGTCATATTATGCGTTAATCGATGTATTACCAATCTTTTTCCCTAATTCACATTCTAGCTACCCTCAGGGTGATTAGAATGAGAGTAGTGACGGTTCACTTACCTGAAGCATACTTAGAAGCTATAGACGAACTTGTTAGAAGGCGTCTTTATCCAAATCGTGCGGAAGCTATCAGGATGGCTGTGAGGGACTTTATAAAGGAGGAGGCAAGGACAAGTGAGTGAGCCCTTACTGCAGACGTACACGGATGATGTTGATGGGGTTAGACTAAAGCTAATTGGAGTAGGAGGCGCTGGATGTAACACTGTAAATAGGCTCGTCACTGGCGGGCTGTATGGCGCAGTGACAATAGCAGCAAATACTGATAAACAACATTTAGACACGATAAGGGCCCATCAAAAAATTCTTTTGGGCCCGTCCGTAACCAAGTTTCATGGAGCTGGTGGTAATCCAGAAATTGGAAGAGTGGCTGCGGAGGAATCAATTGAAGAAATTAGCGGAGCATTACAAGACTCTGACTTAGTATTCATAGCGGCAGGGCTTGGTGGAGGCACAGGGACAGGTGCAGCTCCCCTAGTTGCGAAGGTTGCGAAAGAACTGGGCGCTATCGTTGTAGGCGTTGTCACGATGCCTTTCAGGTTTGAGGGAAATGTTAGGCGAAGAATAGCGATAAAAGGCCTTGAAGAACTACAAAAGTATACTAATACTGTAGTGGTCATCGATAATAACAGGCTACTCGAGTTGTATCCACAATATAACCTTAAGACGGCCTTTTCACTAGCTGATGAAGTAATCAACAACATGATTCTTAGCATTACAGAATCTATTGTAAAGCCTAGTTTGATCAATATTGACTTTGAAGACTTTAAAGCAGTTGTTAGTCAGGGAAAGCTAGCATCTCTTGGAATTGGAAGGAGCAGTTCGCCTAACAGGGCAGAAGAAGCTACCTTTAACGCGCTTCAATCGCCACTGCTTGAGGGTACCTTTGATGGAATAACCGCGGCTATCGTCCATGTAACTGGAGGGGAAGACATGAAGCTTAAGGAAGCCTCTAGACCGCCAGAAATAATATCGGAACTCATGGGTGATGAAGGACTAGTCGTTTGGGGAGCAAGAATCGATAACTATTATGCCTCGACGATGCAGGTCGCCCTGATACTGACAGGAATATCAAGCGTATCAGTTACCTCGATCGGCGAATCAGAACCAGTAGTAAACCTGAATGCCGATGAATCACACAAAATAGAGTCAAAAACTCATCAAGTGCCAGATGAGTCGATACATGAGAGGGAGGAGGACGAACTAGAGAAACTGATAGCGGAGCTAGGCATAAAAAGGCTCAGAAGCTGAAAAAGGGGCAATACTCATCCTTAAACAATTAATTATTTACTGAAATGTTAACCTTTAGTTTTGTTTTTTAATTCCGCGATTTTACTGTCTGGTATCTTTTCAAATAAGGGTTTAGGCCTATTTATCTTATGTCCGGGCCTAAGAGGTGTTTCACCAGCACTGAACCACGCGTCTCGTTCCTGAATTTTCAAGTCAAGCATATCCCTTATCTTTGCAGCTGATTCAGGAATGAAGGGTTCTAGAAGAATCGAGAGACTTTTAACCACTTGAGACGCGACATATAATGTTGTCTCCGCTTTCTCGGGCTCTTTTTTTATTGAGTGCCAGGGCTCCTTCCTGGTCAGGTATACATTTCCTTGGCTAGACAGCTCAGTTATCACTTCAAGTGCCTGCCTCATCTTTAGTTCGTCTAGGTATCTGCCAGACTCTATAGGTGTGGCTTTAATGTGTGATAACAGGTCATTGTCGGATTCATCGAAGGCGTGAGGTTTAGGAATCTCACCACCATAGTGGTTATAGATGAAGGTTAAGACCCTATGTACGAAGTTACCAATATTATCATTAAGGTCATTGTTGATTGTCTTTTGAAAATCGTCCCAGCTAAAGTTTGTATCGCTCTTTTCAGGCCTTATCTTGATAAGGTAATATCGCCAATAGTCAGCGGGGAAGTAGCTAAGGGCTTGGTCAAGCCATATACCTACGCCTCGACTTTTGGAGAACTTCTGTCCTTCAAACATTAGGTATTCAGTGGACGATACATTCCAGGGAAGGACGAATCTCTCATCATAAGCCATGAGGAGAGCAGGCAGAATGATTGTGTGAAACGGTATATTGTCTTTACCGATAAAGTATACACTCTTCGTCTCAGGGTCTAACCAGTATTTTTTCCATAATTCTTGATTGCCGCGCATTAATGACCATTCAATTGTTGCTGTGACATAGCCTATGACGGCCTCAAACCAGACATAAATCGTCTTCCCCTCAGCTCCTGGAAATGGGGCAGGTATGCCCCATTGATTATCCCTAGTTACCGCCCTCGGCCTTAACCCTTCATTAATCCAGCTAAGAGAGAAATTCTTCGCATTTTCTGGCAGCCTATCATTATTTAAAATCATCGTCCGCAACTTCTCTGAGAAACGAGGAAGGTCAAAGTACCAATGCTTCGTTTTCTTTATCACCGGAATCGAGCCACAAATACTACACCTATAGTCCACTAGTTCAAGAGGCTCAAGTACAATTCCGCAATTCTCGCACTGGTCTCCCCTAGCCGATGGGTATCCACACTTAGGG
>Ga0105162_1000821_pt1 | contig 18999 bp, 18 predicted proteins | sample JNZ201metaG_FD_81532 | JGI IMG/M metagenome (GOLD analysis project Ga0105162, IMG submission 81532) | Hot spring microbial communities from Jinze hot spring, China to study Microbial Dark Matter (Phase II) - JNZ 20120812A | ecosystem: Environmental > Aquatic > Thermal springs > Hot (42-90C) >...
GAGCTTTAGGCATGATCCAAGGTGGCGCGAATTCAGGGAGGGAGAGACTGACAGGCTTGCGGAGGCGGCCTATAAGACGGTGGGAGGATATCCACTTAAACCCGGGCGGAGGCGGCGGAAGACGAAACCATTAGATGAACAGATAGTAGAGTGGCTACAAAGAGATTAAAAGAGGATCATTTTACGCTGTTTTCCGATTTTCTAAGCCCATAAAAGCCCATAGAAACTCATTAAAGCCTTTATTCCCTAGTAACGTGACCATGAAGAAGCTTATTATAACTATCTCTGCCAGAGCCTTCGGCAATATGTAATAGAGGAAGATCAGAGCCCCACCACTTCCAATGAAGAAGGGCAATAGCCACTCGAAGACGGCATATGTAAATACCCCTTCTGGAACGTAGGCCATAAGTGAAACTGGAATCGCAAAGAGGGAGGATCTCTTATTCTGTCTCAGACCTACGCTTTCTGATATGGCTCCAACCGTCAAACCCGTTAAACTTTTTCCAATGGGTAAGACGATTAGACCAAGCCAGCCACACATGCCCATCGGCCCAAACATTATTCCCGGAAGAACTCCTACCAATAAACCCGATATAAAGCCAATTAGCGGCCCCCCATAGAACCCTGCTATATAGGCTGGCAATAGAGAAAAGTCTAAGGCAACTCCAGGAGCTATCTGCCCCACATAATATGTAATAACAAATAGCGCATTCCCAAGAGCCCCCATCATTAATGTGAACCCAACTGTTTTTGCTCTCATAGTTAATCCTCAATCCACAATTTTTATCTCAACTAGAATTTAAGAGTAGCTACTTAAAAATGAGTAATATAGATTTATCTATCTTATCAGTTTGTCTTAAAAATGGCGAAAGACATGTTCTCCTTCCTGAAACGTATCATAGAAGGTAGAAGGAGCATTAGACTCTATTTATCAAGGGATGTGCCGCAAGAGACTATTCTTAGAATTACTGATGCTAGCAGATGGGCTCCATCTGCGCATAATGCTCAGCCATGGCGCTTTGTAATAATATTTGATCCAAGTGTTAAGAGGAGGTTGGCTGAGGCGATGGCTTCGGATTGGCTAAAGGATCTTGAAGGAGATGGTGTCCCCGCAGAAGAGGCTAAGAGACTAGCCGAGGAGTCTATTAAGCGCTTTTCGGAGGCGCCAGTCCTAATAGTTGCTGCAATAACTATGAGGGAGATGCATAAATATCCTGATAGGCGGAGACAGAAATCTGAGCATTTGATGGCGACTCAGAGCTTAGCCGCAGCAATACAGAATATTCTTTTGGCCGCTCACGCTGAGGGGCTAGGTGCATGTTGGTTCTGCGCACCCCTCTTCTGCCAAGAAACCGTTAGAAGAATCTTAAAAATGCCCCGCGATATTGAGCCCCAAGCTTTAATAACAATCGGTTACCCAGCCGAGAGCCCCAGGCCTCCGCCTAGAAAGCCACTTAAGGAAATAGCCTTTAAAGATTATTGGGGTAAAAGCCTATGATAACTGCCTTAGCTGGCGGCGTAGGCGCCGCAAAGTTTCTCTCAGGACTCGTCAAAGTGATCCCGGAAGAAGAGCTGACGATTATCGTTAATACTGGAGATGACATAGAACTCTATGGATTGCATATTTCACCGGACTTAGACATAGTTACTTATACCTTGGCCGGCATAGTCGATGAGGAGAGAGGCTGGGGTATAAGGAATGATACATTCAACTGTCTAGAGATGCTGCGGAGGTACGGTTATGAGACATGGTTTAATTTGGGCGATAGGGACCTTGCAACACATATCCATAGAACACTCCTTTTAAAGAGGGGCTTAAAGCTATCCCAAGTAACAAGGGAAATATGTAAAAGCTTAGGCGTGAAAACTAACATAATCCCGATGACAGACGATAAATTTGAAACATGGATTGAAACCGACGCTGGACTAATGCATTTTCAAGAGTATCTGGTCAAAAAGGGCGCTAGAGATAGGGTTTTGGGAGTAAAATATTTAGGCGCTGAGGAGGCTAAGCCCGCCGAGGGCGTTATTGAGGCAATCCTTAACAGCAGGCTAGTGATCATTTGCCCAAGCAACCCCATCGTGAGCATAGGCACGATATTATCTATTAGGGGTGTAAGAGAAGCTCTAAGAGACAGCAGAGCCCCTAAAATAGCCATAAGCCCAATAGTTGGGGGAATGCCGATAAAGGGTCCTGCGGATAAATTGATGAGAGGTCTTGGGTTAGAAGTTTCAGCATACTCAGTGGCATACTTATATAGGGACTTTTTAGATAACTTTGTTCTAGACAACATAGATAAAGAAGAAAAGGATAAAATAGAGAGCCTCGGGATAAAGGTTATCTTAACTAATACCATAATGAAAACACCAGAAGATAGGGTGAAGCTCGCTAAATTAGTCCTTGAAGAAGGCCTTAGAAAATAACTTGATAATCCTCTTATTCGCCCATCACCTTTTAACCGCTTCGGCATAATTCAGAAAAGTTTATTAGTTAATTAATATAACCAAAATTAAAGAGACATGCGGTGTCATCAAGCTTTTCCCCAGCCAGGTTGTGTTGATATTGTCCGGGGTAAGAAAGTGCTCTTCTAAGTGCAGTAAGTTTAAGTGTGGAAAGGGCTTTTTGGCGTTTCATGGAAAGACCCCGTGGTGCCGATTAACTGAGGAGCCCTGCAATCCCATAAACTGCAACTATGCCATATGTATAGCAAGACGCTTACTTTCACAAGGTATTTGCGGGGAGACCATGAAAAGGAGAACCATAGAGAGAAGTCCGGAGGAGGAAGAAATTCCAGCAATAAGGGTCAGGGGAAAGGTTCTTAGAAAGATCGGTGAGAAAGAGATCTTCTAAAGACTTAGCTAGCATCAATAGCTAAAGTTCTCTAGAGCTCGTTAGATCAGATATATCAACGCTACAATCATATATACGATTAAGTAGAGATAAAACCATAATTAGATCCCGCGTCTTCTCAAAAAGTAATGTAGTTGCTACTGACTCAATTTTACTAATTAATTCCCTAATGCCAGATTCCTTTTCTTTCACAGAGACCGCAAGAGAGACGTTACGGGACATGAATGATATGACCGCGTCATCATAAATCTCGAAAATTATTTTGCGAAGGTCGCTTAGGGCTCCCGAGATTTCATCAGCAAACTTTATATCTTTAAATTTGATCGCATACATAGCTATTTGGGACGATTGATCGGCAACTAGTTCAACAAGACTTGCCACTAACCTATAATCTAAGCAGTCTATTGGGTGCATGTTGAATTTCTCGCTGAGACCTGGGTTCTGTACAATTGTTCTCAAAACCCTGACCAATAGGAAATAGAGCCTATCAACTTCGTTATCTCGGGCTATAACATTTCTAGCTAAATGAGTGTCTCTCTCAAGTAACGCTGTAACGGAGTCCTTACACATACTCAAGGTAATCAAATGCTCCCGACGCAGAATCTTCTCAGGAGAAAGTGCCGAGGGTTCTAAGAGACACTGCATAACAACTCTACTCTGATCCTCCTCAATTATCTCTAAGCCTACGAGCTGACTTGATGTCTGCTTAATTATATCTCTTTGCTCAGGCATAATTCTGTCCTTCGCCTCAATCGTAATGATGTCGTAGCCGAGAAGGTAGCTGCTGACTATATCACGGCTGAGATACGGCCCAACCCTGATAACTGTTGCTCGTGGTGTAGGTTCAGCCGTATACTTTGGATCAATTATTATCTTATTATCCGGAGTTACTAAGCTCGCAACAACCGAACCACGGTGTAGGTGATTGCGAAGAGCCCAATCTTTAGGTAATGTGATGAAGAATGTCCCACTTCTAGTTATCTGTATCTTCCGAAACTCTAACATTTTACATCGCTTCAAACAGACAAAATTTTGTCCCAAAATTTATGTGCTAATCAGTATAATATAAACATTATTTATTTAAAATACTACCACAGTAACTATAATTTTCGTCGTGTATTTAAACATGACATAAATTGCTTTGTACTATGAAAGAAATCTATAGGTACTGAAGGATAATGTCTGTAAGTGAAGATGGTCTCAAGAGAGCCGTATCCTTAATTATTGGGGCTGGCTATCAAATCGATAGGGAAGCCTTTGAACTCCTAAAGGTTCTATCTAATCAAATAGATCTAGATTCCCTTATTAGGGACCTGCTTGAAGAAGTTAAAACCCTCTCAGAGAAGCCGCTACTCATAACCCGCATAATCATAGAGGAAGGGATCGCAAAGAGAAGTTTACTAAAAGAGCCCGAGATGGCTCCTAAGGTTAGTGGAAAAACTACCTTCAGGCCCTATGCGAAGGATATTGAACCCGACCTCAAAGTTATAAGTGACCCAACTGACAAGATAAGCGCAACTGGATCCCTCAATGACTGCATAGAGTATTTTAGGAGCCGATTTAGGAAGATCAGTAGGATATTAAGGAGCCGGATGGATACAAAAGATGCTAGCACTATAACGGATGCCCTGAAAGCCCCCGAAAATTCTGAGGTTAAGGTTATTTGCATCATTATGGACAAGCGCGAGACGAAACGGGGAATCTTTTTTAGGATTGAAGATTTAGAGAATCAGGCAATAGCCTTTATTCCAGCAGAGAACCGCGAAATATACATAAAAGCTCAGAGAACCCTTCTAGACCAGGTTATCTGTATAGCTGCTACAAGGGGAAAAGAGGACCTTCTCATAGTAAAGGACATAATATTACCAGACGTGCCCCTGAAGAAGCCGAATAAATCACCCATATCAGTCTACGCGGCGCTCCTTTCAGATCTGCACATCGGAAGCAAAATGTTCATGGAGAGGGTTTTTAAGCGGTTCGTGACATGGTTAAAGGGCGGAATTGGCGACAACCACCTTAGAGAAATAGCTGGTTACATTAAGTATCTGGTGATAGCAGGCGACATTGTTGACGGGGTGGGAATATACCCGCAGCAATATAATGAGCTTGAAATAAAGGATCTTTATAAACAATATGAGGCTGCGGCGGATTTCCTCAAAGAAATACCAGAATATACTGAAATTATTATTATACCTGGAAACCATGATGCTACTAGGAGGGCTTTACCGCAACCAGCTATTCCCAGAGACTACGCCGAGCCCCTCTATGACCTTGGGAGGGTTCATATGCTGGGTGATCCATCAGTTATAAGCCTACATGGTGTAACCTTTCTTTTAACCCATGGGAGAAGCCTGGATGATATTATAGCATCCGTCCCAAACATGAGCTTCCAATCACCAGATGAAGCCATGAAGGTCCTTTTACAGTGTAGGCACCTAGCACCAACCTACGGCATGAGGACTATGATAGCCCCTGAAAAAGTCGATTACTTAGTTATAGAGCATATTCCAGACGTATTTCATGCGGGACATGTACACTTAATGAAGTACAGCATATATAGGGGGGTGCTTGTAGTCAACTCAGGAGCATTCCAAGAGCAAACTGAGTATCAGAGGGAGATGGGACACATACCCAACCCAGGCATAATTCCAATAATAAACCTGAACACATTAGAGGTCACCTCAATAAACTTCACTTCCACTTAAAAGTCATTGAGGAGGAGACAAAAACTTAGGCTTATAATTTAGCATACTTTTAAGTATCTCATCTTCAGAGAAAACTTCCGCAATAATCTTTCGCGGAACCCCCAAGATTATCTTTTTTGTTCGGCCATACCTCCCAAGGCTAATAACACGCGAGTTTAGGAGACCCATAACATCCAATTCATTTATTAGCTCGCTCACCCTCCTCTGGGTTAACGGGCCTATGCCCAACTGATCACAGATCTCCGAGTAAAGGTTATAGATCTCCCCGGTCATCGAGCGGTCTGGATCAAATTTACTGAGCAGAAAAGCGCTTAGAAGAACTACCTTCGAATGTGTTGGCAGACTCTTTATGCTCTCATAGACTCTATCATGTTCTATTCTCTTCTGAGCCTCCCGAACGTGCTCCTCCGAAATTTCTATGTCGCCCTTTCGCTCGGCTATCTCACCAGCAACCCTTAAAAGATCAAGGGCCCTCCTAGCGTCGCCGTGTTCAGCAGCCGCCAATGCAGCACATAATTTAAGGGCGCCCTCACTCAAGACTCTATCATAAAAGGCGATTTTAGCTCTCTCCATCAGAATGTCTTGAAGCTCCTCAGCAGTATATGGTTTAAAGACCATCTCCTCCTCACTCAACGTACTCAGAACTCTTGGATCAAGAAATTCCTTAAACTTTAAGTCATTAGATATACCTATGATTGAGACCTTGCTCCTGCCGAGATTCTCATTTATTCTGGTAAGCTCATATAAGAGCGTATCGCCGCGCATCTTAACCAGCGCATCGATTTCGTCCAATGCGACAAGGAGAATTATTCCTTGGCTTTCAAGGCTTTTCCTAAACCTATCAAAAAGCTCCCCGACAGCTAGCCCAGTAAAGGGAACCTTCTCATTAATGCTTAAGCAGAGAGAAGCTAAAATTCTATACTCGGTTCCAGCTAGCCGGCAATTTATTACACAAACCCGAACTGAAGATTTAATCTCTTTGGCTTTTTGAGCAATTCTATTTAGGACAAATTTAGCAACCGCAGTCTTACCCGTGCCAGTCTTTCCATAAATGAAAATGTTAGAGCATGGTGAGCCCCTAAGTACAGGAGCAGTGATTTCACCTAAGCGGAGGATCTCTTCCTCCCTATGTGGAAGATAGTCTGGTACATAATCATGTCTTAAGACTTTCCTATTCCTAAATATTCTAGAGCCTCTGAGGAACTGCGCAAACACATTATCTAAGATATCAGCCTGCTTCCTCATGCCCTCCGCCAGCTCCCACTCGCAACATTATAGAGAAATTCCTAAATTAAGGGCTCCCATACAAAAAAGTAGATTAAAGAGTGAAAAGTCCTAAAGAAAAGGGACTCCCACCCCTCTATTTCTATTGGAAACAGCCTAAAAATATTACAATAATTTCTTTATAATGAAAAACAGCCTCCCATTTAATTTAGGTCTAAGTAATATTTAATGTCATTTATACAAAAATTTGTACATATCTTTAAAGGTTAATTTAGAATGAAGTGATCAGAATCCCTCATTTTAACTTAAAACAAATGAGTACAAGACATAAGAATTTGCTTCCAGTGGAAATCGCGGGGTCCCCCTCTGATATTCTCATACGCAAATATTTTTTCAAGAATAATTGCAGTTAACTTTTATGTGAAGTATCTGTTAAACCTATATCTATAGACAATTATTTCTTTGAGTAATTTTTAATTAAAGCATTTTTCGCGCTTAATTTTTCGTTAAAAGCCACCCCTTCATTTCCATTGGAAATAAGAAAAGAAATCATTTTATTTTATTATCTTAAATGCTCTCTCAAATGTTAACCTTGTTAACCAAAATCTTTGAAATTTTTTCTCATTTTTGGAAAATAACTGAAAATTTTCTTTTTTATCAGATAATGGTTAACCGAATAATTTATAACTTGTGAAGTAGTAAATTGTTAATTGTTGGGATTGTGGTGAATGTTTAGTTGCCTGTTAGGAAGATGAAAGTTGAAGTTTATGATGAGTCTGGGAATAGATACACGATAAGTTTTGAGGGTAGAGTTACTAGGGAGAAGGTTCAGAAAATATTTGACATGGTTGAATTACTTGGTGGAATACCTCTTATAGAATCGGCAAGTGATTTTTCAAAGGAGACCTCGAAGATGGATAAAGTTCTCCTTATAGTTAAGAAGAGTTTCCCTATAACATGGTTTTCAGCAAGGGATGTTCAGGAATTGTATGAGAGGGAAATTAAAGAGCCGATTAGTTTAAGTGCCGTTTCAACATACCTTTCCAGGCTAGCTGAAAGAGGAGCGTTGATTAAGACAAAAAGCAGAGGCAAGGTTCTCTTTAGGCTAGTATCGCATGAATTAAAAAAAGAAGTTATAAAGTCTCTATAGGGGAAAGCTACTCCTTCTTTTTGATGATTTCTTCCATTTCTTTAGCCAGACGGTATACAAATGGTATTCTATCGTCTCTCCTCTCCACATACCCCCTCTCATAGAGACTTTTCATCAGCCGTGCCGTGTGCTCTCTTGTGAGACTGATCCTCTCCCTTATCTCTGGAACAGTTTTTTCTCCCTCCTTTGCCAGAATCTCTAAAACCCTCAGCTCAGTGGCCGTCAGGGAGGAGAAGGCTTTACTTTTCTCAAACTTGGGCAGAAGGGACTCTATAGATTTACCCTCATAGAAACCTGACCCTCTTTCACCCTCGACCGCCTTTAAACTTCCCATTTTAGCTTCAATCTCATTACACCTGATGGATAACTTCTCAACTTCACTTTTTAGCTTCTCAACCTCCGGGGAAACCCCCTCCTTAAAGCTAATCAGATCCTCTAGTCTACTCTTGAGATCACTTAATAAAGCGCTCATCTCATCCTCTCCCTTGCCCGTATCCATCTTTCTTGAAATCTCCTGGATCTGTTCTCTAATCTTCTGGAGATCCTTATTAAAGCTGAAAATTACATCCTCAAACGTCCTTTTTATCCTCATATACTCGATGTTAACACTCCTGAGCCGCTTGAAGTAGACCAGCAAAAAGATAGAGGTTATAGAGAAAAGGACTGTGTAAATGGACATTAATATGATATCCATTACATCACCTCATCACACATCACGTGACTTATACGCATCACATGCAAATCACATCATAATCACAATAATATTAATTGATTTGAGCCTTAAATCTCTTGTGCTTTTTGATTAAATTCTTCCATAGATTAATCTTTCTGTCATTTTATGTAGCGTGATGTTACGTGATGTGATATGTGAGGTCACGATTCACCTGAAAGCTTTCTTGGCTTTGATAAATGTGATAGGCTCTTCTCTATTTCACTTTGAAGTGATTGTAATAATCTTATCTGATCTTCTCCTATTTTCCTGGTTTCCCATATTTCCCTATATTTTTCAGCATAAGCCCTGATTTTATTAGCCATCTCGATATAGGGTTCTAGGCGAGGGTCATCGAATATCCCCAGATAGCCTAGAAGTATTACTGTATAGATGGATCTAATTATATTTCTTCTTGCTTGGGCTAGAGTTCTATTAAATGATCCGCGGCTCACACCGGATTTTATTAACCTTAGTTTCGCCTTTTCCTCATAAATTAATTTCTTATTAGTTATTTTTTCGGCTAAAATGTCTATTAGAAATGTTTCTGCCTGTACTTTGGTTAAATTGCTATTTTTTAGTAGCGTTTTGAAAATGGGGTCTTTATTGAGGCTTGTTAACCACGCCTGTACCTCCCCCTTTAATGATGGCTCTATCATCATAAGTTTCCCCCTTTTTGGAGATATTTCTGTATACGAAAAATAAAGTTATTTGTTTTTCTAGACTTCCCAAATCTTTAAGAATGGAGATGGCTCATATATTGTTTTGTGGTGTGGTACTGGGATGGGGAGAAGGCGGAGAAAGGTAGTAAAAGTACCGAAGAAGAAGTTGCCTAAGGTTTTCTTATGTCCTAAATGTAGTCAGCAGTCTATTAGGATTGAGATTATTGATGAGGGTGGAGAGAGGAGGGCAAGGATCCGTTGTGGTAACTTAAATTGTGGTTATGTTAAAGAGATGCTAGTAAAACCATATTTTAGGGAAGTGGATGTGTATTGCCAGTTTATAGATGAATTTTACGGGACTTAGAAATTAGGAGAGCGAAACCATGATTGGTAGAGTGGAAAAGTATCTATTGGATAGAATTAATGATGAGGGGGCAATTCATATAACGCTTATTGACCCAGAGAAAACTACCCCAGAAATGGCGGCCCTAATATCGAGCGATAGTGAAGCTCTGGGCTCGTCGGCAATAATGATCGGCGGCACAACCCTAATATCTCAAAGTATACTTAACGATACTGTTAAACATGTTAAAGAGACCATAAGCATCCCCGTTATATTATTCCCAAATAATGTATCTGCCATTAGTGAGTATGCTGATGCAATATGGTTTATGTCACTTCTTAATTCAGCCGATCCATATTTTATATCTGGTGCACAGGTTCTAGCAGCGCCCTTAGTTAAGAAGCTGGGTTTGGAGGCCATCCCCCTCGGATACATAATTGTTGGTGAGGGCGGCTCGGCTGGAGTTATCGGTAGAGCGTGCCCAATTCCATATAATAAGCCTGAGCTGGCAGTCGCTCACGCGCTCGCCGCCGAGTTCTTGGGAATGAGGTTCGTTTATCTTGAGGCTGGGTCGGGGGCCAGCCGCCCAGTTCCCCCGCGCATGATTAGGATGGTTAGGGAGGCGATAGGCGTAAGGCTTATTGTTGGCGGGGGCATAAGGAATGGTCTTCAGGCTAGGGAAGCCGCTAAATCCGGCGCTGACATAGTGGTTACCGGGACAGTAATTGAGAGTGGGGAGAGGGAGAATATTAAAAATAAACTTAATGAAGTAATTGTAGGAGTGAAAGAGGGGGCGAAGGCTAGGCCTGGAGGGGTGAATAATTTTGACTTCTTTTGAGCAGTATTTTGGGGCTCTGAAGAAGGCTCTAGGTAAAGAGGATATATATGATATTTGGCCGGACTTCGAGCCGGAGTATGATGAGCGGGAGTATGCTTGGACTACGCTAAGGGGGATTGGCGAATCCCTTCTCTTGAATTGCGGCCAGTGTGATGGCCCCTCTGACATGAGACACAGTAGATGTAAGGAATGTGTTGAGAAGAGAAAAGAGATCGCTAATAAAACCTATGAGAGGATCATGGGCCGCAGGATGGAGAAATGGGGTGCAATCATTCTCTGCAGAATTCATACCGAATGAAATGCTGATCCAATATGGCAGTTCCAAACAATCTAGCTCAGAAGTACCAGGAGTATTTTGCAGGGCTGTTTAGAGCCTTAAATGAGCTTTATGAGGTTGCTAAGAAGGCTAGGGCTAAGGGAATTGATCCGAAACCATGCCCTGAAATAGAGGTCGTAGGCGACCTAGCCAGTCTTGTTGAGAGCCTTATTGGGCTGCCCGGCCTAGCGGACAGGATAAGGGAGTTAACAAGGATTATGTCTAAGGAGAGGGCTGCCTTCAAAATAGCTGAGGACATCGTTCTTGGGTGGTTTGGCGATTTGGGCGGGGAGAGAGCTGCAGACCTAGCGATCAGAGCGGCTCTGGCGATACTGACTGAGGGTGTGACTGCGGCAGTATATACTGAGGGGATTGCTAAAGTCTCCATAAAGACCAATATAGATGGATCAAAATACTTGGCTGTATACTTCGCTGGGCCCATACGATCAGCTGGCGGAACAGAAGCCGCTCTTACACCGGTCATCGCAGATTTTGTCCGCAAGCTATTGCATCTGGACAGGTACAAGCCAACTGAAGAAGAGATAGAGCGCTTTATTGAGGAGTTGCGCCTTTATGAGCGTGAGGTCGGCAGCTTCCAGTATAGCGTCTCAGACGAGCAGATAAGATTCGCCTTGAGGAATATTCCAGTTGAGGTTACTGGAACACCCTCAGACCCTGTTGAGGTTACCTCCTATCGAAATTTGCCGCGCATAGAGACGAACCGCGTTAGGGGAGGGGCACTTAGGGTCATAAATGATGGGATCGTCGGAAGGGCCGCCAAGGTTCTAGCGGTGGTGAAGGATCTTGGAATTGAAGGCTGGGACTGGCTCGAAGAGGTTAAGGCCAGCACGGCAAATAGATCATCAGCCAGCTTCATGGAAGAGGTTCCCGCCGGAAGGCCTATATTATGCTTCCCCTCGGCTAGAGGCGGGTTCAGGCTTCGCTATGGCAGATCAAGAAACACCGGGCTCTCTGCGGTCGGCGTTCACCCTCTAACGATGATAACCCTCCAGAAGTTCCTCGCTGGTGGAACCCAGCTTAAAATCGAGACTCCTGGGAAAGCTGGCATCGTCATGCCAGTAGATTACATTGAGCCGCCAATTGTCAAATTAAGAGATGGCTCAGTAGTTAGAGTATCCTACGAGAATATTGAGATTGTGAAGAGAGAAACCGAGAAAATCCTTTTTCTTGGAGACATCTTAATAAGTTTTGGGGATTTCCTCTATAACAATAGGGAGCTTCTTCCAGCAGGCTATACCGAGGAGTTCTGGTCCGAGGAGCTTAGGGACGCTATTCAGAGGGAGTTTGGTGGAAATATTGATGAGACTTCTTTAAGGACTGGGCTCCCATCCTCCCTTTTAAAGGCCTTTATAGAAGATCCCTTTAACAATAAGCCCAGCGTCGAAGAGGCTATAAAATTAAGCAGGACACTTAGCATACCACTGCACCCCTCATACACCTTCTTCTGGCCCAATATCACCACTAAGCAGCTTAGGAAGCTTAGAGAGTGGCTGCTGGCATCGGACATAAGCTATAAAGGAAATCTCATAACCAAGATAACTGGAATGCTCGATCCAGAAGTAAAGGAGACTCTTGAGGGGATATGTATTCCTCATAAAATTATCACTGATAAAATACTTATTGAGGGTGATGACGCTCACGCCCTCTCCTTATCCCTCGGGTTGCATGATCCAAACAGTGTCGTATCCGAGGATTTACCTCTTCTAGATAACTTGGCGAAACTGAGCGGGGTTCCTATTAGGGATAAGGCGCCAACGTTTATAGGCGCCAGGGTCGGCCGGCCTGAGAAGGCCAAGGAGCGCGAGATGAAGCCGCCAGTGCATGTTCTATTTCCAGTTGGTTTAAGTGGAGGAGCTCAAAGGGATCTGATGAAGGCTTATAGCAGGGGGGCCATTAGGGTTGAGCTGGTCAGCAGAATCTGTCCAAAATGCCAAAAATTAACATTTAGGAGAATTTGCCCGGAATGCGGCTTAGAGACTAATCTCAGACTTATTTGCCCAAGGTGTGGTAGGAAGCTCTCCGTAGATATTTGTCCCGTATGTAATGTTGAGGCGAGGAGCTTCTGCCCGCAGATAATATCCATTAAAGACCTGATCGATGCCGTTTGCCAAAAAGTTGGCTTTAGACCTGAGCAGATTAAGGGAGTTAAGGGCTTAACAAATAGGCTTCGCATCCCAGAGCTCCTTGAGAAGGGCGTTTTAAGGGCTAAGTATAACCTCTATGTTTATAAGGATGGTACGATAAGGTTTGACGCAACCAACGCACCTTTAACTCACTTCAAGCCCTCTGAAATAGGCGTCTCGGTTGAAAAGCTTCGGGGGCTAGGATACACCCATGACTATCTGGGCGAACCGCTAGGCGATCCGGAGCAAATCTGCGAGCTTAAGGTCCAGGACATCATAATTCCATGGAAGTGCGCTGAGTACCTTGTGGCAGTTGCAGGCTTCATAGATGAGCTGCTTCAAAAGGTTTATGAGCTCCCACCATATTATAGGGTTAGCAGACCCCCAGATTTAGTCGGTAAGCTGGTTATAGGGATAGCACCGCACACGTGCGCCGGTGTCTTAGGTAGGATAATAGGCTTCACCAGATTAAACGTATGTTTTGCGCACCCCTTCTGGCACTCAGCTAAACGCAGGGACTGCGACGGCGATGAAGATAGCATAATATTAGCCTTAGACGCCCTTTTAAACTTCTCCAGAGAATACCTCCCGGATCAGATAGGGGGAATAATGGACTCGCCACTTTTCATTATCCGCGCGGTTGTTCCAGAGGAGGTTCAGAGACAGGCACACGAGTTTGAGGTCGCCGAGAGATATCCCCTTGAGTTCTACATGGAAACCTTTAAGGGAACGCTGGCCAGGGAAGTGATTAACATCATCGACACGGTCAAGCGTAGACTTAATTCCGAGCTGCGTCTTCAGGGCTTACGGTTTACAGTGCCGACATCGAGCATTGAGAATTGTAACCGGGAGAGCGTATACAAGACTTTGAAGCGCATGACCGATAAGTTGAATGCCCAATTGAGCTTAGCGGAGAAGATTAAGGCTGTTGACGCCCGCGTCGTTGCTGAGATAGTCCTGAATACTCATTTCCTCCGCGATATATCTGGAAACTTGAGGGCTTTTGCAACGCAGAGCTTTAGGTGTAAGAGGTGCAATAGGCGCTTTAGGCGCGTTCCACTTAGGGGTGTCTGCACAGAATGTAGTGGCGAGTTGACTCTAACGGTTCATAGGGGGACGATCGAGAAATACCTGGAGGATGCCTGGCGCTTGGTTAAAAAGTATGGTATGCTGGAATACTATGCTCAGCGCCTAATATTGATTAAAGAAGAAATAAATTCGTTGTTTGAGAGCGGCAGGGGGACTAAGCAATATAGTCTCTCAGACTTCCTCGGGTGAGTTAAGTAATAATTATACTTGCTCTAGCTCCCCCTTTAGAGCTCTCACAAAGATTGGTGCGACTGAAACCTTTACATACCTGTTTGTAACGCTGTCCGTCCCAGCTATCTCCTCAACCCCGCTCTCCATAATGATCTTCTCGGCCTCTCCCATAAGCAGAAGATGTGACACACCAACGAAGACCCTCTTAGCACCCTGATCTTTAAGTATTTTTGCAGCGTTTGCCGCGGTTCTACCCGTGCTCACTATGTCATCTATTATGATGATATCTCTGTTACGGACATTCAATTCTTTCGAGAAGGTAATTATTTCCCCCGTGTATCGATCTCTCTTCTTTTCTAGGACATCCCAATCTGCGTTAAGCACCTTGGCGGCGTACTGGACTCTTCTTCTGGCCATATCCTCATCATCAGGCGCTATAATTACCGGATCCTTTAGCCCCTTCCCAGCGAAGTACCTTGCCAGCTCACCAGATGCTGTCAAATTGTATACTGGGATCTTATACATTCTTAGGACTCTCTCATTGTGCACATCGATTGTATATAGAGCGTCCGCGCCCATTTCCTCAATTATCTCCGCCATAGCTGCCGAGCTTAGGCACTCGCCCTCAAGATACCGTCTATCCTGCCTGCTGTAGGCTAGGTATGGTATGAAGACCCTTACAGTCTCCGCGCCCAAATCCCTAGCTGTATGGAGCACCAGGAACAGCTCCATGGCACGTATATCTTGCGGGGGCTCCAAGGTCTGCACAATTATGAGGTGCTCCCCAGCTATATTCTCCTCAAACTTGAAGTAGAACTCTCCATCAGGGAAACGCTTTACTTTAACGTTAACTAATGGGGCACTTAGAAGCTCACTTATCCTTCTGGCTAAATCTAGAGAACTTGGTCCACTAACAACCCTCAAGTAATCTCACCCGAAGCCTAGGTATATTAATCATCAAAAAGTTAGATAAAACTCTGCTTTAACTCTTTTCCATGGGCGCGCTGCTATGATCGTTTATACTATAGGCTATTGGGGTAGAACTATCTCCGAACTCATCTCTATCCTCAGGGAAAATAACATAAATGTTGTGGTTGATGTTAGGCGCTTTCCGAAGAGCAGCAACGCGGATTTTAACAGGGAGAACCTGGAGAAGATTTTGGAGAGAAATGGGATAAAACATGTTTTTCTAGGCGAGAGCCTAGGCGGTTTTGTTAAAGGAGACTATGAAAGATACATGGAGTCTCAGAGATTTAAGGAGGGGTTCAATATGCTCATCGAGATGGCCAAAAGGGAAGTGGTTGCCCTCATGTGCGTGGAAAGAAACATTAGATACTGCCACAGGCGCTTCATAGTCCAGCAACTGGAGAACCTAGGCATAGAAGTAAAAAACCTCTAAAGTTATGAGATACTCAATAACCCTGCCTTTATTAACCTTAGAAAAATTAATAAGTTTGGAAATATGAAAGGATATATAAGCCAAAGGGTGATAGTATGGTCATACGCGTTGCGATAAACGGTTTTGGTAGGATTGGCAGGTTGTTCTTTAGGGCTATTGTTGAAATGGGTGCAATGAAGGACATAGAGGTTGTTGCCGTAAACGACATAACTGACGCGAAGACGCTGGCACATTTACTCAAATATGACTCAATCCATGGAAAATTCCCCGGCACCGTTGAGGCTAAGAGCGATAGCTTAGTCGTTAACGGCAAGGAGATTAAGGTTTTATCCCAGAAGGATCCGGGCCTCCTTCCGTGGAACGACTTAAATGTTTATCTGGCGGTCGAGTCTACTGGCTTATTCACCGATAAGGCAAGCGCCTCAAAGCACCTTCAGGCAGGGGCCAAGAAGGTTCTAATCACCGCACCAGCAACAGAGCCCGACATAACAATAGTCTACGGAGTTAATCACGACCAATACGACCATAATAAACATATTGTAATTTCTAATGCCTCATGTACGACAAACTGCGTCATACCAATGGTTAAGGTGCTCCATGAAAACTTCGGCATTAAGTCAGCGCTAATGACAACTGCTCATGCCTACACAAACGACCAGAGAGTTCTAGACCTAGTTCACAGAGATCTAAGAAGGGCTAGGGCTGCCGCACTAAACATTATACCGACGACAACCGGCGCTGCTAGGGCATCAACTATGGTTTGGCCCGAGCTCAAGGGCAGGATCGACGGCATAGCCCTCCGGGTTCCGGTTCCAAACGTCTCAATATGTGATCTAACGGCCGCCCTAGAGAAGAATGTCACAAAGGAGCAGGTAAACGAAGCCTTTAAGAAGGCCGCTGAGGGCCCGCTTAAGGGCATATTGGAGTATACTGAAGATCCTATAGTTTCAGTTGATGTGAACCATACGTCATACTCCTGCATAGTTGATGGGCAGTGCACTATGGTTGCCGGTGGGAATCTCGTTAAGGTCTTTGGATGGTACGATAACGAGTGGGGCTTTTCCTGCAGGCTAGTAGACGTAGTGAGACTGATTGGTCGAAAAGCCGGGCTCCTTTAAACTGTTAAATACAAAAATATAAAATTAAAAAAACCTTAATTATTTTTTTATAATTTGAGTTTGAATTAGGTTGGGATGTGGTATGCCAAAGTTTCTAACCTTAGATGATTTTGACGTTAGGAATAAAGTTGTCCTTGTGAGGGTTGATTTCAATTCGCCAGTTGATCCAAATACGAAGAAGATAATTGATGATACGAGGATTAGAGCCCACGGCGAGACAACTATAAAGGAATTGTCGGAGAAGGGTGCTAAGGTCGTCGTATTGGCCCATCAGGGAAGGCCCGGTGACCCAGACTTCGTACCCCTTGAGCAGCATGCCCAAATATTAGGTAGGGTTCTAGGCAAACCAGTCAAGTACGTGAATGATGTTTTCGGCGAGAGGGCTAAAGAGGCCATAAAGGGGCTTAAGGGCGGCGAGATACTCGTCCTAGATAACGTTAGAAATTATCCAAAGGAGGCCAAGGATCTGTCCCCAGAGGAGCACGCTAAGTCTGATTTGGTGGCGAATCTTGCGCCACTAGCTGACCTATTCGTGAATGATGCTTTTGCCGCGGCCCATAGGAGCCATGCCTCGATAGTCGGTTTCACAGTAGTTCTTCCAAGCGCCGCTGGTAGGATCATGGAGAAGGAGCTGAAGGCGCTGGGCAGGGTTATGGAGAGCCCTGAGAAGCCGTGCACCTATATACTTGGCGGGGCTAAGGCGGATGATTCACTTAAAATATCAAAGTATGTATTGGAGAATAATATTGCGGATTACGTTCTAACAGCCGGGATAACCGGCCACCTATTCCTTGTGGCTAAGGGCTACGACCTTGGCAAGCCGAACATGGAACTACTTGAGAAGAATAAGCTGCTTGATCTTGTTCCAGGCATAAAGGAGTTGATGAATAAGTATCCAAGAAAGATTGAGACCCCAATAGACCTGGCCATTGAGGTTAATGGTAAGAGAAGAGAAATAACATTAAAGGATCTGCCGACAAACTACCCAGTATACGACATTGGAACTAAAACTATTGAGAGATATAAGGAGCTTATCATGAGGGCTAAGTCGATAGTCTTCAGCGGGCCGCCTGGAGTATTCGAGAAGGAAGAGTTTAAGAAGGGGACGAAGGAGCTCTTCGAGACCATGGCATCCTCAAGGGCCTTCACTCTGGTGGGTGGTGGACACAGCATAGCGGCTGTCCAGAGCCTAGGGCTGGCGGATAAGATGAGCTACATAAGCACGGCTGGCGGGGCACTAATAGAATTCCTAATGGGTAAGAAATTACCGGGCGTAGTAGCTCTCGAGGAAGCCGCAAAGAGGTTTGCAAAAACCTAAATTTTTCCCATTATTTTTCTTTCGTGGATCAGTCTTCTCTCTTTGTATCACCTTTTTTCAGCTTAAATAGAGATTCATATTTTAATCGCTTTTCAAGGCGATTATGAATGGTAATGTTAAGAGGAAGAATATTGTGGATATTGCGAATGGTGGGAGATAATTCGGCTGGAATATCGTCCATAAGAAGCTTCCCATGATCGGCCCCACTATTAGCCCGACGCTGAAGGAGGCTGATGTCAACCCAAATCCCCTACTTAGGCTTCTCTCCCCCATCAAAGCGGCTATATATGCGGAAAATGCCGGTAAGGCTAGGTTTCCAGAGAGGCATAAAAGAGCGTTTATAACTATAAAGTACTCAAGTCCTCTGAATAATGGTATTAAGAGGATCGGGGGTGATCCCACTAACGTGGATATCACCATAACTGGCTTATATCCAAGCTTATCTGAGAGTCTACCGCCTGGGATTTGAGCAAGAGCCGTAGCCAGCCCCCACCCAATGGAGTATGCGAGCCCCATCTCGAGGGGGGATGCACCAATAACATAGATGAGGAATGCCGCAGTTATAGGCGAAAGAACACCGTTCCCCAGACCGGAGAAAAATTGTGCAAGGCACAAGAGAAGCAATTTTCTGGTGGGCGGATTTGAAGTCTTTCTTGTTTTGTGGGCTAGGGCTGGCTGGTTTGGTGGGGATAGACCCCTTAAGGTTTTCCTTGATGTTATGTATAGGGTGAGCATAACTAATGATAATACAAGTGATAGCCTCAGTGGGAAGCGTAAAGATATCGTTTTTGAGAGTAAGCCCCCCACGATTGGGGCAGGTATTTGGCTTAGTATCCAAGAGAGATTAAATACTCCAAATAATGTTCCCTTTAATTCTTCTGGGATTAGGCCGGCCACCATCGCGTTTATTGGCGGCATGAAAATTCCATAAAATATCCCGAAGAGAATATAGGATACTAGGA
>Ga0105162_1000822_pt1 | contig 18957 bp, 20 predicted proteins | sample JNZ201metaG_FD_81532 | JGI IMG/M metagenome (GOLD analysis project Ga0105162, IMG submission 81532) | Hot spring microbial communities from Jinze hot spring, China to study Microbial Dark Matter (Phase II) - JNZ 20120812A | ecosystem: Environmental > Aquatic > Thermal springs > Hot (42-90C) >...
AAGCTCTCCACCCCTCACCGAGTAGCTCCCGTACTTGACTACAGACAACAGAATTTATGAATATTCTGCCGTTTCCTATGCTTGGTGAGAGATGTAGTAAGCGGATTCTACTTCGTAAAGTGTAGCGTCATAAAGTACAGAAAGAAGGACATAGCCCTCTACCCACTAGGAAGAGATAAGGATACCACGGAAAGAGAGTCCACACACTAATCATAGCAGAAGAATAATACCAAACGATACAAACCTATATGAAACCTGAAACAGCCGTGCAAGGCGTCCTACCAACACGAAATTAATGAGGTTCTACTAAGTACGAGTGTTACTCTAAGCATTCTACAACTCTAGCTTAATATAGTACAGCATAGAAAATAGAGAAATAATAATAGTATAAATATATTACCTCTGTAGCGGATAGATCTACGATAGGTGTAGAGGAGCACCTTGATGACTAAGGCAAGCCTTGAAGATAAAATATTGGATATAGTTAAGAAGGGTGGGGAGGAAGGAGTTGTTCAAAGCGACCTTTGGGCCCTTCTAGGAATTGATAGTAGAGAGGGTAGTAGAGCGGTTATGAAATTAGTTAAATCTGGCTTAATTAGAAGAGTACCTGCAAACGTTAAAGGTAGGAAGACCTACAAACTAATCTACGTGTCCAAACGACTAGAAGATGTTAAGCTCCTCATCAAATTAAACCCAGTAATGAGTATACCATGCTTCCTATGTAAAGACCTAGATAAATGCGGCTTAGGAAGTTACTTCAACCCCTTAATATGTAGTAGGTTAACTAAGTTTCTACAGATGAAGGCTTCGGTACCTAAAGCATAAGCATGATAGAGGTTGCTGATATTCACTACTTAACTACTTTTAATGCATTCCATCACGGTATCGTAATCCGCATCTGTTTTAATACCAGTAGGCGTTAAGTGAGTTCTACTCCCCTTAAACCCCCTACCCTGTAAACATTTAATTACCTCTTCCACCTTAGGCATATTTACCTTAAGCATACTAGCAATAGATGTTATGTCATAGTAGTAGGGGGTTTCAACCTCATTTCTAATTACAGTTATTAGCTTTAAGAGCCTGTTAAAATTACTTAAATACTCGTACCTAGCTTTAACTATAGCTTCTAAGCGACTTATGAACTCTTTATTATTCATACTTCCAATCCATAGAGGGCCTATAACTTCAAACCCATGTCCACATTTAGGGCACCTTAAATCTAGTAATATGTTTAAGTCATTTATATACCGCCTAAATAAGCACTTCCTACAGTACAGTATGTAGCCTAGTTCTTCAACAATCATCCTATGAGACTTACTAACACCTCTATCAACTCTGAAAAACAACCTATAGTAGTGGTCGTGGAAGACACTTACGATAGGCTCTACATATCTGTCTGACTCAGCAGCCCTCCTAGCTATATACCCCAACAATACACGTAAACCTACTTCAAACTTAAAATCAGTTCTACTAAGCTTAACGTCATACTTCCTCGAACCTGCCAAGTACTTAATACCTGAGAGCGTGGCAATATCCGTAGCAGTAACTCCTATGAAGCCCCCTCTCATAATGTTCGTCAAAGCACTTTTAATGAATGGGGTGGGACTTCCGTAAGGGTCTATGTCAATGAAGTTTAACTTATACCTATCTTCTCTAAGTTTGTAGAGGAGTGCGTTAGCATCACTACGGTAGACTACTGCCCTATCACTCAGTTTATTTAGAGCTAAATTTTCCTTAATTACCGTAACTGCATTGCTATTTATATCATTGAGGACTGCAGTACTAACATTTGGTACTTCAAGACAGTATCTTATCCCTCTAACACCAACACCTGCTAAGATATCCGCAATATTAAACGAATTTACACTAAAGTACTCACCTATAGTAGCTAAGGTGACTACCGAAAGATCCCTATTAAGAGATGCTCTAGGATTATAAAATACAGGAGCCCATGAGGGTTCATAGACACCGTCCGGCCTCCTAAATAAGTCTGGATTTGGTACTAGTAGTACTGCCCTCCCCTCAAACACCTTAATATACTCCATACTACCCTATTACCCACTAGATAGAGTTCCAATAAGTATAATAAGCTGGCTACTCAGGAGCATATAAACAAACATAAAAACTTAAAGAAGGGGGGATAGCCCATTAACAATTAACACTTCAAAATCCTAATACTGGATGGGTCAGTATTAACACTAATTAGCTACTCCTAATTTAAGTCATACCTCAATAACTATTGTGACCCCGTCGACAAGGTCTCTATATCTATTTCTAACAGTTACCTCCGTTATGTTACACTTCTCAGCTATTTCCTTCTGAGTCCTCTTATCATCGAGTAGTACAGAGGCTATGTATAGAGCGGCAGCAGCTATACCTACAGGACCTTTGCCACTTGTTAACCCCTTACTCTTAGCAATATTTAATATCCTACTAGCTAGGGCTGAGACCTCAGCACGTAGGCCTAATTCAATTCTAAGTTTATCTAGATATATTTGGGGGTCAGGTACTTTAACTGTGATGTACTCACCACTATCCCTAGTAATTTTTAACATGGCCTTCCATAACTCATGTCTAGTAACCTCACAAATTCTTAGCACTTCATCACGGTCTACAGGTGCTTTAAGATAGTTACATGAGAGTATGATGGCGGCAGCTATGAATGCATTAGCATTTCTATCCTTGATGATGCCTTTAGCACTAAGCCTCCTAATGATAGAACCTGAAAATTCGTTAACCGTATTAGGAAGCCCTAACCTACCAATGACATCATTCATAAAACTTAAAGCCTTAACTAACTTACGTTGCCTACTGTTACTCACCCTCAACTTCCTATGAAGTGATTGGAGCTTCCTTCCCTCATAACTCCACGTATCTATAGTTGTTGATATCCCTAAATCATGTACCTTATTAGTTAGACGTGAACCCACTCTAGCCCTATCGACAAATTCCTCAGGCGTATACGCCCTCCACTCAGGACCCTGATCTATAATCCTCTCCTCAATAACCTCACCAGTCTCCACACATACGTACTCTCCGTGAAGTTCGTCAAATATTATTGATGAATGCGAGCAGTTCATGGAGAACCCCTCACATACACTACCTCAAGCGGTTCTAACTTAATATTAGTTGCTAAAGGCTTAAGAACAGCGTAAGGATTTTTGGTAGACCCTATCACATCTACTAATAAGCCGACAGCATCCCCCTTAGAGGTGAAAACCTTAGTACCAAATTTAGGGGGTTTAACCTGATCGCACATTTTAACTATAAGCCTACCTGAAGCAGATCTATGTGAGAAATGGCCGAGCTTCCTCATAAGGCAAACGCCCTACTATGTATTAGTAAAATCTAATTGTTTTAAGGTTAAGTGGGTATTGCTTAATGAACGTATTACTACTCTAATTAACATGAATAGGTTTTCATCACATAGTAATACCTAAAGACGTAGTAGTTTGGGATTTTCAATCTACGACTAAAGCTGGGTCTGAAGGTTTAAGCAGTCCTATGTAGATCTACACTTACTCACATTTACAACCCCTGTAGGAGTTTCAGACCTGCACCAAGCTTAGAGGTGTTTAGCAAATCCTACTACATATTATGTACCCCAGAAGGAACTATTGTTCGATATTAATCGCTAAGGTATTCTAATTCATAATTTCATAACACATTCTTACAATGTTTTAAGAGATGTAATTACCTGCTCATAGACCTTATCCATATTTAAGTATCTCCAACTTCCCCATCTCCCGAGAGTTATAATTCCTTCTTCAACAACCACTCTCAATAACTCGTTCCTCGCGGTATTGGATTTTACTGTGTGAACTGGGTAGCCGTATTCCTGAACCCATGACTCCGTGAATAAAACCTCCTTATCCGGATTTTCCAGTACGCCGATCTTCGTAAGACCTGAGAGTACCTCACCTACTAATTCCTCCTTTGATAACTTCTTAGTTGGTGGGAGAGTAATCTCAGCAACCAACGTTGAATACGTATCATTGTTAGGTGTGTTGTAGGGGCTGTAGTTTGACATCCATATATGCCTGTGGAAAATAACATCATCCCTAATATTATACACCCAATGCATTTGAGGTGCTTTTTTCTTAAGAGCCATACCTACGACAACGACGGAGTTATAGTCAAGCTGCTTTGCTAGGCGTTGCTCACGTTCCTGTAAGTCCATAGCAACAGCAAGTTCGTTGAGGGGTATTGTCGATATCAACCTCTTCACCTCAATCTTACCGTTTATCAACCAACCACTACTTAATTTCCTAATACTAACAACTCTAAAACCCTTCACAACCTTAACACCTATTCTGAGAGCTCTGTCTAAGACTCTATTGAAGAGTGATTGTATCCCCCCACGAAGCGGGTAGTAAAACCTTGCCTGCTCTCTATATCCCTCAGTCCTTACACCAGCTCCTGAGAGGATTACATCCCTCCAGTCGGGGATTGGTAACCTACCTGGAGTGTAGATCCAGTCGACGTCTATTTCATCTAAAGACCTCTTCCACAGTTTAGAATTATACGGCTCTAGGTAGAGCTTACTTAACTCCTTCCCGAAAAATCCGTACATCCATTCACGTAGGTTGCGTGGCTCCCAACCAGGCTGACTACTTCTATATAAGAGGCTCTCAATAAATGATATAAGTATCTCCCCCCTCTTAGCCGGGGGTAGTACGTAGAGGGAGTTCTCAAATGGGTAGGGCACGTACATATCATTAAGGAGTATGTAAGTCTTCCTCTCATGGTGGGTGACGTTTCCATCCAAAAAACTGAGGACTTCGTTGAGGATGTCTGAATTGTTTGAGAATATTATATGGCTCCCACCTACATCGAATGTAAACCCACCAAGCTCAACACTCCTTAGTAGGCCACCTAAAGATTCATCCTTATCAATACATACAATACTGCTTCCAGGATATTTCAAAGAGAGCACATAACTAGCTGTAATACCAGCCCAACCACATCCAAGAACTCCTACATCAAATAACGCCACCTAAACCCCTGACTTAACAAGATAGTACTAACTTATAAAGAGTTGCTAACGAATTTAACTAATCGTACCTAATCCCAGAATATCGAGGTAATACGCTACGTCTAAGTAATCTACATATAAGTTGCTTTTAAATATTTAAAGACTACTGATGAATACTTAAACATACCTTATAATCTATGGGGACTATATACAGTTTTAAGTCAGATCTTACGTCTAAAACGTTTTTCAGCCTGTCTAAGAGCTCTCTTACATATCCCTTAATAACTCCCCTCTCGTACACTTTAATCTTACCTACCCTTAAATTAGTAAGTGTTAGGTACTCATCAATACATCTGCATAACTCTTCATAGGATTCTGAGCAACATCTATCTACTCCAACAATACTCCTAACATACGTTAATTGACTGTTCTTCAGTATTCTTAATATTTCCTCATATGTTAGTGATGAATATAGTAGTAGTACGCCCCCGTACTTACTGGCGCCAACTTTAACTAAGTTGTCGTAGGGGTATAAGACGTCGCCAACCTCTAAAGAAGCTCTTAACTCTTTACCGTATTCGACTGTTAGTACAGCCTTTAGAGAATACATGGAAGACTTACTTCTTAAACTTACTTAATAGGCGATTCTTCTCATAATCGAAGAATGAGGGGGGTGTCCAAGCAATCCATGCTGGAATCTTCTTTACTAACTCGTAAGCTTCTTCCCAACTCTCGAGGTTTAACTCCTTAGCTAAAGTTTCTAAAGGTACCTCAAACCTTATGTATCTATTTATGGATTCTAAGGCGGTCTTATCTATCTTAACCTCCTTACCATTACTTAATTTAATGACTAACTCACTCACGGACCAGCACCTACGTATAGGGATAAATTATAAGGCTTAAAAATATTTATTACTCAACAAAGCTTAGGCAGCCAGCACGCATTTCATAAAGTTCTCCACTCCTCCTTAAGCCCATTAAGTACTTCTCAACGAAGTCCTCGTCAATCCCTCTCTTAACAGCCTCTTTAACTATGTCTTTAACCTTAGCGCAGCCTACCTCAGCACTCAACTCTTTAATGATGTCCTTTATGACTAACTCCTTATCTCTAACGCTTTTAGGCTTTCCAGTCATAATAACGTCTATATCTATATGGCCTGTCTCTATGTCTATCCCAACGTTCTCTAACATCACATTCATAAGTCTTATGGCCTCGGCAGCGTCTTCACCATCGACGTAGTTCTTCAAAGCCATTCGCGCATGCGCTTCTGCAAGCCGTATGAGCGCCTCCAACTGCCTAGTAGTTATAGCTATCGGTGCTTCAGGCGTCTCAGCACTCTTCCTACGCATTTCTAAGTAGAACTCCTCTATCAGGATCTCAGCATCTCTAGTTAACTTCGGTCTAACATACTTCCTAGCATATGCTATGTACTTCCTTAAAATATCTGGAGGTATTTCAGGCTTTACCTCCTCAATACTCTCATGAGATCTTAAAACATGCTTTACTAAGGACCTATCACGATCTAAATTAGTCAGATCTCTTAAAGTAAATATTAAGTCAAACCTTGAGAGTATGGTGATTGGTAGGTTTATGTTCTCAGCGATAGGTCTGGATGGTATGTACCTCCCATACTTAGGATTACCTGCAGCCAGTACTGAAGTCCTAGCATTCAACCTAGCAACTATGCCAGCTTTAGCAATGCTTACAGTACCCTGCTCCATTGCCTCATGAATAGCAACTCTATCCTCATCCCTCATTTTATCTATCTCATCAATACATACAGTTCCACCATCGGCTAATACCATAGCCCCTGCCTCCAAGAAGTACTCACCTGTTTGCTTCTCCTTTACAACAGCTGCAGTATTATGGACTACGAAGCCGTTAGCTATGAAGGAGTGCGACCCATCAACAGTTAAGTCGTAAACCCCACCGCCTCGGACTTCATCAACTCCAACGACCTTAACAGCAATTAAATCATCACTAACATCTACAAATCCATCGTCTAAGTTTTGATGTAAGGCATTACTAAGTAAGAGGTTACTACCATCTAATACTACCTCTAAATTCTTAAGAGATTTAAGGTCTGAGATCACTACCGCAAAGCCCTTATACGCTTTACGTAATGATGCAACTACTCCAAACCTCCTTAAGGTAATGCTAACTAATACTGCGACATCCTCATTTGGTAGGGGTATACTAACATGGTTAGTCCCTACCTCACCCTTGGTTAATAATCTCCTAAGAAAGTACTTCAATACATGTCTAGGTAAGTTAGGTAGAAATACTTTAGGACTTACTTCTCCATTAGTTGATGGGACTCCTAAGGCGTATAGAAGTGATGCAAGCGCTCTACTCCTAATTAATAATACGTAACCACTCCTCCCGTAGGTTTGAATGACTGTACGGACGTTGAATAGATCTCTAACCTTACTAATTAAGGATATTAACTCTTCTTGAGAGTCCGCCTTTAAAACTAGTGCGGACGGTCTACCACGCCTATCAATTTTAACTCTACCTTTAACATACGTCTCTGCTAGAAATTCGGCGAATTCCTGACTTAGCCTAGGTAACTTAACCCATCCAAACCCTCTAAACTCTCTATAACCTACTTCGAGAATGGATTCACTTACATCACTACCTATGCTGACTAGGTTTAATAACTTCTTCAGATGATGTAGCCTAACTACTGAGTTTTTAGTTAATCTGTAAAAACTCCACTTACTCATACCAGCCCTATTGAGTACTTCATCAATTGTTGGGAACTTACTTAGTAATTCCTTAAGGAGTTTCTCAGTAAATACCTTTTCAACCTTCACGTAGGCATCATCCGCTAAGATACTTAAAACATCAAACCCCTTAGTAGGTTCGGGAAGCCTTCTAACCGCTATTAAATAGTCACCTACTCTTAATTTACATGCCTCCTCCCACACAACTCTCGAATCCTTATACGTTAACAGCTTCGTTTCTGGAGTGGTAATTAGGTCTATCCCCAACGATGTCCTCAACTTTAATACCTTATCACTCCATAACATGTAGTACTGACGTGTTGGGGTGTAGGAGACCCTGCCATCTAAGTATGAGGCTACGTTCACAGATCTAGGCTCTGCTGAGATCAGCATACCTCCATCCAATTCGAAGTTATTTAAGTTCTCCTCTACGAGATACCCCACCCTAGTTAACCCTCTATCAGAGTAGATGAATGTACTACCATCAACGCATAGACCTGCTGCTGAAGACCCCTTACCAGTTGTGTAGAGACCTCTAGGAGCTATACGTGATACGTATTGAAGTATTTGACTCTTAGCAGTCCCGGGATCGCCTACTATTAAGATGTGTATATCGCCTCTGATCTTAGTCCCATCAGGCGCTACTTTAGGTACTCCGCCGAAGAGTTGAAGTGCTATGGCCTCCTTAATATCCCATAAACCATATATCGACGGAGCTATACTAGCAATTATCTTCCTCCTTATGAGGGGGTCCTTACCCAACTTCTTAATGATCTCCTCATCACTTCTATCTAACTTAACTTCCTCGAGGAATTTCTGAGCTACTATGACGTTATTAGCCTCTATATATGTAGTGAAAACTGTTGAGATAGACCTCCTCCTAAACTCCTTAAAAAGCTTAACAATACCTATTACGGAGACCCTATCACCAGGCCTGGCTACATCAACTACATCGTCTGTCAGAACAACCTCAATAGACCTAGGTATGTGACCTGCGGGAACTTCTTCAGGCCTTTCCTGAAGGACTACTTTCTGCCAATTCTTATATTTAGACTTCTCTACAATTAACCTGAAAATACCTCTACCATACCCCCTACCCTTCTCACTAACGATCTCCTCTTTACATAGAGGGCAGTATGCAGGCTTTTCAAGTTCGTCAGCTACCTCATCTGAAGGTAGTGGCGGCCACTCAAACTCATGCACCTCACCAGTAGGTAGTATATGTGCGTAAACAGCCTTAAACATCTTCTGCTTCGGTGGGGTCGCCCTAACTAAGATTCCTTCAATCATAACTAACTTATTAATATACTCACTAGATAACTCCCTTAACGAAAGCGTTACCGGCAATCCGTTCAACCTAGGTATGAATTTACTGACCTGTAATGAGTACTCTTCGTCAAATTCCTGTACCACACTCTTAATAGCCTCTGAGAATGCGTGGAGTACTTCCTCAGGTTTTTCGATCAATGCGTCAAAAAGCTTGACGTCAAATTTAACTAAGTCTTCATAATCTACTACTATGCTAGTCTTCTTATTAACAATCATCTGCTTAATTCTCTCTTCATACTTATACCTACCATCATAATCTTTAAAGGTCTTCAAAAATTCTAAGAACTTCTGCTGGAGTGATTCGACATTGCTTAATTCATCACTCATTTCTAACCACCTTAGCTGATAGTTGGTTAAGCCATGAAGTCAGTAAATCATTTAACAATCTATGTAGTAGTAATTCCTCAAGAGTTAGGTTTTCCTCAAACCTCTCAAGCCTGGCATGCAGTACTGTTACGTTGACTATCTTATTAATCCTTAATCTAATTAAATCACGTATGTTTGACTCCAACCTTATCGCTGCTATAGCCGAATCAGCATCGATAGATGATGTCTTAATCCTACTTAATAACTCCTTAACTTCGTGGTAGAAGTCTTCCCTCAACTTCGTAAGTGATGTCTTACCCATACTCTTCTCACTAATTAAGTATTTACCGATATCGTCAGATGTTATTGGAGGTTCCCTAAACTCAACTACACCTAATTCGGAGAGGGTTCTGGCCAACCACCTAGGAAGCTCAACCTCCTGACCTTTAGATACCGTTACTACATCACCATCTATAGGGACCTTACCCAGATCCTTAAGTACTACGGCCTTAACGTTCCTTAAATCGTAGACAGCGTTAACCGTTTTTAACAGCAAGTCAAACATAGCAGTCCTTACAATATTAACTCTACTTTAAAATCTAATAAAAGTACTCATACTTCATATCTTCAGCAACACGAGCCTACATCACCAATCAGTTTCCGTGAGCTCAACATCAATACTTAACTTAGACTCCACAACTTATAAATATCTAATAATGTAATGTTGTTTATACATTAATTCATAAGTATGAGTTATGATGCGTTGATAGATAAGGTATTCCAGCCTCTAAAACTCTTTACTTTAAATATCTCTCTAGCAAATATACCAATATGATGATGAGGATATCTCCGGAGCGGAGTAGTGAAGTGCCGTGTGAGGTCTGATGAACTATCCATGTGAAACCCTCTATTTCCTTCACTTCCTAGTTCTCTAAAACTTACCTAAGGTTTAAATTCACTTCCTTTACATTATGGTTTGGTGTAAAATGTCATTAACTGCTATTGAGGATGAGGCTCGTAGTATAATTAAGGAGGCTGAGAAAAAAGCTGAGGAGATCTTAGCTAAGGCTAGGAAGGAAGTCGAAGAGATCCGGAGGAGGGAGGTTAAAGCAGAAGTACCATCAGAACTAGTTAATGAGTTGGAGAGGGAGTTCACGTCTAAGCTGTCCGAGGCTAAGAAGAACCATAACGTTAAGGTTAGCAGGCTTAGGGAGAGGTATGCAGAGGTTAAGGAGGAAATAGTTAATGAATATCTGAGACTAGTCTTAGGGTTGTAGGTTTGTTTAACTTGATATCCTACCCTGAAAGACTTAAGTACGTGAGGATAATAACATTAAGAGACTATGCAGATGACCTGACTTCAATCCTCCACGAATTAGGCGTAATCCACCTAGAGGAACTTAAGAACCTGCCTGAGGAGGATTTAAAGATCCTTAAAGGTAAGCTAGCCTCAGCTGATGAGGTCGTAAAATTACTGAGATTCGTTGAAGGCTACGTAGGTACTACTAGGTTAGTGGAGGTTAGAGGTGATCTAAACATTGCTGAGTTGGAAAATGAGTTCTTTAAAACTCTCCAATTAATTAAGTCTTTAAAGGATAGTGTTGAAGCTATTGCTAATAATATCAGTGAGGTAAGTGATAGGTTAAATAGATATGAAGCTACGGTTAAGTACCTACTAGCTTTAAGCAGATCGTGTGGTGATGTACTTCTAACTAACTTAAACTTCGAGGGCGATTTAATATTTACTAAATTAGTTAAGACTAAACCCGAACAAATAAACACAGTATTAAGTACATTACAAAGTGTTAAGGCATTATGCATTGCTGAGCTAAGTGAAGGTGAAGTCTTAGTCAATTACTTAGGCTTTAAGGAGGATCTAAGCAAGTTTAAAGAACTTATAGACTACATTAAAGCTGAGGTTATAGAAATACCTCAACTTAACTTAAGCGTTTCAGAATTTATTAAGGAGTTAGAGTCTAAGATAACCGCATCTAAACGTACTTTAAATGAACTCGAATTAGAGCTTAAAAAGTTAGTAAATGAAAACCTAGAATTAATTGCTAAGGCTAAGGTCTTACAGGAACTGTATGTTGAGAGGGTTGAAACCATATTAAAATCTGTGATGAGTGAGTACAGCTACGTAGTTGAGGGTTGGGTCCCTGAGAAGAACTATGAAGTCTTAATTAATACTGTATACAGTAAGTTTAAGTATGTGTACATTGAGGAGTTGAGACGTAGTGACGTAGGACCTCCAACTAAGTTAAGTAATAGCGCACCTGTAAAGTACTTCGAATTGATTACTAGGCTTTACGGCATTCCAAGATATGAGGAATGGGATCCTACAACATTAATTACTTATTCCTTCTTCGTATTCTTTGGGTTGATGATGGCTGATGCAGTCTACGGTATAGCTATGATCCTCATAATAAAGTACGTATTAGATAGACTAGGCTTTGTCGAGAATCCATATTCAGAAGGGTATGTAAACCTTAAGAAGATGTTACTAGTGTTAGGTGTTTCAGCAGTTTTCTTCGGTTTCTTAACCAACACGTATGCTGGCTATTCCATACCATACTACACCCCCTTAATTAATGTTGCAGACCCATTATCATTTATCTCACTAGCTTTGATAATAGGGTTGGTACATGTTAACCTAGCACATTTCCTAGGCGTCGTAAGAGCTTTGAAGATGTCTGATAGGGCTACACTACTTTCAGAGTTAGGACTCCTCATAGCGGAGTTTGCAGCACTACCCTACATACTCTACTATTTCCTAAACATTCGTTTACTACCTCTAAGTCAGACGTACTACGACTTACTACTCTACACGTCGTTAGCCGGCGTCGCCATGTTAGTTATCGGTAAGTTCCTAAGTCTTAAATCCGTAGGCCTCTTCCTCTGGATATTTGACCTAACAGGAGTTTTAGGTGATGTATTCTCCTACACACGCCTAGCTGGGATAGGCCTAGCTACGTATTTGATGGCTAGGAATTTTAATGACCTAGCATTAATGGCTGCTAATGCGATCCACTCACTCATAAACATTCCAGTAATTAATGTTGTGATTGCTTCGTTAATAGCTTTAATAGTAATCCTACTTACAAATACTATAAACCTAGCCTTTGGTATTATAGGTTCCTTCGTACATTCCCTGAGGCTATGCTTCGTTGAATTCCTACCGAAGTTTTACGAAGGCGGTGGTAGGGAGTTCAAACCACTTAAAATTCGGTTAAGTAAGTATGTAGTAGTAGGGTCTTCATGAGAGGGTTGAGGTGCTAGTAAATTGGGCGGTAAGGCAGTAGTCATCAGCGGTACACCAGGTGTTGGTAAGACATCAGTCGCTTTAAGAATTTCAGAAGTGTTAGGCGGTAAGTACTTAAACCTAAGTGATTTCGTACTGAGTAATAATCTCTACACCCAATACGATAGTGAGACAGGCTCATTCGTAATTGATGAGGGAAGGTTAAAGAAAGTTTTAAACGACCTTATACGGACTTCCGAGGGTTACGTAGTGATCGATAGTCACTACGGTGAGATAGTTGATGACGAACTGATCTTTAAAATAGTAGTCCTTAGGTTAGATCCGAGAGTACTTTATAAGAGGTTAGTAAGTAAGGGTTGGAGTGGTAGGAAACTACTTGATAATCTCGAATCAGAACTCGTAGGGGTCTGCACTTACAACGCTTTAAGAGAACATAGTAGGAGTAAGGTTTGTGAGGTTGACGTCACCGGTAAGGAACTAAGTGAGGTTGTTGATGAGGTGCTTAAATTGATTAACGGTACGGCGAAATGTGAGGTGGGGATAGACTGGCTCGGAAATGAGGAAGTTATTAAGGAGGTATTAAACATTCTAGATCTTGGTAATTCTAACTCTAGCCACATGCCTTAGCGTTGGCGCATCTACAAATACCTCACCTACGTTAAGCCTTGGTAGTATGTCACGTATCTCACCAATACCTAACGACCTAACCATTACTTCTATATCTGAATTAGACTTTAACGTATGAACTATCTTTACGTTACAGTTAGCAAGTACTTCATTACTTACAGTAGAAGCTGACTGAGTTATCAATATGAGTCCCACACCTAATTTACGTATTTCGGCAACCACCCTACTTATAAGTGATGAGTTAGTGATGTGATGGGCTTCGTCGATAAATAGGAAGACATTGCCTAGTCGACCTGTAGTCATCTCCTTAACATCTTCTATTAATTTAATTAGAGTTAACACTGCCAACCTCCTCAACTTAAGGTCTTTAAACCTACCTAACGAGATTACATGGATCTTATCCCTACCAGCTATGACGGGCTCTAAAACCTTAAGTAGATGTGAATCGCTGTATAAATCCTCAGTCTTAGAATTATAAATTAATTTTAATTTCCTCAATAAGGCATACTTCGTCTCAACCATCCATTTAGATTCTGCTTGAACCCCCTCTAAATAGTTAATCAGATCACGTAATGTTGGTTCATAACCTCCCTCATCATCTAAAAACCTGTATAGGAGGTAGGTTTGAGCATCACTTAATTCTAAAACATCATTTAATATTGTTACAAACTCGTCGAAGTCCTTAAATCTTGAAGGGATCTTAACATCATTTACTAATACTGCATCACTCATGCCTAAGGACTTAAAGACCTCCAGATACTCATCGTTCCAGTCAACTATTACTACACGTCCATACCTAAGTATTTGGGAGGCGATAACTGCAGCGGTTGTCGTCTTCCCAGAACCAGTGGAACCCACTATTAATGTATGTCTTAAGAAATCATCGACAGGTAGTCCAAACACCTTCTCAAAACCATCTACGTGTAGATATCCAAACCTCACAAAGTTCTCAGAAGTGGTAAGTATGGGTCTGCCGATAACGACCTCGTTTACTACTGCTTTACTCCTAGACCTTACCCTACTTAAAAAGGGACTTCATCTACTGCCTTATCATTACAGATAATCTCATTAACCTTTACGTAATCAGGCATGTAAGCCATTAAGAGTGCTTTAAATATGTTTTTACAACTCATTACATCTCTTTCAGATGATAATATAACTAATGACTTATAACCACTTCTGGAAATAGAGGTCAGTAAATTTACTTGAACATCCTTACACACCTTCAACAAGGCCTTCGCAACGTTTAGAAAGTCTACTTTAACATCGTCCCTACTTCCCTCATTAACTAATTCGAAGCATACCTTATCACCTGCTCGGACCATACTTCGATTGCGGAGTAGTAACATCTCTGGGTAACCACTAATTTAGGAAGCATTTAAAACGTTCAAGAACTTATAACGTTATAAGTCTTTAAGAAAGTAAGAAATGTGTTCGGTATGAGCATTAAGGTAGGACCAAATAACGTGGTGTATGAGGGTGTAGTTAAGAACGTTGAAAAGTCTCTAATACCTCAAGTACTTATAGTCACGGTGGAGAGCCCCGACATTAAAACAACCTTCGACATACATAAGATGCTTAAGAACTTCGAAGTTAATGATAGGGTTAGAATAACTATATCGAAGGTTAGACCTAACTTTAAGGAAGGTGTAGACCTAGTTATGAAGGGTTACATAGTCTCTAAGAAGGTTGGGGAAGGCATCTACAAATTAATAATATCATTGTGGGGGTTTTTACTTATAGTTGAGTCTAAATCCGATGCGATCTACAACTTATTCGATTATATGGATGAAATATACTTTAAGGTTGAGGTTATTTAATTACACTATTAGAATTTAAACTAAATTTAAAAGTATGTACTTCGTAATGAAGTTAGGTATGCGAGATGAGTGTTTCAAATATAGCGAAGAGATTAGTGAACGAAGTCGTTAATTTAATAGATAAATACGTTGTTGTTAAGTTGGTTGATGGTAGGACATATGAAGGTATTTTATTAGGTGTAGATGTTAGTGAGAGGTTAGCCCTGCATTTAGTATTGGGAAATGCTAAAGACTCTGATGGCAACGTATGTTATAGGGTTTTAATACATGGTGATAGACTATCTGAGATAATATCTAAAGAGCAGCCAATGTTCGACCCAACCGAGTTCTCATCGTATATAATGTCTAAGCTTAACCTACCACCCGGATCTGTTAAAGTTGTTAAGGAGGCTAACCTAGTCGTAGTGTATGATAAGTATAAAGTAAGTGAGAACGGTGTTGAGGGTTCAGGACCTCTAGCCTCTAAACTGTACAGCCTGTATCAGGAGTACATGGAGTTAAGAAAGAAGAGGATGTAGAGTGGTATTTGAGGTTAGAGATAAGGACTTAGGAGGGAGGATTGGGAAGCTAATAACTAAGAGCGGTGTGGTAGAAACACCTGCTTTTTTCCCCGTAGTTAATCCGGTGAAGCAGTTTAAGGAAGTCCCGGTAAACTTGTTGAGGGAATTAGGTTTTACGCAGATAATTACTAATGCATATATAATTAAGAGGTCTATGGGTGGTGAGGTCCGCAGGGTACATGAGATCTTAGGGTTTGACGGCGTAGTGATGACTGATTCAGGTGCTTATCAACTCCTACGATATGGTAGTGAGAGGGTGAAGGTTGACCCGGTAGAGATAGTTAAGTTTCAGGAAAGTATAGGTAGTGATATAGCTGTCATCGCTGACATACCTACTAGAGATGACGCTACCTACGAGGAAGCATTATACAGTGTTGAGGAGACTTTAAGGAGGGCGGTAATATCAGCAGAGCTTATAAAGGGTAGTAGTACCTTATGGGTCCTACCTATTCAAGGAGGGGTTCACCTAGACTTGGTTAGGAGGTGTGCTACGATAGGTAAGGATATTGAGGGTTTTTCAATCTACGCTATAGGTAGTCCCGTCCTACTTATGGAGAAGTACGAATTTTCTAAGGTTTTCGAAATGATCTTAACGGCTAAGAAAGTTGTACCCATCGATAAGGCAGTACACCTCTTCGGTGCCGGACATCCTATGATAATACCCTTCGCAGTTGCCCTAGGCGTTGATATGTTTGACTCTGCTTCCTACATACTCTATGCTAGGGGTGGTAGGTATATGACTGAGAGGGGTACTTACATGTTGGGAGACTTAGACTACTTACCATGTGAATGTCCTATATGCAGTAAATATGATGTTAAGTCTTTAATGGAGATGAGTGCTGGAGAGAGAGTACGTAATATAGCGCTCCACAACCTCTACGTGATTTTAAGGGAGATTAAGAACGTGAAGGTCGCTATTAGGGAGGGGAGGCTTTGGGAACTACTTGAGGAGAGGGCTAGGGGGCATCCATCTCTAAGGTATTTACTTAAGTTATTCACACGTCGTGATTTCGTAAGATGGTTTGAGATGTTGGACCCCAGGATTCGTGGTGATTCTCATGCATTATTTCTCTACGAGGGAACTTCGTACTTCAGACCTGAGATAGTAAGACATGAAGAGTACCTTAGTAATTACATATTAGGTCGTAGTGGGAGTGGTATGGCAGTACTAATACCTATGCATATTAAGGGAGGTAATATTAAGGTCGACTCAAGGTGTAGTGACTTCCTGGCGAAATTGGGTGTAGATCCTGAAGACGTATACACTTACGTACCATTCTTTACATTAATACCGATGACCTTACTCAACGTATATCCGTACTCACACTTCAAGCTACCTGAGGAGATGGATATGAGTACTCTACTCTTATTCAGCCGTAGGTTAAGGAAGTATGTAGGATTACTGGTAAGTAGGTATGAGAAAGTATTAATATTAACATGTAAGCAACATAATTGGAGTTCTGAAGAATTTATTAAGAAATCCTTAAGAAGTTTATTAAGAGATAGCAGTTTAAACTTAATTAATATTTGCTAACACTTAAATATATCATAGCTTAAGTTTTACACAGTGCTGTTTATGAAGAATGGAAGACCTAACATCGGGGTAAGTGAGTTAATCTCCTCCCTATTAACTATACTGATAACCTTGGCGTTAGGTGCAGTAGTACTTATCTCTATTAATAACTACTCCTATAGCATCAGTACGTTATTCAAGTCTGATATTGAGAGTAGGCAGGTAGGCCTTATGAAATCTTTAGATTTAGTAATAGCCTCAGCAAGTAAGTCTACTAATGAGGTCAGATTAGTTATCTCCAACGGCGTTGTCAGACTTAACATACTTGCCATATACGTAAATGACGTACTTGTCGAAGGCTTAAGCCTAACTTTAGAACCACTAGATATAAAGGTTGTAGAGTTTAAATCGCCCATCAAACTCTTAGAGGGTAGCATATTCCGGGTTAAAGTCGTTTTTGATGGTGGTGAGGAAGTAATATATGGCTACACGTATGCGTAACGGCTTAAGCAGTATAGTTGGCTTAGTCTTACTCCTACTAGCATTAATTGTAATTTCATCAACAATTTACAGTATACTCCACACAGTTAATGAGAATGCTTATATGAACTTAAGAGTACTTGATAGGAAGGCATTACGTAACTCCGTTAAGTACTTAGTCGAATGCGTATATAAATACATTGACAACACCGCAATAATCACCTTAGTAAACAACCTCCCAGAACCATTCCAAATAGTAGGATATGTAATAGTCTACAACAACATAACCTTTGAGACCGTTAGGTTGGCTAAATTAGAAGTCGTCCCACCACTCACCAACCTAAGCTTAAGCCTAAACTTAGCTGAGGAACCCCGAGCTATCTTCATAGTGATCTTAATCAGAGATGAAGTAACACACCTAATAGTCAGGAAGTCAACCCAGCCTTAATGCTGATAACGCACCACAAAATCTAGACATGGGATAAAACACCCATCCATCGACACATCATCAAAGCATTAATTGCTTATAAATCTCAGTTAATATTTTCATTAAGGGGCCGGTAGCTCAGCCTGGAAGAGCGCTCGGCTTGCACCCGAGAGGTCCCGGGTTCAAATCCCGGCCGGTCCACCAAACAGCTAAGATTCTCCATCAAGTTACCCACAAAATATTGAACCACGTATCTTTAGTATGTGTTATAGAGTTCATGCATAGCTAACTGTTATTACTGCCTGTAGTGCTTGGTAGGAGTGAATAATCTTAACGTACTTGTAAATGATCTTCTTTAAAATTCATTTACTATTTCTCGTCTTAGGTTTTTGTAGGTTTTCCTAGGGCAGTCATCACGGCTCCCCTGAGCCCCTCCCCACAGTCTGTCGTAGGTCTCAGAAACCTAGGGTCACCGAAGTGTTTATAGGCTTCAGGTTTATAAGTCCTGCCCGTACTTAATCGCATTAAAGTGTTGAAAACCTTAGAGGAGTCTACAGGCAGGAAACAGCTTCCCAACCCTAGGTGAGGGTCGTACGTGCTTGGGCTGTTTGATGCTCATTTGGGTTGTTTGTGCGCTCTGTGAAGTTTTAAGCTTCGAAAACCTGCATGACTAATGGCGCCCTCGGAATTCTGAGATCCGTAGGGCGGTGAATCGCGGGTAACCGTAGGGGAGTCTCTGCGGTGAGGGGCTCTGAGGAGATCGTTGAGGAGTGTATGGCTGGGAGGCTTGATATGAATGAGCATGTAAGCCTATAAACAGCCATACACTGAGAAACGATATCTTATCAACATTTAAGAATTAAATTCTTGAAGTGTTTTTACTATGGTTGGTCTGAAGTGGTTAAGATATTGATAGCTAATGCTACTATAG
>Ga0105162_1000824_pt1 | contig 18933 bp, 20 predicted proteins | sample JNZ201metaG_FD_81532 | JGI IMG/M metagenome (GOLD analysis project Ga0105162, IMG submission 81532) | Hot spring microbial communities from Jinze hot spring, China to study Microbial Dark Matter (Phase II) - JNZ 20120812A | ecosystem: Environmental > Aquatic > Thermal springs > Hot (42-90C) >...
GTGTAAAAAGCATCTTCAATGTATTCACTTTCTTGGAAACGATCAATGAATTTTTTCAGAAGTTTTTCAGCATCTCCAAATCTATTGAGATAGCACAACGCTTTTGAAGCCATAATATAACTTGCGGTTGTGCGATGGTTCAGATCAAGTGAAATAATGGAATCAAAATTTAAATAAGCAGATGAAAAATAAATCATACCTGCAGTATCACCACGAAGAACTCTTGCGTTCAAGCCAAGTTTAAAAAATTCAACTCCAGATTTAAAAAGCGAATCAGCAACTGGATTGTAAATTTTGTCGCTTTGACCCAAAAGATAACAATTGACAAAAACGAAAAATAAAATTAATCGTAAAAACCTAATCATTTCTCAAAAGATTAAGTTTTTCCTCTATTTTCGCTTCAGCGTTCGGGTCAATTCTTAACGCTTCACTGAAAAACCTATTTGCTTCTTCTTTTTTCCCACGGTATGTGTAAATCAATCCAAGATTTATGAATGAATCAACAAGATTTTTATCAAGCCCAATAGCACGATTAAAATATTTCTCCGCTTCATCAACTTCACCAAGGTCAAGCAACAACTCCCCACATGTTTCCCAGAGAATTGCTTTATTAGGTTCAAGATCAATTGCGGTTTCAATAGCACTTTTTGCCTCGGTCAAATTCCTAAGGTTCCAATGTGAAATTGCAAGAAGATAATAAAGCATGTGATTATATGGTTCCTTTTTTATACCCCGTTGCAGATATTCCACTGCTTCCTCATAAGCTCCACGCTTTATTAGTATCTCCCCAAGGGTTTCAAAAACCTTGGGAAACTCAGGATCAAGTTTTAATACTTTCTTAAACTCTGCTTCAGCTTCAAGAAAATCACCCCTGTAATAATATGCAAGCCCAAGGTTGTAATGAACTACAGGATAATCAAGGTTAGCAATAGGGGTGTAAAATTTTATCGCTTCATCAAACCTTTTTGATTTAAGGCATATATTCCCAAGCATGAAAAGAACTTCTTCATTTCTCGGTTCAATTTCATACGCTTTTCTCAACAATTTTTCGGCGTAATTTTCTTTTCCAAGCTTTGTATAAATAAAAGCAAGCTCTATGTAAGCATCAACGAAATTTGGGAATTCATTTATAAGTCTATGGTAAATTTGAGTTGAATGTAAAAATTTTCCCGAATCAAAATATCTCCTTGCCTTTTCAAGTGATTTCCTCAAAACTGAATTTGGCATACCGATCTTACTCCCATTCAATTGTTGCCGGGGGTTTTGTCGTTATATCATAAACAACTCTATTAACTCCTCTAACTTCATTGACAATCCTTGATGAAATTCTCTCAAGCACATCATACGGCAACCTCACCCAATCAGCCGTCATTCCATCCTGACTTGTCACAGCTCTTAAAGCGATGACATATTCATAGCTTCTTTCATCACCCATAACCCCAACCGATCTTACGGGTAAAAGCACAGCAAAGGCTTGCCACATTTTATCATAAAGATTTGCTTTTTTTATTTCTTCAATAAGAATTTCATCAGCGCTTCTTAAAATTTCAAGTTTTTCATGCGTAATTTCACCAATAATTCTAACAGCAAGCCCTGGACCAGGAAATGGATGACGATTTAATATCTCATCATCAAGTCCAAGCGATTTTCCAACTCGTCTTACCTCATCTTTAAAAAGTTCTCTAAACGGTTCTATTAATTTAAATTTCATCTTTTCTGGAAGCCCACCAACATTGTGGTGAGTTTTTATCTTTGAAGAAGGTCCCCTATAAGATGTTGACTCAATTACATCTGGATATAAAGTTCCCTGTGCGAGAAATTCAACATCTACGAATTTCTCCGCCTCTCGTTCAAAAACTTCAACAAAAGTATGTCCTATGATTTTTCTTTTCATTTCTGGTTCAACTACACCGTGCAACCTCTCAAGAAAAATCTCACCAGCGCCAACATAATGAACATTAATACCAAGTTTTTTAAACATTTCAATAACCTCTATACTTTCATTCTTACGCATCAATCCATTATCAATGTAAATTGCAATCAAATTTTTGCCAATAGCTTTGTTAAGCAAGATAGCAAGCACTGTTGAATCAACTCCACCGCTTACAGCACATATAACTTTTTTATCCTTGACCGTGTCTTTAATTTCTTTTATCGTATTTTCAATAAAAAATTCAGCGTTCCAACCACCATGACATTCACAGATTTTATATACGAAATTTTTCAACATATCAATCCCTTTTTCAGTATGTGCAACTTCTGGATGAAATTGCACGCCGTAAATTTTTTTATCCTTTTTTCGTATCGCACAAATTGGGGAGTTTTCAGTTTGACCGATGACCTCAAATCCATCAGGTGCTTTCACAAGCGCATCACCATGACTCATCCAGACAACGGTATTTGAACCCAAACCATAGAAGAGATCATCATCTTTTTCAATTTTTAAAATTGCTTTCCCATATTCTCTTTTAGCAAACCTATCAACTTCCCCACCAAGATTATATGCAATGAGTTGAAGCCCATAACAAATCCCCAAAACAGGAATCCCAAGTTCAAATAATTTAACATCAACTTGTGGAGAGCCATTCTCATAAACACTTGCTGGACCGCCAGATAGAATTATCCCTTTCGGTTTTGATCTCACAATTTCATCAATAGGGAAATTAAAAGGTTGAACTTCGGAATATACACCAAGTTCCCTTATCCTTCTTGCTATAAGCTGTGTGTATTGTGAACCGAAGTCAAGTACAAGGATAAATTCGCTGGGTCGCATTAACTTTTTAAGTTTATGAGTTTTGATTTAAATATAAAAAAATTTCTCCAAATTCACATAAAACCAGATTACAACCTGTGATGCGATGCTTTTTTATTTTCACGAATCAATTTAAATTTTTCTTTAGCAAACTATTTCACAAACAAAATAAATAAAAGCAAATGCGATACCGCATCCTTGGAAGAACAGGTCTTCAAGTGTCGGAAATTGGATTTGGCTCATGGGGAATAGGAGGTAAAATGTGGGCGGACTCAAACGATGAGGAATCAATAAAAGCTCTTCACAGAGCAATTGAACTTGGTGTTAATTTTATTGATACTGCCCTTGTTTACGGAGATGGACACAGCGAAAGATTAATAAGCAAGGTTTTGAAAGAAGTAAGGGAAACAGTTTATGTCGCTACAAAAATACCCCCCAAAAACATGATTTGGCCAGCCCTCAAAGGAACCCCTCTGAAAGACGTTTTCCCGTATGATCACATCATAAAATCAACCGAGCAAAGTTTAAAAAATCTTGGTGTTGATACAATTGACTTGCAACAATTTCACGTCTGGAATGATGAATGGGCAAGAATGGATGAATGGTGGGAGGCGATACAGAAACTGAAAGAAGAAGGAAAAATAAGATTCTTTGGAATCTCAATAAATGACCATGAACCATGGAATGCGATTGAGCTCATAAAAACTGGAAGGGTTGATACAGTTCAAGTAATTTATAACATCTTTGATCAATCTCCTGAAGATGAACTTTTTCCCGTTTGCATGCAGTATAATATTGGAGTAATTGTCAGAGTTCCATTTGACGAGGGGAGTTTAACTGGAAAGATAACGCCCGAAACGAGATTTCCAGAAGGAGATTGGCGAAATAGATATTTTAGAGACGATAGAAAACAACAGGTATGGGAAAGAGTTCAAAAACTTGAAAAACTACTTGGGGACGAAGCAAAGACATTGAGCGAGCTTGCTCTAAGGTTTTGCCTGTCTCATGAAGCTGTTTCAACAGTAATCCCAGGAATGAGAAAAATTCAACATGTTGAGGAAAACTGCTCTGTTTCAGATGGAAGGAAACTATCTCAAAAAATGTTACTTGAACTAAGAAAACACAGATGGGTTAGAAATTTCTATCGTTGAGTGAAAAGATTACCCCCTCCAAAGTTATCAGTGGAGGGGGGATTATATTACGCAAACTGGTCAAAAAGCTTTTCTAATCTTTCTTTTTTTACAGCTTCATCAATCGCGCCATCAAATTTGGATATAATTTTCTCAAGATTACTTTCAAATGTTGGTCTCTCCTCACGATAGAATATCCCAGTGTAAATTTTATCCTGAGCCATCGCAAGTTCAAATGCCTTCAGCTTATTTGTCGGGTCATGCTCTGGCGGAATTTCAACAACCTTTTCACGGACAAAGTCAAAAGTGATTTCCATATTGAAAGTTGGACATGGCGATATAACATGAATTGCAGCAAAGCCCTTATGTCTTGTCGCCTCAATTATAAGTTGAGTTAGCTGTTTAGTGTTTGACGAAAACCCACGGGCTACGAAAGTAGCGCCATAAGCAAGAAGAAGCATAACTGGATTAATTGGTGGTTCAATCGCCCCGTAGGGAGTCGTCGTTGTTGTCATCGTCAAAGTTGAAGTAGGTGAAACTTGACCTTTTGTTAAGCCATAAATTGCGTTGTCAAGAATTATATAAACCATATCTGGGTTTCGCCTTGCGACATGCGGAATATGCCCCCCACCTATTGCAAATCCATCTCCATCTCCACCGACAACAAAAACTTCAATTTCTGGATTCGCTATTTTAACTCCAAGTGCAACTGGTAAAGCTCTCCCATGAACGGTATGAAGATTATACCCTCTAACGAAGTGGGGAAATCTGCTTGAACAACCTATTCCGGAAACAATGCTTAATTTATGAGTTGGAATTTTCATTTCCCCAAGCGCCCTTATAAAAGCCGCAAGCACTCCGTAGTCACCGCAACCTGGACACCATGTTGGTTTAACTTCGCTTTTATACTCAACCTTCGCTTGTTTTATTTTTTCCATTACTTCACTCATTTCGCTACCTCAATTATTTTGTTATAAATTTCTTCAGATGTGAAAGGAATGCCACCGTAATTATTTAGCTTTATCGGGTTATAATCCACGAACATTCTTAATATATTTGCAAATTGTCCATGATAATTTTGCTCAACAACGATGACTTTCTCATAGCTTTGGATGATTTCCTTAACTTTTTTCTTTGGAAGTGGGTTTAAAATTCTAGGATGATAATGACTTACCTTTATCCCTTGCATTTCCGCTCTTGCAATTGCTTCCCTTATAGCCCCATAAGTTGAACCCCAGGAGATAATCAACACTTTTGCGCCTTCAACTTTATAGTAGTCATTATTTTCATTCTCAAGGGTTTGAGCAAGCGTTTCAATCTTTTTAAACCGCTTTTTCTGCATCTCTGTGTGAACTTTCGGAGTGTAGTTTGGATTTCCACGCTCGTTATGTTCAAGCCCTGGGGCTATATATTCAAATCCTGGATGTCCCGGTATAGCAATTGGAGCAAGTCCAGTTTCGGTTATCTTATAACGGAGATATTCTGAATTTTGATTTTCGTAATCCGGCTCAAGCCTATGCACAACCTTAATTGAATTAACATCCGGTTTAGGAATCGCCTCCGTTTGATAAGCAAGCACCTGGTCAGAGAGTATAATTACAGGCATTTGATATTCTTCCGCAAGATTGAATGCTTTGATAGTTTCATAGAAACAATCGCTTACATTTGCTGGGGCAACTACAATTCTCGGTGCTTCACCAGGTCCTCCAAAGACGACATGGTAAAGATCGGTTTGCTCCGTTTTGCTCGGCATCCCAGTTGACGGTCCTGCTCTTTGAACATCAACAATAACCACAGGGAGCTCAGCCATTGATGCGTATGTTATAAGCTCAGTCATAAGAGCAAGACCCGGTCCAGAAGTTGGTGTCATAACCTTAAGACCTGCATATGAGGCACCGATACAAGTTGCAAGAGCTGATATCTCATCTTCATTTTGAATCACCTTACCCCCAAATCTTGGAAGGTATCTTGCCAAAAATTCAAGCACTGGAGAAGCAGGGGTAATCGGATAACCAACAGCAACTTTACACCCTGCTGCTATCGCACCAAAACCAATCGCTTGATTTCCTGAAAGAATTATTCTTCTATCCTTACCCTCAGGTTCCCCAAGCCTGAACATGCTCAGTTCATCAAGATACCTATTGGCATACTCAATTCCGCTTCTAAAAGCGGTGAGATTCTGCTCAAGGATTTTTTCACCTTTGCGTTTGAATTTGTCAATTATCTGATACTCTGATTTCTCAATTGGAATCCCAAGCACAGCTGTTAAAAATCCAGTTGCAACCATATTTTTTGCAAGGTGTGTCCCAGCAGACATTGCAAGCTCTTTAAGGGGAACTTCATATTTTCTCTTCGTGAAGTTCTCTGGAGGTTTGCATTCCGCTGGATCATAAAACAAAACACCATCATCAGCAAGAATAGAAGCGTAATTATCAAAAGCTTCTTGGTTGAAAGCCATTAAGATGTGCAGTTTATCACCCATTGAATAAATATCATGTGGACTTACACGAAATTGATACATCGCAAGCCCACCCTTTATCTCAGCAGGGAAAGTTCTGAATGTGAAAACACGATATGATGCCCTCGCTGCGGAGTAAGTTAATATCTCCCCAGCACTCATTACCCCTTCACCGCCTTCGCCCCCAATCCTTACCACAACATCGTTTAATCTACCGTTGTTTGACATCTTTTTAAGGTCTTTTTGTTTTTAAGAAAATTTACTCAAAAATGGGAAAAGTTTCATAATATAAGCCGAGATAACTCCAAGCGAATTCGTAAAAATTAAAACGCCAAGCAAAATCAAAATGACACCACTTGTTATCTCAACCACATTTAAATATCTTCTCACCTTTGAAAACCATTTGAAAAAGAAGTTAACGCTCAAGCTTGTGATGATAAATGGAATACCAAGCCCAAGCGAATATACTGAAAGAAGCAAAATTCCTTGTTTGATCGTCTCCTGTTGCGAAGCAAGAACGAGAATTGTTGCAAGCACTGGTCCAATACAGGGAGTCCATCCAAAGGCAAAAGCAAAGCCAACTACAAAAGCCCCAATTAAGCCAAGTGGCTTGCCCTTTGTTTTCAGCTTTGCTTCGTAATTTAAAAATTTTATTTTGAAAATCCCCGTCATATGTAAACCAAAAAGAATTATAATAACGCCAGCAACTTTTGAAATTATATTCATATTGTCAGAAAGGAATTTCCCAACCGCTGTTGCAGAAGCCCCAAGTGCAACAAAAACAATTGAAAAACCAAACACGAAAAATACCGAACTCAAAAGAGTTTTTATCAAAAACCTTTTTGAACTTTCCGATTCTCTCAACTCCTCAAAGGAAAGCCCTGAGACAAAAGAAATATATCCCGGCACAAGCGGTAAGACGCAAGGAGAAAGAAAGGATAAAATTCCAAATAAAAACGCGGTGAATAATCCAACGCTTTCCATTTTTATTTCTCAATTTTTTGATAAAAAAACCCGACCTTTTAAGGTCGGGCACGAAAAATCAAACAAATTAACCTTCAGTGCTTTTCTCTTCCTCTATCTGAACAACATTAACTTTTATCTTAGCACTTACATCAGGATGAAGCCTTATCGGAATCTCATATTTACCAAGCATCTTTATCGGCTCATCAAGCAAAATTTTCCTTCTATCAATTTCAAATCCAAGCTTCTCAAGCTCATTAACAATCATCTGCGCAGTCACAGAACCAAACAGTCGCTCATTTTCCCCAGCCCTCATCGGGATTGTAATTTCAATCCCTGAAAGTTTCTCAGCAAGTTGCTGAGCAGATACTCTCTCTCTTTCAAGTTTAAATGCCTTCTGCTTTTTTTCAGTTTCAATCATTTTTATATTTCCAGGAGTAGCCGGAAGAGCTATTTTCCGTGGGATCAAAAAATTTCTTGCATAACCCTCCTTCACTTCAACTATATCACCAAATTTCCCGAGATTTTCAAAATCTTGACGCAGTATAACCTTCATCTTACCTTTCTCCATTAAGTTTTGTTCAATTACTTCACTGCCTCAGCAACAAATGGGAGCAAAGCCAAATGTCTAGCTCTTTTAATAGCTCTGGTGAGCTGACGTTGATGCATAGCACAGTTCCCGCTTACCCTGCGTGGAATTATTTTCCCTTGCTCAGTCAAAAATTTCCCAAGCTTTTTCTCATCCTTATAATCAATGTAAATCTCGCCAGCTTCACAGAACCTGCATATTTTTTTCTTTCTTAAACGTAATACTTTTTCATCGCTCTCCATCATGATCTTGAAAAAAATTTATTTTTGTTAAATTTTTGGTTCTTCATTTGAAAGATATTTGTTCAAAGCATCTGATTGCTGACTTTGGGAAGAAGAGGATTGCGCTTGACCCTCATTATTTCCTGAAGCAGGTCCTCTCCTATCAAGAAATTGAATTCTTCTCGCTTTGATCTCAACAACTGTTCTCGTCCTTCCGTCAGCGGTTTTGAGATTCCTACTCTGTAATTCACCCTCAACAAGAACAGCGCTTGACTTCTTCAACCTACCCCTACACGATTCAGCAAGTTTATTCCAAGCGACGACACCAACAAAACATACATCTTCCTTCCACTGCCTCTTGCTGTCCCGGAATCTACGGTTTGATGCAATTGTGAAATTAACAACCGGTGTCCCCTTTGTCGTCTGGCGAAACACCGGATCTTTTGTTAAATTACCAACTATGACGACACTGTTCAGCTCTGGCATTTTGAATTCTTTTGCCATAGATCGTTCCCTCCATCATTTAAGTTTTTAACATAAATTTTTAACAAAAAGAAAAACTCTATTCCTCTTCATCTTCTTCAAATGTTTCCTCTTCTTCCACTTGCGCAATTGACTCAACACTCCCAAGTCCAAGATGTTCAATTGTAATCCTTCCACGTCTTTTCTCCTGCTCTTTGGCTTTTAAAGCCTTCTTGGTTACAACAACCGTAAGATATCTCATAATATTCTCATCAAGCTGAAAAGCTCTCTCAAGTTCGCTAACTATCGTCGGCGGAGCAAAATATTCAAAATACACATAAAAAGCACTGTTCTTCTTGTTTATCGGGTAAGCAAGCCTCCTTCTTCCCCAACGTTCCATTAAAATTATCTCTCCTCCTTTCTCTTTTATGAAATTTTCATATTTCTTGATGATCTGCTCAATTATCGGATCATCAAGTGAAGCATTAATTAAAAATGTCGTTTCATACCATCTCCTTGAAAGCATGTTCTTCGGAATTTTTCTCGCCATTAATTAACCTCCATTTGGTCTTTTTGTTTTTAAAAAATTTTTTCGGACCCAGGAACACAGCCTGGATCATGGAGTCTTATCCTTGGGTTTTACTTTCTTATTAAACCTATTCATTGCGGTCAAAATCCCATCAGAGATAAAACAAAATGTCGCTTCCACCGCCTGTCCGATCATCTCATTTAGCTTATCAATTTCATCCTCATCAAATCTTGAAAGAACAAAATCAACCATGTTTCTCATCTTCTCTGGATTCCCTATCCCGCACCTTAACCTCGGAAAATCCGTCGTTTTCAAGTGATAAATTACCGAATACAATCCGTTATGTCCTCCATCGCTTCCTTTCTGACGTAGCCTTATAACTCCAAGTGGCAAATTTAAATCATCACATATAACAAAAACATCTTTCAAATCAAGCTTAAACCGCTCAACCACATCCTTCACCGCTATTCCACTGTTGTTCATATATGTCAACGGCTTAACAAGCAAAAATTCACTACCTTTATACTTGCCTGGACTTATTAAATAATCACCTTTCCCCGGTTTAAAATCAATTTCAAGCTTCTTCGCAATCTCATCAACCACCATGAAACCAACATTATGTCTCGTCATCTCATACTCCCTTCCAGGGTTTCCAAGTCCAAATATAGCAATCATATATTTAAAAAAGAACTACTTTTATTCGCTCTGTTTCTCAGGTTGAGATGGCGTAGATGGCTGAGCTTCTTCAGGTTTAGCTTCAGCTTCCACCTCAAAACCTCTTGGTGGAACGATCGCAACAACAACAGCAAGCTCATTCTCAAGAATTCTAACCCCTGGGATATTCAAATCACGGACATGAATTGAATCGCCGATATCAAGTTTACTTATATCAACCTCAATATGTTCTGGAATTGCGTCGCTTGAACATTCAACTTCAACAGTGTGAAGCAGATGTTCAATGATCCCACCTTTTTCAACCCCAGGTGCTTTGCCAACAAGAACAATGGGCACCTCAAGCGTTATCCTTGCACCAGCTTTCAAACCATAAAGGTCAAAATGAATTGGCTTATCCGTTACAGGATCAAATTCAACATCTTTCAAAATGCACTGAAACTCTTTTCCATTATTAAGCTTTAACTTAACTATATGAGCCTCCGTTGTATAAATTAGATTTTTGAGCTCTGATTCTTTCACTGCAATCGGCAATGGTTCCTCGCCAGGAGCATAGTAAATTCCCGGGATCTTCCCAGCTCGCCTTAGCTGATTTGAAGCACTTTTCCCTGTTTTTCTTATCTCTGCGCTTAAAGTTATCTCAGTCATAATTTAGATTTCAAATTTTTAGTTTTCAATTTCAAATAAAACACTCAGTGATTCATTACAATGAATTCTTTTTATTGCTTCTGCAAAAATTTTGGCTACCGAACGAACCTCAATTTTTGGTGATCCCTTCCTAAGCGGGACAGTATCTGTTACAAGTATTTTTTCAACTGGTGCATTTTCAATTCTCTCAACAGCATTCCCTGATAAAATTGGATGTGTACAAGCACCGAAAACTTTTTTTGCCCCTCTATCAATTAAAGCATTTGCAGCATTTACAAATGTCCCAGCTGTATCAATTATATCATCAACTATAACTATTGTCTTCCCTTTTACATCCCCAACAACATTGACAACTTCAGATTCATTCGCACGCGATCTTCTTTTATCAATTAAAATGAGTTCAGCGTGTAATCTTTTAGCATAGCCACGGGCAAATTTTACTCCACCTATATCAGGTGAAACAACAGCAAATTCTTCCTCGCCAACCATCTCTCTTATAGCTGGAACAAGAACCACCGCAGAATAAAGATGATCAAAGGGTATATCAAAAAATCCTTGAATCTGAGGGGCGTGTAAATCCATTGTTAGGACTCTGTCAGCCCCTGCAACTGTTATCAAGTTTGCAACAAGTTTTGATGTTATAGGAACCCGTGGTTGATCTTTTCTATCTTGCCTTGCGTAACCAAAATAAGGTATAACAGCGGTAATCCTGCGCGCTGAGGCTCTCTTCGCAGCATCAATCATTATTAAAAGTTCCATCAAATTATCCGATGGCGGGAAAGTTGATTGGATAATAAAAACATCATTTCCACGAATATTCTCAAGATACTTAACCCAAATTTCACCGTCGCTAAAATTTCGTATTTCACAATTTCCAAGCGGTTCGCCTATCTCATCTGCTATTTTTTCAGCAAGTTCCTTGCTTGACCTACCAGAAAAAATCTTAAGCTGACTCATTCATTCTATTTGTTACTTTTCCATCGCTAACATCAAGTCAATAGCAAAGATAAAAAAAACTTACAAATTAACCAAACATAAAAATAAAAACCTTTGCTGGGGCGGGAGGATTCGAACCTCCGAATGGCGGCTCCAAAGACCGCTGCCTTACCGCTTGGCGACGCCCCAAAAAGAACCTTATCAAAATAGCATTTATAATTTAATAAAGAAAAAACAATTTTTCAAATGTAACCCGCTCAATCACAAGTTATACGAGACTATTTCAAAGCTTCTTTGTCAAAACTTTTGTCCTTTAAAAATTTATTTGTTATCTTTCGGTAAATGAAAAATAAACTTTTAAATCCACAAAAAATGAAATATATTTTGGCTCTAACCACTGTATTTTTTTCAATCTCAATTGCAGGTGGAAATTCTACCTATGAATTTCTACGCCTTGACATAAGCCCGAGGGCATCTGCGCTTGGCGGAAATTTTATAGCCATGATCGATGACCCAACCTTGCTTTTCCACAACCCCGCTGGTTTATCAACACTTAAAAACAACTATGCAACCGCTGGCTTTTTTAAACACCTGCTTGATATAAATCTTGGATATGGAGCCTACACAACCAACCTTAAAAATCTCGGAAACATCGGACTTGGGTTCATTTACATTAACTACGGCAGCTTTAATCAGACAGACCGCTATGGAAATCAAATTGGTTCTTTCTCAGCTGGTGAACTTGCCATCGTCGCTGGAATTTCAAAAGAATATGAGAAATTAAAATATGGGATCAGCTCAAAATTAATTTACTCATCAATTGCAGGCGCACGCTCAATTGCCATCGCCTTTGATATCGGTGGATTATACACTTTTGAAGAACAAAACCTTAACATAGCACTTACCCTTAACAACATCGGAACTCAACTTAACAGTTATATATCATTTAAAGAAAATCTCCCATTTGAGATAAAATTTGCGATTTCAAAGAAGCTTGAACATCTACCACTGCGATTGAACCTTGGACTTAACAAAATAAATGAATCAACATCCAAAATTCTTGATAGAATTAAAAACTTTACAATTGGTGGCGAATTTAACATCTCCGAAAATTTTGATATCAGATTCGGATACAACAATGAAAAAAGACAAGAAATGAAAATCACCCCAACGCTTGATTTAACTGGTTTTTCATCTGGGATTGGAATTAAAGTTCAAAACTATAGATTTGATTACTCACTTATATCACTTGGCAGGATCGGCGTGCTCCACCAGATCAGCCTAACTGTGAAAATTTAACCTTACAATCTCTTCACATCAATTATCCTCTCTGGAATCGTGAATAAACTTCCACCGAGGTGATGTATCGTTTTCGCTCTTTCAAGATTTACCTTCAGATAATCATCAAATAACTCCTCTTCCACAACTGCTCTTAAAACTCTCCCTACTATCAAATTATGATCACCCGCGGGATAAATTTTCTCAACCTTGCATTCAAGATTTGCAATGCATTCTTTGATTAATGGTGCGGAGATAAATTTTGCTTTTTCCCTTGTAAGTTTCGTTTTTTCAAATTTATCCACATCTCTACCCGAATTTTTCCCACAAAAATAAACCTCTTTTAAGATTTCGAGCGTTGGCAGGTTAATTGCAAATTCCTTGCTCTTCTCAATTAATTCATAAATAAATCTTTCGGGAGCAATTGCAACCGCAACAAGTGCTGGCTCCTTACTTATTGGAACATTCCACGCAACTGGTGTGATGTTATCTCTTTTTGCAAATTTTGCAGTTATCAAAACAACACCTCCGATGTTTAAAATCCGATTTGCCTTGTCAAGTTGGATTTCTTTTTTCATTTAGCGTTAAAAATTTATTTTTTATGTGCTTTATTCTATTTCCTCAGAAGGTAACTTTGGTTCCACCATTATAACTTCCTCACGTTCAACGATTACGCTACCTTCAGGGGCTCCTTTAGGTTTTCTCACATATTTTCGCTTTGTGACGATGACGGGAACAAGCGAGGATGTTTTCGCTTCACTAAAATATGCCGCAATTCCAGCAGCTTGTTCAATCGCTCTCTTGCTCGGCTGTTTCTTTCCCGCTTTTAAAACCACATGTGCCCCACGAACTCCACGAGCGTGAAACCATAAATCCTCTTTATCTGCAAATTTTAAAGTTAACAAATCATTGCTTTTCGCATCTTTACCAACCCAAACCTCAAACCCACCATCAACAACGAACCTTCTGAATTTACTTCCAACTTTTTCAGCCACCTTATCCCTCACAACTCCAAACAATTTCAAATCCTGAAGGTTGCCATCTTTAAACCTCTTCAAATCCTCAAAACTTTCACAATTATTAAGTTTTTCAATTAAACCCTTCAATTTCTCTCTATTAACTTTCAATCTCTCCAATCTCGCCTCTGCAATTTTTAATGATGCCCTTGTCTTCTTCGCTTTCTCAAAGTATCTCTCGGCATTTTCAACGGGGGAAAGTGAGGGGTCAAGCTTTATCTTTATCATTTCACCGCCCTCCGAAAACACATTTAAAAGCTCAACCTCCTCCATCCCACGACGCAGAGAATTTAAATTCGCCATTAAAAGTGAACCATAGATTTCATACATTTGAGCCCTTTGATTTTCGCTGATCTCTTTCTCAACTTTTTCAATTGTCCTCTCCGTTTTATCAAGCAAATGTTTAAGTTTATCTAAAATTGATTCCCTCTCCTTATAAAAACTTTTGTTTATCTTTGTCTCAATTACAAATTTTCTTATCGCCTCGTTTATGTCCTCAATTTCAACCTTTTTATAGTTTAAATGCGTAAGTTCAATAATTGAAAAATACCTCGGGAAAATTCCATCGTAATAAATCCTCGGCAATGGGTTGTTAAGTTCTTTATCAATCTCCTTTAGACTTATCCAGATTTTTTCAACGGTGTGGCTTTCGCTTCTGTGTAAAATTTCTCGCGCCATCAACATATCAATTGTATCAACTGCTTTGAGAAGCCGTTGCGCTGGTTCTTCAATATCCAGACTTTCCCATGTTTTTTTGAAACTCTCAAAATCATTTACCACAGCGTAATAATTTGATTCAGTTTTTTCAAACTCAAATTTTCTACCAATGTATAGCCTCGGATCTTTAAAAGATGAAATAATTTCATTTTCATTTGTGGTAAGGAAGAAATTAACTTTACCTGTGAAAAACTGAAGAAGAATTTTATGATCTGATGAAAGTAAAATCTCAATTACTCTATCTGCTCTGTGAATCTTTACATCAGTTATCTTGTCACCGTAAATTTCGGGGAAAATGTCAAGCGAATTTTTTCTTGCCCTTTCAAACTTTGAACGCAAGAACATATATCCCCGCCCCGTTGCGTTGAGCTCAAGTGTAAAAGGTTCATCTTTTTCAACGGTGATATGAAGCGTATCTTTTTCCTGCGTGAATGCCTCAATTATTGTGGATTTCTCAAGCCTTGGTTTAAGCTTTTGAATCAAACATTTTAAGGTGTGGTAGTTTGTAAGCATTGTTTAAATTTGCCACTTTTTGTCCCAAATTATGACTTTTGACAAACAAAATCTATTTAAAAATTTATTGAAATCTTGGTAAAATTTTAAAAATTTTTTGGCACAATATTTGCACTTCTTTTATATGAAGACGCACCTAAATGAGCACCTCTAAAAGTACCTTGATTTGAGCACCTTTTCTTGATTTGCTCGTTCTTTAAGATTTCAACGCCCGCCGTAGCACCTCCGTTGGCGATCGGGCGACCCTTTTTAGAGGGCGCTCGGTCGCTTTTTTATTTTTATTCTGACTTTCATGCCATTTCTGGTTTTGTGAAATTTTACCACATCGGAAAAGGCTTTGATGATATAAATTCCCCTCCCCGATTCCTTCAATAGGTTCTCATTAACGGTCGGATCCGGGATAGATTCAGGCTCAAAACCTTCACCCTCATCTTGTACCTCAATCTCAAAACTTTTTTTAAAAGACTTGAACCTAACTTTTACCTTTTTACTTGGTTCAAGTTTATTCCCGTGAACGATGGCATTTATAAACGCTTCACTTGAAGCAAGATAAAGCCTATAAAAATCCTCATCCGAAATTTTATATTTGCCTCTCAACTCATAAAGAAATTTTTCAAACTTCTTGAACGATGAAACATCCGATGGAAAATCAGCGGATTCAAATTTTGGACGGTTTTTTTTCATAAATTAATGTTTAAATTTACATTCAAATTTGGCACATCGCTTGTCTTTTCACCAAATTTTAATCTTTCAATCCAACCATCAAAATTTAACCTAAATTTTTCATTCGTAATCTCTATTACAGATACAGGACCCGATGCGATTATCCTTGAATCTGGAACTTTGTTAAGTTCAATAAATCTAAATCTTCTCTCATCAAAAAAGCGATACCCAATGGAAAATTTTGCACTTTTGTTTAACGAGTAATTTAATTTGAAGTTATATTCGTTCGTCCTTATAAAGATGGTTGGTTTCTCTTTAAATTCTTTCCACTTCAACCTTCCGCTTTCGGAAAAAATAATCTGCAAATTTCCATCAAAACTCAACCTTCCCAAAATTGGGAAAAAAATTGAATCGTTAAGATAAAACTGTCTAAAAACATAACTTTTAACTGTTGAGGCAACCGACTCAAAATCATAAACCGTATAATTTGCAAGCACGGAAAAACTCGCCCTGTTTTTCAAATATCCGCTTTCAAAAATAACCGAAGGAGAAAGTTTTATTATCCTGTTCCAGTTATTATTAATACTTCTTGTCGCAAAAATATAAATAAGATGCTGACTGTTAAGGTCAAGTGGGATCTCCATTTGAACTTCATTTGAAACTTTCAACTTAAAAAAAATTCTAACAATTTGAAGCAATTCATCTCTATCGTCATCGTTAAGATTGCTTGGCGTATCATATCTAAAAAGGGAAACGTAAAACATACTTCCAACTGTTAATCTTTTTGAGATATCAAACGAAATTTCTCCATTTATGATCCTTCTTAAACTCTTATTGTTCTTCTGCTCTTCGTTTTGTTTTATTCTTAAAAATAAGGTTTCGGTTGTAAGCTCATGCTTTTGCGGGGAATGAATCTCATTTCGCTCCGAATAGCCGATTTCAAACCTCGTCTTTAACCTTTCCGTTTCATAAGATAATCCAGCGCCTGCGTTCAGGGTAAATTCACTAATCTTTGAATCGTAAAGTGAGGATGTTTTATATCGTATAATTTTCCCTATGTTTCTGTTGCTCAAAACAAAATTTAAATTTAAAATTAACCTGTCCAGCAATGGATAACCCAAAGACATAGATCCAGACATCGTTTTTTCATCTCTTCCTTCAATGTTAAAATTAATGTTATAAATTTTTCGCAAATTCGTATCAGCGTAAAAATAAAAATCACGCCTCACATGTTTGGCAAGAAATTCAACTTTACTCTCAACATTAGGTGTAAACATTCGCCATATTGTTAAATTCAACGCAGACAAGACATTTTTTCTTGGATTTATAAAGTCCTCATAATGGTTTAGATTTGCCTTAAAATGGTAGTCTGAAAAAATAAAATCAGATGTATCGGAAGAAATTTTGTAAACCCAACCCTTGTCCCTCTGACCCATCTGATAATCAATCTTGTATCCACCAAGAAAGTGAAAGCCAAATTTTGAAGATGCTTGAAACTTTACACCAGATAAAAGTTCGCTTGATGATGCCCTGCTTAAAGCAGCGAGTTTATCATCAACGAATGAGATTGAGTTAAACAAAAATGCAGCTTTAAAGCGTTGGGAGATATATTTGTAAAAGCCAAATTTAAAATCGTTGTCATCTCGTATAAATTTTCTATCAGTTTTTATCACCATCTCTGAAAACTTTTCATAAATGTAAAGATCAAACGAATTCTTTAAGATGTGAAAATTAAATAGCCCATTCCAGTAAAAGTTTGATAGTTCACGGGTGATTTTAAATTGAAGAAAGTTTTGCGATGATAAAGACGATGTGAAAAATGTAAAAGTTATTATTTTAAGAAAGAACCTTTTCAACTATTGTTATTGTTTTTCTCTTTGTATCAATTTTTATTCTTGCTCCAATTGGCAGAGTGATTTTCTGAGGAATGTGTCCATAACTTAAATTGGACAGGATAGGGATTCCAAGATTTTTAAAATAATCCTGAAAGATTTGCTCAAGTGTTAGACTTTTTTCAGGTTCCTTTGCGACACAATCTGTAAATTGCCCAAGTATACAGCCTTTAATTTTGTTAAGTATTCCAGAATTTTTCAATTGCGAAAGATACCTGTCAATTCTATATGGTTCTTCACCGATATCTTCAATCACAAGGATTGAATTGTTAAAATCCGGTTGAAATTTAGTTCCAATTATTGATGCAATCAAAGAAAGGTTTCCACCGAGTAATGTTCCTGCAGCTTTCCCGTGATTTAAAACTTGGATATCTTGATCAATTGGATTTTTTATCTCAATTTTGCTTGATTTTGATGTCAAAATCCGCCAGAAAAATTCCTCAGCGTAAGCATCAAAATTTGAATAAATATCAACTGCGAGCATCGGACCAGAGAAAGTTATCAAGCCAGTTTTTTTAAAGATGGCAAATTGAAGCGCTGTTATATCGCTGTAGCCGACGAAAATTTTAGGGTTTTTTCTTATAGCAATGTAATTAACCTTATCAAGTATTCTCGGCGTGCCGTAGCCACCTCTTACACAAATTATCGCACGAACTTGCGGATCCAAAAACATCTCATTCAAATCCCTTGCCCTTTCATCGTCCCCAGCCGAAAGATAACCACTTCGCCCATAAATGTACTTACCTGGTTTTACTCTATAACCTAAACTTTCAAGATATGCTATACCTTTATCTATCCTTGAAAAATCATCTGGCGAACTTGCCGGGGAAATGATTCCAATTACATCTCCTTTCCTTAAAGCTGGTGGTTTTAATCTTCTCAAGTTAACTTTGAAAATTTTGTTTAGAAAGTTATTAATAAGTGAAGAGATTATGGTATCGTCCTGCCTTGCAATGTCAAAAATTTATTTATCTTGACCGTCCTTTGGTAATTCTATGACTTCAATTTTCACAAGAGCTGTACCATCGTTTATAAAACCAAGTTGTTTAGCTGCCTCATACGAAACATCAATAATTCTATTCTTTTTGAAAGGACCTCTGTCATTTATCCGCACGATTACACTTTTATTATTTGCAAGGTTTGTAACCTTAACAAGTGTTCCTATCGGTAGAGTTGGATGAGCTGCTGTGAGAGCGTTCATATCATAAGTTTCCCCACTTGTTGTGGGTCTACCGTGAAACTCCACGCCGTAGTATGATGCAACACCGACTTGAACTTTTTCGGAGTTTTTAAAGGATGTATCCTGAGTTGAATAACGAACAGCGCTCGTGCATGAATTAAACACGAATGCGGAAATTATCCCTAAAATTTTTAAAGACCTCATAAATACTTATCTAAATTTTTTCGTTTGAGAAAATTAACAACATTTCTGACATCCTGGGCTCTGTCACGTTTACAAATCAGGATGGCATCTTCTGTACTCACAACTATCAA
>Ga0105162_1000826_pt1 | contig 18899 bp, 16 predicted proteins | sample JNZ201metaG_FD_81532 | JGI IMG/M metagenome (GOLD analysis project Ga0105162, IMG submission 81532) | Hot spring microbial communities from Jinze hot spring, China to study Microbial Dark Matter (Phase II) - JNZ 20120812A | ecosystem: Environmental > Aquatic > Thermal springs > Hot (42-90C) >...
ACGATGTCGCTCTTTGAACCTGCCTACATATCAACATCTCTACTGTTTACTCAAGGTCCGTATTCTGTCTACGTGCTCTTAGCTATATATAAGCCGAGGATTGCTACATGACAGAGGTTTGTGGACGTTATGTTATCGTATCTGCTGACGAGGTAATCGAGAACGCTTGCTTAGTCTTTAACGAAAGAATAGTTAGGATAGAGAAGGAGAGGGGGATCCAAGATAACACTATAGTAACTCACGGTCTTACTAGTATCCACACGCACCTAGGTCTATACCCCATTAGAACTACTCTCACAGGTTATATGAGGCTCGATGATTGGGTAACAAGGTATGTGTGGCGCTGGGAAAAGTTTTTACGCAAAGAACCTGAGTTAAGTTATGCTACAGCAGTTTTAGCTCTCTCTAAAGTGGTTTTAAGCGGAGTAACAGCTGTAGCAGATATGCACTTTAACGAGGACAAGGTTGCTGAAGCACTACTTAAAGTAGGTATTAGAGGAGACTTGAGTGTAGCAATAATGTCGAGAGGAGTTTATGACTCGTTTGAAGTCGCCATGGATGAGAACGTCGAGCTGGCTAAGAAGTACGGAGGAAGTAGCTTAATAAAGATTAGACTGGGACCTACGACACCTAGGTTGCTTTCCCCCCACGAGTTCAAGGAAGTTGTTGATAAAGCAAAGGAGATGGGTGTCGGAATACATACTCATATCGCTGAAGTCCCTGAGGATGCTAGATTCATTAGAGAAGCTTACGGGATGAGCATGAAAGACTTTATTGAGTTCGTAGAGCTTAAGACAGTTAACACCATCATCGCCCATGGAGTGTGGTTGGACCCGGAGACCGAGCTGGCCTTAGCCCACCCTAATATTACTATAGCACATTGCCCTACATCAAACACTTTATTAAGAGACGGTGTGGCACCAATTAAAAAATACTTAGATAAAGGAATTCGCGTAGGTTTAGGAATAGATGTTTCCCTTAGCTACAGCATACTTGACGAAATCACTGCGGCAACATATCTTCACTTAGGTCGTGGAGACCTAGGTCCTCGCGAAATGCTCTATTTAGCCTCAGTAGCAGGGTACCAAGCTCTGGGAATAGGTAAAGGTATCATCGAAGTTGGTGAAACAGCTGACATAGTTCTCTGGTCTATTGATGAACCAGCTATCGACCCGGTTATCGGGTTAATTGCTTCTGGTAGAGTAACCCAAGCGTACGTTGGGGGTAGGAAAATAGTTGAAGAAGGATATATCTTAGGAGTATCAAGTGAAGAAATAGGAGAGTTCGAAAAAGAAGTGTTAAGGTACTTTAAGAAATGCTTTACGGCATAGCATACCTGCCTCTACTACTAGAACTGACCTTTTTAACGATTACAATTACTAGAACACCAACTAAGGAGGTTGAACCTAGAACTGACTTGAGCTTTGCCGTACTCATTGCTATAGGCTTGACGTTAGTCGTAGTCGGGCATTTGATCATAAGGAGAAAGCATAAAGAAAGTGGAACCACAAATAGCTTAATAGAGAGATACTTTCTAAAACAGATAAGGTGGAACCGATGATTAAAGTTGGTAACGCGTGTTGGTCTTACTCGACGTAGTTGCCGGCTCAACCGCTGAGAGGAACTTAGTCAAGAGCCTCTCGGAGTACCTCACGTTAAAGGATTTGTCGGTTAATGTAGCTCCAATAGAGGTGTTGGAGTGGGGTGAAGTAGAGTGCTTTATAAATAACATAAGCTGTACTGCCCAACCACCAATCGAGAGTTCGGATGTTTCCGGAGTTCTAGGTAAAGATATAATCTCCTCGTCGACATCTAAAGACCCTGATAATGTGTGGGTAACTTATTGGCTGAACGCAAAGAGAGGTGCCTCTGCTGTGATATTTTATGATGAATATCCATACGTACGTAGGAGGAGAATAGTAGTAAACGAGATTCCTAGCTATAGCTTCAGGACTAAGATAGTGGCAAAAAGGCCGGCAGTTCATGTACCCCTAAGCGTGCTACCCAAGCTTAAGAAAGAACGATACGTTACTATCTCTGTGAAAACCTTCAAAAGACTTTCTCAAGGCTATGTCTTAGATATCACCACTGGAGACAGGCAACCCAGAGTTGCCGTTATTACACATCACGACCGCTGGTTAACAGGCTTTAGAGACAACGGTATCGGAGTTTTAACCATTTTAAAGCTTGCAGAGTTTCTAGAGAAATCGAGTTTACCTGCGAGATTAATTAGTTTTACTGCTGAAGAGTTTGGAGATCCTGCTGAGAGGTCTTTTTATTGGGCCTACGGGTCGAGAGTCTACTCGAAAAACATGCTTGACAACTCAAATCTAGACTTAGCTATAGTGGTTGATACAGCTTACAGAGAGCCCTTAAGCGTAGACTCCGTGGGAATTCTAGGTCTAGAACGAAGTCTAAGAATAGTTAAGACTTCTGAGTCGGAGATAGGGATAGGGTATACAGATGCTGTCTCCATGGTAGACTGCGGGATCCCTTCGATCGTACTACACAACCTAAATGCGATAAAACCCGTATACCATACAGACGCCGACACCTATCCAGGTAGGTCGGTTGAAGCTGTGATTGTTAAGCTCGTGAGGGCTATTGCGAACATAGTAAGAGAGTATAGTGAGAAGAGAATGGATTCTCTATATAAAGCCTACATCGAGCGAATTAAATCCGTCTCCACCCCGGACATGAGAGCGTACATAGAAGTTACTTCCGACCCCATAGCCTTGAGCAAGTGTCTAACTAAATACTACACTACAGTCGCTATCGAGGGGACATACAGCGATCTTAACACCGAACTGAAGTTGCTTACGTATTCAGACATAATAAGAGGTATTAAAGCTGGACGTAAATACACTATCCTCGACAGTGATATAACTGTTAGCCCCGAAGAAGTGGACCACCTTAAAAAGCTGGCTAGAACGATGCTCGAAGAGGCCATCAGATGCTCTAAAACCGGTTACTCATAGCTAGTACGTACTGCATAGCTTAGACAACTAGAACAGCGTTATAATCGCTATAATTGCTGTTGCTATGATAAGTTCCGCTTACCTATATAGCATTACGCTATCCTATCGACTCTAATTCTACCATACCTTGAGATTATGTCGACTAGCTTTTCGGTATCGTTAATGTAGATACGAAAGAGAATTTCCATATTTCCTTCTCTTTTAGCGAAATCGATGAATTTTCTAGACGGGCATACTCTAACTGCGTACCCCTGGATTGGAAACTTTAGCGCAAAACCAGGCACTCCTATAATACCGGTAGTATAAACTTCCGCACTCCTTAACACATTAACATACTTCTTGACTAACCTGCGGCTAACCATCTGTATGATGAAAGATATAGCAACAGGTACTTCATAGAGTGCTAGAAGCTTCAGAACTTGTCCAAAGACGCCGCTACTGGTCGTATTAAAGTAGTGCTGAATATACGTTGGATACACGACGAAGAACCATGCGAGCACTATCACCATAGAGAGCATAGAAACTCCGGAAGCCTTTAGAAGAGGTTTTAACTCTTTAACTAACTCTAGGTCTTTTGACTGAAGCTCTGTTACTTCCTCTTGCTTTATTACTAAAATCTTCTTACCGGTAACAATCTCTTTGACATCACTACCCTTTCTCTGCTGTCTTATCGTAGACACAAAGAACACTGACATAAAAACTATGAAGTAGAGCGTCATAATTATTCCGTGGTACTCGGGCGGAACGAATAGATTTATTATTACGAAGAGCGTTATTATTCCCTGGCTAATTAGCAGGGAGCGTACCATAGCCTTCCTCGTTAGGTAATACGACAGCTTAATACACCTCCTGTACTTAGTTGCGCGTAGATTTAAATCCAATGATGCACAAAGCTTTAAAGACTCCTGCAATAAAGAAGCCATTAGGTGATAAAATTTAGGGTCCCATCAGAGATCGATGTGCTAAAAGTAATAGCTAGATACGGGTCTATTAAAGGCACGATAAACCTTCACAACCTAGTTCACGAACTGCAGACAAGGGGGGTGCTAAAAACAGAGTTTAGCTTTGTAAAGTATAGCTTTGGGTACTACAGCAAAGACCTCGAGGAAACCATATACTCTCTAAAAAAGCTAAATCTAATTAAGGTAAGTAAGGGCGATGATGGAGTCGAAATATATGAGATTACGGATAGAGGTCTTAAAGTTCTTGAAGCAGTTTTGAAGACGTGAAGTAAGTGCTGACTTCCTCACAACCTTTCCCTATATCTTTAATGCTAGGAGATCAATGAAGATTTTGATAACACCGACTACGTCTTTATGACACTTATGCTGAACTAGAAGCCTATTTACAATTTACTCTCTAGCTAGAGAAAGAACAGATGGTTGAAGTTGTTTGGTTGGTTGCTATATAGGGTATAGTGAAACCCTCTTCCATGGATTCCCGTAACTACCAAGTTTAACCCTAATTGAGTGGAATAGTCTTTTTCTTATCAAAATCGGTAACTTAAGGATCTCAAGGTTGACTTTGTAGTAGGGCTCAACCTTAGCTCTTCTAATGCTCTCAATTATTTCTCCAGCACTAGTACTATCAGCATTCACTAACGTGTAAGCTGAACCTATTAGCTCTAAAATATGGGCATCGCTTCCAGAGACTCTGCAACCTTTGTCTCTGGTAGAGTAGATCGTGTAGATATTGGTTATTATGTCTGAAGAGGAGTTGTATACTTCAACACAGTCTACATACTTTAGCTCAAACAGTCTTCCACTACCTTTTCTTATCAATGCAAACGGGTGAGCCGCTATAGTGACGCAATTTTCCCGAGATACCATATCCAATAAAGAGGAGAGCTCTATGTGCATCGAAGCACTTCTTTTAGACTTCAACCGTATTACGGAATTTATCGGTACTTGCTCACATAGAACTAACATGTCACCAAGTTCTGTCCTGAACTCAGCACCTGGCACGATAACGATTTTCCTTTTTCTTCTTAAAGCAATATACGACCCAAGAAACGTGTTATGATCCGTTATAGAGATGGCGTTTAAACCTTTAAACTCAGCGTATCTTATTATCTCCTCCGGGCTTAGCTCTCCATCACTTACATAGCTATGAATGTGCAAGTCAGCCTTGAGCTTAGCTATATCGAGTCCCCTTCATTTTCTTTTCGAACCACTCCGCGCATAGCTTGAGAGCTTTTACCGCCTCCTCTGGTGACTTAAAGTACGGCACTCTCAGTTTTTTCTCTACGATCCTCGCGTGCTTTTCTGTATACTCTCCTCCTGGAGCTACCAAAACCATGGGCTTAGTGGTCTTGTTGCGTATGTCCAGTAGCAGCTCCACAAACTTATGTGGGTCAAACGCCGGAGACTGCATTAGAGTAATTATCAATACGGAATCAACGTTGATGTCATTAACTACTAGGTCTATAGCTACTCTATACCTTTCCGGTGGCGCATCTCCCAATATATCGATTGGGTTCAGTGTGGAAGCTGCTGAAGGCAGTGCTCTCCTCAAGCTTTCGATAGTTTCTTTCGATAACACAGCCATCTTTAGTCCTTCTGCCTCAACGGCGTCTACTGCCAATACTCCAGCTCCACCACCGTTTGTTACTATCGCGATGCTCTTACCCTTTGGAGGCTCAAACCACTCAAGAAGCTTTAGGACTCCGACCATATCGCTTATGCTGTCTACTGCTATAGCACCTGCCTGTTTCACCGCTTGGAGGAAAACCTCTGCTGAACTCGATAGTGCTCCAGTATGCGATACTGCGGCCTTAACTCCAGTCGGGGTTCTGCCTCCCTTAAGTACCACAACAGGCTTTCCAGCCATAACAGCCTTCCTCAAACTATTTAAGAACTCTCTTCCATCCTCAACACCTTCAACATAGAGAGAAATTATCCTTGTTGTCTCATCGCGTGCTAGGTACTCTATGAGCTCCCACTCCTTTATGTCAGCAGCGTTTCCATAACTCACGAACTTGCTCATCCCGATACCTGCTTCAGCTAGCCAATCTAGTAGAGCAGCTCCTAGAGCACCCGACTGAGAAAGGAACGCTACGCTACCTGGGCTTGGCTTAGACTGTCTATCGCTCGGATTAAAAATGGTGTCAACCCCCGTCCAAGCATCATAAACTCCAAGACAATTTGGACCTAACACTCGCATTCCACAGGTCCGAGCTTTCCTCACTAACTCTACCTCTAGTCTCGCTCCCTCTTCCCCCACCTCCTTAAAGCCAGCGCTTACTACTATAGAAACCCTAACCCCCAACTTACAAAGTTCTTCAATTGCCTTAGGTGTGCTAGCTGCTGGAATCGCCACAACAGCTAGGTCAGGACTCTTCGGTAACTCATTAACACCCTTATAGCACTTAAGACCGAAAACTGTCTCGTATTTTACGTTAACCGGGTAGATCTCCCCTCTAAACTTCCCCAGTAAGTTCTCCATTATGGCTCTACCAACAGTGCCGTGTTTCTCAGACGCCCCTATAACTGCTATCGACTTCGGCTTGAACAGCCTCTCTAGGTAACTTTGTTCCAGCTCGTACACCACGAATTAGTGAACCAACGTATTTTAGTTTATAAAGAAGAGAGCCTGAGGCGAACTGATTACCTCGCGCTAGCGGCTTAGCGTAAGATACTTGAAGATCTTATACTTATGTAAACCTAAGCTTTCGATAGTTCTCTCCCAGTCTCCATCAACTGCGAATATTGCTACGAGTGCCACTGGTTGGGCCCCACCTTTTTTGACTAGAGTAAGAGCTGCTTCCAACAACTCCTTGTTGTTAAGAAGTAGAGTGGCTAAGATCACTCTTCCTTTCTTTGGGATGCAGCCCTTGCTTACAGCTATAAAGTCTAACTCCATAGAACTATCCCTAAAGTACTCTACGAGAGCTTCACCTAACGAAACAGACTTCGTAGTTACGCAAACATCTCCTCTAATCCAGTGCGCAATCACGGCACCTAAGACACCGGATTCTTCTGGGAAGGCTAGCACACCGTCGATGTTCTCTCCATTTAGAAGCTCTAGAGTCTCGAAAGCCACTAGGTCGAGAAAACCTATGTTCTTGACTATTGACCAGATATCACTCAGGTCTTTAGCTTTCATGAAGTTCTTTTCGAAAGTGTTCTCTACAAGCTTCTTTTCCTTAATAATCTGTATGAGCCTCTTAGCTGTTCCTTCCTCAGGAGTAGTTAAGAAGTTAGTATATCGCCACAACATTTGGTAGGGTATCCCGAGTATTTCCTCTAGCTCCTTAAATGTATAAAAGTCCTTAAGTGCGGATAGAAGCTTCATAGTAAGTACCTTAACATCCCGCCTCAGTGGGTGAACTATCTCACTTAGCTCACTCATCGCAACCATCCTAGTACTAGAAAAAAGCTTAAAAACCTCAGTTAGAAGCGAACTAAGCTAACCGTTTACAGCTACTAGATACCTGAAGATTTACTACCTACGTAATTCAACCGTTCTCGAAAAAGTTGGAAATAGATAGTACATACTGAAGGATCTGACCACCCGCGTAAACCATTAATAGGAGACGAAGGTGAGTAGGTAAAGTAGCAAGTGGTGGGGGGTTTGGTAGCGGGGGGTGGATTTGAACCACCGACCTCGGGGTCTCACAGGGTTATTCCATATGAGCCCCGCGGGCTACCAGGCTACCCCACCCCGCTGTCTTGACCCCCCATAAGCTTTAGTAGTAGTTTGAAGCTTATAAGCTCATGTCCCGCAACTTGAGTGAGTCTTATATCGCAACATTATATTTAAAGTTACCTGGCTCTTACTTAGATGATAAAGATCTTACTGCGTTATAGTACACTATCGGCATTAGCTTGAGGGACTCTATCTCTACGTACTCGTTGTCCCCATGCATGTTGCCTCCTCTTGGACCTATATCTACAGCTTCGACACCTAGAGGCGTGAAGTACCTAGAATCGCTTGCCCCGGCCCCTTCTGCTAGATACGGTTTAACTCCTACTTCTTTAAGAGAGGCAATTATAGATTCGACGACCTTAGACCTTGGTGAAGTGTTCAGATAGCTACCTGCGTCAGTTCTAACGTCAATACTGGCATTGTACAGAGATTCGCTAATTACTTCCTTAAGTGACTCTACTACATCTTCTTTTAGAGACATCGCACGGATATCGAGCACTACCTTATGGTATCCGTTCGAAAAGCTATAAACGTTTGGAGTGATCGAGACACCGTACTCACTATACGCTCTAGTTCTAATGGGAGTTTTTACAAGAGGTAGTAATGCTCTCACTAATTCGGTGAGTCCCTCATCTATTTCTGCGTCTTCTCCTCGAGGGTCTGGAATCACGTACTCGATTTCTACTTCTGGTGGAATCACGTTTGACTTTAAAAACGCTCCCTTAATACTCCTAACAAACGCGTTATTCTCTCTGATGAATACTGACGCTGACACTAGAGGGTGTGAATCGGCACCACCTATGAAGTAGGCTGCGTGAGCATGTTGAGATACAGGATAATATGCTGTAAACTTAGCTGTTCCAATTTTACCCTTTACTACGGTCTTTCTCGAAGGTACACGTACTTCCGCACTGAAGCTCTTTCTCCTCCTGACTATGGGAACCATGCCTACGCCATCCCCATTTATAAGGTATTTTGGAAGCATACCTTCGGACTTTAGTTTTTGAGAAATTACGAGAGCGCCATTACTACCACCTACTTCCTCGTCTCCAGTAAAGGCAAACACGACTCCGCAGTTCAGTTGGTGACCTTTAAGTTTTTCGAGAGCTACGAGAATAGATGCCACATTAGATTTATCGTCTAGAGCTCCACGACCATAGGCCCTTCCATCGGTTACGGTGAGCTTAAATGGGTCATAACTCCACCTCTCAGGTACCGCTGGAACTGTGTCGTAATGTGCGAGAAGTCCTACGCAGGGGGGTTTCTGCCCTAAGTAGCCAAAGATGCTGTAGTAACCGCTTGATTCAACAATATCAGAGTAAATCCCGCGCTTACTTAACCACTCAAATATAAAATCCACTATTTCACGAGTGGGCTTCACCCCCCTGTTGGGGTCGTTTACCGTGTTATACGATACTAATGCGTCAAGCAACTTGATTATGTCAGACTCTGTAGCCAAGCTAAACACCGACCTATGCTGTACGTAAAGTTTAATAAGTCCGCATTAGCAAAGTGCCGGTCTGTCGTCCAAGCTCTCAGTTCCGCAAGTTCCTTGGTTTATCTGCCGCAAATACAGCATTCGGTACGATTTTGCGAGCTCGTGTAGGTATGTTGCTACGGGTCAAAAAGGTCTCACCCTGATCTAAAAGTACGACATAGGAGCTACGGCATTTCGCTAACCGTTTTTAATACACCACATAGTGCAGGTAATAGTAGGAGGATGGCTTCACAGAAGCATTTAAAAACTGAAAAAAGCGCACCTAGTCTAGAGGCTTACGCAGTAAAGAATGTAGTTAAAGACCTTGGGAACTATGTGGTTAAGGTAAGAATAAGCAAGAAGCACCCGAATAACAACTACTCAGCTAGCTCGATGCCGTATGAAGTATCCAATACCGTTCATAAAGCATACTTACTTGGGACATATTACTCTGGCGAAGTCGGTAAGGCGTACATGAAGTTCTACTCAGAGGAAGAAAATAAAGTTTACGTAGTTTTTGACCCAACGGGACACAAACCGTACTTTCTTACTGATTCAACACCAGAAGAGCTAGCTAGTAATAGGAAACTTGTTGAACACCCCTCCTTCGAGTCTTTTGAACTAGTGGAGAAGTTCGACTTACTCAGAATGAGGCGTGTTTCGTTAACTAAAGTCGTAACTAAGGATCCTCTAGCCGTGAGAGAACTTAGAAATTACACAAGCAACGCTTATGAGGCTAAGATAAAGTACCACCATAACTACACATATGACCTACAGCTTATACCCGGGATGCGCTACACTATAGCAAATGGTAAGATAGTTCGTATTAAAACTCCAGTAAGTGAGGGGACTGTAGCTCTTGTATCAAGACTTACTGAGGGGTACCCACCTGAGAAGAAAGCTTTTTTCATGGAGTTCGCCGAGCTTTTCGAAGAAAAACCTCCGGAGCCGAGGATCTTAGCGATCGACATAGAGGTATATACCCCCATCGAGACCCGTGTTCCAAACCCGGAGGAAGCTAACTACCCAATAATAAGCGTAGCTTTAGCTGGTTCTGACGGTCTCAGAAAGGTATTGGTCCTCTCTCGACAGGTGGAGTTTGGCGATATAAACGCCATACCTAAAGATTGTGCCATAGAGCTGCTGGATAGCGAGAAGTCCTTACTTCTAGAGCTTTTTAGAATAGTTGAATCGTATAACGTGGTTCTAACTTTTAATGGTGACTCATTCGACCTACCATACTTAATCAATAGAGCTCTAGCTTTGGGAATCGAGAGATCAGTAATTCCTTTTGAAGTCGTTGAAGACTACGTGACGCTAAGACATGGTGCCCACGTTGACCTCTTTAGATTTTTTGATATAGAAGCGATACAGAATTATGCTTTTGGCTCTGCGTATAAAGAAAAGACCTTAGATGCTATAGCGCGAGCCCTTCTGGGAGAGTCGAAAGTCGAAATAGAAGTAAGTGTCTCTTCCCTTACTCTATGTGATCTAGTGAGGTACAACATGAGGGACGCAGAACTCACGCTAAAACTCGTCACTTTCAACAACAACTTAGTTTGGAAGCTTATAGTTCTGATAATGCGTATATCCAAACTGGGTTTAGAGGAGGTTACAAGAAGAAAGGTTTCAGCGTGGATAAAGAGTCTACTTTTCTGGGAACATAGAAGGAGGGGGTACCTCATACCTAACCAATCAGACATTCTGTCACTCAAAGGCGAGGTCAAGACTACGTCCAAGCTGGGAAAAAGGTTTGCTGGAGCTATAGTCATAGAGCCTATATCGGGAGTTTACTTTAACGTCACCGTACTGGATTTCGCGTCTCTATACCCGTCTATAATGGTAGTGTGGAACTTAAGTTACGAAACTATAGACCCACCGCCGGGTCTTTGTAAAAAGCTTGCTGACGTAAAAGACGAATCAGGCAACGTCATTCATAGAGTATGCCTAGATTTTGAGGGTATAACATCCCAAACTATATCTATATTGAGAGAATTTAGAGTAAAGGTGTACAAGAAGTTAGCCAAAGACAAGAACCTTTCCGAAGAGATGAGAGGTTGGTATGACGTAGTTCAATCAGCAATGAAGGTATTTATTAACGCCAGCTATGGTGTCTTTGGTCACGTAAGCTTCCCCTTTTACACACCAGCATTAGCAGAATCTGTAACTGCTATAGGTAGACACGTCATTACATCTACTCTGGAGATAGCTTCTAGGCATGGTTTAAAAGTACTTTACGGGGACACTGACTCCCTCTTTATCTGGAATCCCGACCGAGACGCTCTCGAGAGCTTAGTTAAAGAAGTTTCAGACAGATTTAAACTAGAAATTGAAGTAGACAAAACGTATAGGCACATAGCTTTTGCTCTTAAAAAGAACTACGTTGGTGTTAAAGAAGGTGGGGGAGTCGATGTTAAAGGTCTTATGGGGAAGAAGCGGAATGTTCCTGAAATAGTTAAAAACACTTTCAACCAAGTTGTCGAAGTATTAAAGACTATTGAACCGAACGTAGGCTCTATAGAGGCTGTCAAAGAGAAAGTCAAAGAATCTGTTAGAACTCTTTATGTAAAACTTAAGAATAGGGATCTCTCGCTCGAGGATGTGGCTTACAGCAACGAATTAAGCAAAGACTTAAGTGAATATAAGTCAGAAGGACCTCACGTAAAGGCCGCGAAAATGTTGTTAGCTTACAACAGGCAGATTAGGTCGGGTGACGTGATATACTATGTGAAGGTTAAGGGTAAAGAAAAGGTTAAGCCGATCCAGCTTGCTAGAATAGACGAAATAGATATAAATGAGTATATGGAGGACGCTAGGTCTACTTTAGAGCAGTTACTGATTCCATTAAGTATCTCCTGGGATGAAGTAGCAGGAGCTCTCCCCTTAGATGTTTATATCAGGGGCACGCGCTAACCGAGCTCTCTAAGCTAAGAGTTTTCATTAATTATTTGTTAACTAGGCTAATGTAGTTCTCAGAGTTCTCCACATATGTCCCTTGCTGCAGTAGCATAATAAAGCGACAAAATATCGATATCCTGAGGGTAGGAGACGTGAGCGAGTCGCGATTCTACTTAAGGGTTGCCGAAGACTTCCTAACTCAAGCGCGAAAGGCTCTAAACCTTGGTATTACTTCCCTTAGTGCTTTAAGCCTGGTATTAGCTGTAAAAAACTCTGCTCTTTCTATTATATCTTGCTTTAAACCGCCTCTTGTTATGGAAGATGTAGTTATCGAGCTCAAGTTCCTAAATGAAGAACACCTCAGCGCTTTCGAAAACTTAAGGCAGCGTCTCGAAGAGTTTACAGAGATCTCTCAATACATAATCTACACTTACCTCAACGTGCTAATGCATGGAGACTTTGCTGCCGGTAAGACCCCTTCAGAGGTTTTGTCACTAGAAGAGCTCTCCGACCTAGTAGAGATATCCGAGAAAGCTGTAAGAATCGCTGAATGGCTTATAGAAGTACTACACTGCTCTCAACAATAAACCAACCTTCTCTCCACGATTGAGGATTTCCTCGGGTGGTTCAATCATCTTTACTTCTCCTGTGTTGGCGTTTCATATACGAACTACCAAGAGTAAGACTTGACTCTCCAAATACTCGTTTTGGAACTCCATGAAATTGGGTCGGAAATATCTAAATATAAGGGTTAAGTAGTTTTGCACTTGGGTGCGATAGATAATTTCAGCAGGCAAACTATCGATTCTCTTGAACAAACTAGTGGAACCGTTCACCGGTAGAGATGAGGAGGGGAGAGTGATAGTATTAACTCTCTTATCTAGAGAGCACGCTGTGCTGATCGGTGAGCCTGGCACAGCTAAGTCAGCTATGATTAGAAGAGTTAGCGAACTACTGAACGCTAAGTTCTTTTCCTACCTACTGACTAGATTTACAGAACCTTCAGAACTCTTTGGTCCAATAGACATAAAAGCTCTAGAAGAAGGAAAATACGTTAGAATAACGTCTGGAAAGCTTCCTTCAGCCGAGATAGCGTTCTTAGACGAGATTTTTAAAGCTAATTCAGCCATATTAAACGCTCTAAATACTCTTCTTCAAGAAAGAGTACTTTACGATGGTTATAGCGAGATAGCCGTCCCACTCTGGTCTCTCTTTGGGGCTAGCAACGAGGTACCGGAAGAAGCAGAGCTTTTAGCTTTCTACGATAGGTTTCTCATTAGGCATTTCGTTAGGCCGGTGCCCGAAAATCTTTGGAAAGACCTGCTGGACAAATCCTGGGCTATTGAGAGAAGTACATACTATAGCGAAGGAAAGAGATCAGAGGTAGTAATGGATATGAAAGAGCTGAAGAAACTCCATGAAGCCGTACTCGAAGTTGACTTAGAACCGATAAAGCATAAAGTAACCAAGCTTTTTGCAGCATTTGAGAGCAGGGGGATACACATAAGTGATAGAAGGAAAGGTAAGGCCTTGAAGGTTATAGCGTCAAGCGCTTTACTAGATGGAAGAAGCAGGGCTCAAGAGCAAGACCTTTTAGTTCTAAAGTACTTAGTACCGCGAGATTGGGATGAGTTGGAGAAAGTCAACACTATATTGTCCGAGGAGTTAAAGACTCCATATAGGTACTTAAGGGAGTTAAACGAGATAAAGACAAATCTTCAGGAACTTCTCAACTATGTAGTGAGCCTTCAACCTGTCGAATCTAAGTATGTTGACTACAGATTTAAGCAGATATTGAGAGATATAGAGCTAACACGCGAGAGAGTAGCAGCAATAGCTATAGAGTCTCAAGACCACACAGTTCAAAGAGCTGTAGAAGAAGTTCTCGACGTTATAGAGCAGATAGCGTCTATAATCAGAAAGAGGCTTCCTTAGACATGCCTAGCGTCCTCAAAGGAGTTGATCCTCGTGACCCAGTAGCCCATTATAGAGGCGAGAAAGTTCTCCAAATAGTTAAGAAGGTCTTTGGTAAAGCTAGGATCGTAGATCAAGCTTTTGCTGTAGATAGCTACTACGTTCTTTACTTACCACACCCTTTACTTAAAGATGTTAGTGATATCCCTAGAGAGCTCTCTAGAAATTATGTATTCTTTAAGACTCTACTCGAGTCCGAGGAGTTCGCAAAAATCCGTTATAGCACTATTGGAGACTCTACTCTCAGCGTTCTAGTAGCATCACTGATAGCCACAGAGCTTGAGAAGTCTGTAGAGCAACTCCAACAGCTCTCAGGTGGTGGCTCCGAGCAGGGAGAGCTCAGCGATGAAGAGGCTAAGAACATAGCTGAATCTCTAAGCAAAAAAATTTCAGAAACCGTAAACTCAATGAAATCCATAAAGAAGTTGATGAGCTTTGGAAGCGAGCCAGGAACAGGGTCCGTTTTCGACCTCGAGGAAGAGGGTGAAGAAATAATAAGACTCGCCCAACTGGCTGATATCAAGGCTATCCTAGAGCTACTTAGCAAGATACCCAATATTTCAGGAAAGCTACTTAAACCCTATGAGAGGTATAGTAGAGGCGAAATAAGGGGGTTTGAAATAGGTGGTGACTTAGAAAGAGTGCACCCATCCGAGATCGCCATGCCTAAGATGCTCTTCAGGTTAAAGCTGGCTGAAGATAAACTCCTTCTCTACGATAAAGTGCTACCGAAACTTCTCGGTCCCGTGTACGCGCTTATCGATAAATCAGGTAGTATGGAGGGAGAAAAAATAATTTGGGCTAAAGCAACTCTGCTGGCTCTCCTCATGAGGAGTAGAAAAGATAGTCGAGACTTTTACTTAAGGTTTTTTGACGGAGTCCCACACCAGCTCGTTAAGGTTAGTAGGAGAATGAAGTCTCACGAATTTGTGGAGCTTCTAAAATACCTTGCTAGAGTAAAGAGCGGTGGTGGAACGGATATAACTAAGGCGGTAATCTCCGCCTGTGACGATATATCTGGTGGAACTACTAAAGAAGTATCTGATATAGTGTTAATTACTGATGGAGAAGACAGAATTGCTTCGTCCGCTTTAAGCAAGAGACTTAAGGACGTCAATTGCCGTCTTCATACGGTAATGATTATGGGTGACAATAGGGATCTAAAGAAAATAAGTTATAGGTATCTAAGGGCTATCAAGCTGTCTTACAAAGAGATAATACAGATCATCAGCTTTTAAACTACGAGTTGAAATCCGTAGTTTTGACCGTATTCACGCACGGAAACAGCGAGATAACGAAGAACAGTTAATGCGTTATAAACTTTGATTAATGTGTGCCGGACTGATTCTTTTACTCGCTCTTCCGAGTCGTCTACTGCCAGCTAGGTCTATGTCTTTATAGAGCTATTAACCCCATGACTACAGCTTTTCGAGCACCAGTTGCTCTGGGCACGTTATTAGGTATACCACTTAATGCTTCATGAGTAAGTACAGCCATTCCCAAGGCTTCTTTAAACTTAGAATCTATCCCCAGTTCTTCATGTAGCAGAAGTCTAAGGCCTCTTTTGCGTAACTCTCTCTCAAGCTCGCGGACTATGAACTTGTTTCTCACGCCCCCACCACCTAGGATGACCTCTGAAAACCTCCTTTTGGGGTTCTTTAGTACGTACTTATCGTAGTTATAGACTATGCTCTTTACCGTAAGCATAGATACTGTCGCAACGATATCTTCTTTTGTCAACCCCATTCTAAAGCCTTTTTTAATTACGTAGTTAGCAAAACTGCGACCGAACTCTCTCCTACCGGCAGTCTTCGGTGGCGGTGCCTTTATGAACCAGTGGTTCATAAGTTCCTCTAGTAAGGCGTCGCTCGGACTTCCCTTAGCGGCTGTAGTACCATCAACGTCTAGATCGGTAGCAAAGAGAGTCCTCATAACTTCGTCGATTACCATGTTACCTGGACCAGTATCGAATGCGTAAACTTCAGATAAGCTAGCATTTGGAGGTAGAACAGTTACGTTAGCTATCCCACCAATATTTTGAACTAATCTACCAACTGTTTTAGAAGTTAACAGAGCCCAATCTACGTACGCTATAATGGGTGCTCCATGTCCACCTGCGGCAACATCCCTACTCCTAAAGTCTCCTACAGTAATTAACCCGGTGTTCTCAGCTATAACAGACAGATTACCGATTTGAAGAGAGCACCTAGTTAGCGTGTTCCCTACTTTAGTATATTCTGGCATGTGGTATATCGTCTGCCCATGAGACCCGATAGCATCTACTTCGGAAGTACTTATAGCACTACTCTCAAGTACTTCAATTATGGCCTTAGAGAATAAGTGTCCAATAACAAAGCTTAAAACACATATATCCTCAGCGCAACCTCTCTCCGAGCTATAAAGTATTCTTCTTTTCACATCAGTCGGGTATGGTAAAACTCCTTTAGAAATAAGTCTCCACTTAATACTCCTCCCGTGACCCTCTAGGCTAACTACGACAACGTCGACGCCGTCAGCGCTAGTTCCGGACATAGCGCCAATAATCAACCTGCTTTCTTTATTCATCACCTGAGAGAGCCTGAGAGCTAAGTTCATAAGGTACTCCGCAGATAACTGTTTTAATGGAAGAATAAAATCTGGGGTTCGGGTTTCGAGTCGGTTGATGTTGTTTGCTGCCAACCCTCGACTTCACAGACCTCGGGGCATCTTTCATCGGTGCCCACTTCGTCGGTCTCCACTCGTTCAGGGTAACCCCAACCCACAGCTTCCCTTCATATAGCTCGAGTTCACAGCTGTGGAGAAAGCCCACATCTTGGCGCTAGATGCCCCACCCACTTAAGTCTTTGCTACGCACCCGCATTGCGGACGAGCACAACCCGCGATAAAGTAACTAACATCAATCCTTACGAACCTTCATAAAACTGAAATAGCTGCACGAGGCAGCTCGCTGTGGAGTGATTCTATAATCGTGCTTATCAGCGTGGTGTCTCTAGCGTGCTTAGGTTGTAAGTTAAAAGCCTTTCCAGGTTAGTCATATAGATGTTCGTGAGGCTGTAGCTAAGTAATGATGAGAGAATGAAGGGTCCTATGTATGAAGTCAGTACGTACATAATTATTCTTCTTCTATGAAATACTTTAAGTTCGGAAGCCAAGCCTACACCTAATATCGAAGAGAACATAACAAGCGATATAACTATGGGTACGCCCAAGCGGTTAGCTACCTGAGTTAAGACTAAGGAAACAGTATAGGGAATGAGAGACGTAAGGTACCTCATGGGGAAAAGTATCTTGGTGAATCCGAGAGATATTCCTGACCTAAGGGATACGTATACCGATGCTACAATAGAAATAGATATCAGCAAGGTAGATTTCGCGCTATTAGCTATCCCGAGTAGCGACGCTATAGAACCAAGAAGGTTTCCTCCAAGTACATACGAAAGTAGAAAAACGTAGGTAAGAGAGAGGATTCTGATCCATAGAAGAACCTTAATCACGCTTGCGGACTGAAGCATTCTTACCAAGCTCTTCCTAAGAAATACGGATGCCGTAAGTCCCACCACGAATGAGAGTACCCACGAAGAAGCTATGCGGACTACTGCTGAGAGTCCTTGATAATAGTTTGTAGCTAGGGAATAGCCGAGGAGAGTTGATATGTAGAGCTGAGTGATTGACGTCGGATAGTTTAGAAGAGTCAACATTAAGACCACCATCAAGGGGATTACGTAGATCCATGTGAGGGAAGACCGTGGTAGACTGAAGTTAGGACCTTCTATTACATACCCTAGAATCCATCCAGCTGCACTAAGTATGAAGATGTAAACTCCGCTCCCGTATTTAAAGCAGTAAGAAGAGCTTAACACGAGCCCCATGCTGTTCAATACAGCAAGAAATACACTAACAAATACAAAAGCTTCGTAAAGCAATATCGCACGGCACCTTACGAAAGTACTGCTGAAAATATCCTGACTAACTCCTGAGAAGCATCTTGAACTTTATCCACTATAGTATCTATAGTTCTAACTATTTCCATGAGATGGGTAAACTCTAGTATGCTCAGTTTTTCGGATTTAACGTATATTTCCTCTATTGCTATATTCTTTATTTCGTCTACTACGTCTTCTATGTAGTCAATGCGTGAAGCTTCTGCTGTAGCTTTAGCTATATTCTTGGTTATATAAGTCAATGCTGAGTCGAGAGATGAAATAGACTCTATAGCTTTCTCGACCATTTTACCGGAGACGCTATATACCTCCATAACTGTAGGATTTCTAGTAAGCCCCACTCTAATTCCACGTGTAAGCTCCATACCTAAGAAATATATTAGGTCCAGAATGTCGTCGAAGTCGTCTAGAAGAACTCCAAGGTCTGCGATAAGAGGTAGTGGAAAAGCCCCCTTTAAAACGGATGAGATCATAGCATCATAGATTTTATCTCCTTTTTTCTCTAAATCAACTATCTTAGCCCTATACTCAAGTATTTCAGACATAGTTAGCTTTGAAGGTTCTGTAAGCATAATGAGAGAGTAGCCTATGGCCTCTTTAGCCAGAGATAAGTGCTTCTTAAGCGAATCCACCAGCTCTTGCTCGCTACCTCGAAAGAGCCTCCTAAACACGGTTAAGCCTTATTTAAGATTATCAACATGATTTATAAGCTAGACCTTCCTAAAACTTAAGAACTCGGCGATATAACGTTATACACAGACGTGAAAGCTGCGATAATGTTATTAGAATATTATTTCTTTGTAAAAGTTTTTAAGTTGTTTTAGCTACTGTGGGTACTTGGAATGCGTGTCCTACCTCGATGACGTCGTGGTAGCCACCAGAGGCGGGAGGATATATGCATACCTCGAGGCGGGCTTAGTGGTACCCGCCGATGTAGCTCCCGACGACCCTGCGGTAGGTGAGCAGGTGATGAGGGAGAAGCCC
>Ga0105162_1000827_pt1 | contig 18898 bp, 20 predicted proteins | sample JNZ201metaG_FD_81532 | JGI IMG/M metagenome (GOLD analysis project Ga0105162, IMG submission 81532) | Hot spring microbial communities from Jinze hot spring, China to study Microbial Dark Matter (Phase II) - JNZ 20120812A | ecosystem: Environmental > Aquatic > Thermal springs > Hot (42-90C) >...
ACATTGACCACTCCCTGCGCGCCGACTTCCTGCTGATGCCCGCGTCGCTGGTGCTGGGCGGCGGGAACGTCGGGGCGGGGCCGGATTTGGTGGAGGAGATTCGCGCCGTGCCGGGTGTTACCGGCGCGACGACGCTCCGGCTGGGGACGGCCGCGGTGGACGGCCTGACCCTTCAGGTGGTCGGTGTGGACCCGGAGACCTATCCCAAACTCTCCGGCCTGGTCTTCCGCTACGGCGACCCGGAGGAGGCCTTTGAGGCGCTGGGCCGGGAGCGGGCGATGATTGTCAACGGCGTCTTCGCCGCCCAGCGGCGGGTCAAAGTGGGCGACGTCCTGACGCTCCAGACGCCGGCGGGGAAGCGGGAGTACCGGGTCGTGGGCGTCGGGTCCGACTACCTGAACGCCAAACTGGTCACCGCGTACATCTCCCAGGCCAACCTGGAACGGGATTTCTACCAGACGGCGGACCTGCTGGTGATGGTGGATGCGGCGGACGACGCCGACATGGCCGCCGTCCAGGCCCGGCTGGAGGAGATTGTCCGGAGGTACCCGTCCTTTGTGCTGACGGAGTGGCGGTCGTTCCGGGAGGAGCAGGAGCGGGCCTTCGGGCAGAGCGTCTCCCTGTTCAACGTGATTGGGGTGATGTTTGCCCTGCCGTCGCTGCTGGCGATGGTGAACACGCTGACGATCAACGTGATGGAGCGGACGCGGGAGATCGGCGTGTTGCGGGCAGTGGGGAGCACGCGGCGGCAGATTCGGCGGATGGTGGTGGCGGAGAGTTTGCTTCTGGGCGCGCTGGGGACGGCCTTCGGGATTCTGGCGGGCCTCTGGCTGGGGTACGTGCTGGTTCAGGGGATGAACGTGAGCGGCTTCGTCATCCCGTACTACTTCCCGTACACCGGCATTCTGGTCGCGGTGGCGGTGGGGTTGCTCATCGGCGTCGGGGCGGCAGTGCTGCCGGCGCGGCGGGCGGCCCGGCTGGATGTGGTGGCGGCGCTGCGGTATGAGTAGGCCTTCTTGTGGACAGGAGGCCGTTCACCAGGTGCCAGGGTTGGCTTTTGCCTTTTGTCGGGTTGCCTATCTTTTGAAGAAAGGCTTGAGGTATGTATAATGCGTTCAAACCCAAATAGGAGGTGGGAAATGAGGGCTCTGCATTATACTGAAATTGAACCCCAGGAAGTATACGGCATTCCGGGGGTTAAGGTCCGGTGGCTTGCAGGCAGGAAAGAGGGAGCCCCTAACTTTGCCTTTCGGATATTTGAGATGGAGCCAGGGTCTGTAATTCCCTCCCATGAGCATGACTGGGAGCATGAAGTCTTTGTGCTAAAGGGCGAGGGTATCGTTGGAGTAAATGAAGAGGAGAAGACTATTAAAGAAGGAGATTTTGTGCTGATCCCACCGGGGGCTCGCCACAAATTCATAAACATCGGGGAAGGGGTCTTTCGTTTTATCTGTGTAATCCCTCTCAAAGGTGATACAAGACCTTGAGCCGCAAACGTAATGTATATGCGCTTATAGCTTCTTCTTTCCTGAGCGGCTTCAGGATGAACATTATAAGCGCGATATGGCAACCTTTTATCCTGAGCCTGGGTGCGTCTATGTCTGTCATTGGCTTTGTGGAAAGCCTTGCCGGCCACCGGGGAATTATTCCGGCTTTCGCCCATCTTATAGGAGGGTGGTTTTCGGATAGAAAAGGCCGCAAACCTTTCTTAGTCCTTGGGTGTATCTTAGTGCTCTTTTATCTTGGGTTGTGCCTTCTGGCTCTCTACTTCAAAGATTGGCGCATTGTCTTCCCGGCCACAATTTTCCTGGGGCTTTCAAACCTTTCAAGGCCTGCCCAATCCTCCATGGTGGCCGATTCAGTTCGGGAAAAGGAGCTGGGGACTGCTTATAGCCTGATAATGACTGCTGCCATCATCCCGGGGGTCTTTGCCCCTGCCCTTGGGGGCTTTATCGCTGACAGGACAGGATTTGTTAGCGTTTTTGTCTTGGGTTTAGCTTTAGAGGCCCTTGCTCTCTTCCCCATCGTGGTGTTGGTCAAGGAGACCCTGATCTTTAACAATTCGGTTGAGGAATTTTCCTGGAAAGAAATGGCTTTCAGGCTTTTTTCTCCCCCTGCACATTTGCGGCCTTTCTACATAGCTATAGCGGCTGATTCTTTTTCCTGGGGATTGGGCTATGGCATTCTGTATGGGATGCTGGTCAAAACTTATGGCCTTTCCACTTCCCAGATTGGGGCTATAATAAGTGCATCTTTTGCAGCCTGGCTCTTCTTTCAAATCCCTGTAGGTAGGCTGGTGGACCGCTTCGGAAGCTTTAAGTTCCTGGTCATATCGGAGCTGGTCGGGATTCCCCTGATGCTTGGGTGGCTCACTTTCAAATCCCTGAAAGCATTTTTCTTTCTCCAGATTTTCTGGGGACTTGTGGCTGCCACATGGGTGCCAGCCGCTCAATCTTACCTGGCTCTTAAAGTCCCTCAGGAAAATAGGGGTGAAGCTATGGGCCTCCTGAACGCTTTCCGTGGGCTTTTCTCCTTTCTCTCCCCTTTCCTGGGCGGGATTCTTTACGATTTAACGGGATTTCCAGGCCCCATACTGGCCAATCTTTTGGGCATAATCTGCACCACAGCTTTATTACTATTACTGGTCAGGGAGTAAGGGGAACTGTAAGAGTTTGCTTAAATGCCTGGAAAAGAGTATAATTTTAATCAAGCGGGGGTGGTTGGGCCCCGGTGGGCCCCGCGGTCTTCAAAACCGTAGGTGGGTGCCATAAAGGCGGCCACGGTGGGTTCGACTCCCATCCATCCCCGCCTTTTAATTGGGAGGAAGCTTTGAGGATCGTTGTAGGTGTGACAGGGGCCTCAGGTGCGCCCCTGGCTTTAAGGTTACTGCAAAACCTCATGAACCAGGAAGTTCATCTGGTAATTTCTAAAAATGCCTGGGAAGTTATAAAGCTGGAGCTTGGAGAAGGAGTTTCTTTCCCCTGCTCCTATTCTTACAGGGATGATGATTTTTCTGCCCCGCTGGCGAGCTCTTCGTTCATTATAGATGCAATGGTGGTGATTCCCTGCTCCATGAAAACACTCGCTGCCATAGCCCATGGCTATGCCGATAATTTAATCACCAGAGCTGCTGAAAATGCCCTTAAATTGGGAAAACCTCTGATTCTGGTTCCCAGAGAAACCCCATTATCTCTTGTGGACATTGATAACATGAGGAAAGCAAAAAGGGCTGGGGCTATAATCCTTCCAGCCATGGTGGCTTATTACCATAAGCCTCGCTCAGTGGACGACATAACGGATTTCATCGTGGGCAAGGTATTGGACATTCTGGGCATTGAGCATAAGCTATATGCCCGATGGGGGGAAATCAAGCCGCCGCCTTCTTAATTTTAGTAAAGTATGCTATCACCCCCATTATGGAGCAAGCAGAACCGGCGATAGCAGCACCAATGGCCAATGCTTGTCTGTGTTCGTAAGCCCAATGAGCAAAAACCTTCAGAGGCGAGGGTTTGTTCCTGATAAGGTTAAAAAGCTTCTCCCGAAACCAGGGGGAAGGCCTCACGGGCCTGTAAATCAGGTTAAGCTCCTTCACAAGACCCATGAGTTCTTTCAGCTCGCTGAACTGGTCAGGCAAGAGGCTAAGCATTTCGTTAGCCCCTTTTTCGTCGCCTGCCAGGATCCTGTCGGTGTAGCGGTCCAGAATTTCCTCCATCTTTCCTCCTCTCCTCCGGATTCCTTAAATTTAAACCCCCTGGGTATGCGAAGGGTTTCATTCCGATGAAACTCTCTTCGCCTCTGTGGGTTAATTTTGTTTGAACAAAAACCACCATTAACCGGAGGGAGAAACATGACCAGAGAAGAGATTTTCCAGAAGGTAAAAAAGATAATCGTGGAAGTTCTGGGAGTTCCGGAGGAAAAGGTTACCCTGGAAGCCCGCTTTAGAGAAGATTTAGAAGCAGATTCTCTAGACCTGGTGGAGCTGGTAATGGCTTTTGAGGAAGCTTTTGGTGGCACTATCTCCGATGAAGAAGCTCAAAAGATTGTCACTGTTGGCGATGCTGTAAACTACATTTACGAACGCTTTGCCATGGCTCAGCCATAAAAACCCCAATGCGCAGGGGTGCAGGGGAACTACCCGTTCTCCTGCATCCTTTTATTACACATACCTTACCTCAGGGTCGTGCTTTTAACCCCCTCAATTCTGCACTTTTTGTCGGTCTGCGTTGGGGTCTTCCCGCAAGGCTTTGATTTTGCGCTTTTCTCTTAACAACGTTAAAATTAAATAACGTTAACTTTTGGAAGTGTGGGAATTGGGAAACGAACTTGAATCTACAGGTATGCAATTTCTCCAGCTTATAGGGGCTCTCAAGCTTAAGTTCGCACGAGACTTGAATTTATGGTTCTTATGGCATTGGAGAAAGCGCAGCAATCCTGCCGCATGGGGCCTCTGGCTTCTTTCACCCTTCAGAGTTTGCCCGCTGTGACTGGAATCGTGGATAGGCTTGAGGAAAGGGGTCTGGTGCAGCGACAGCGGGACCCGCATGATCGGCGTTCCGTTGTGGTTTGTTTAACGGAAAAAGGAAAAACCCTGCTCTCTCAAATTAAAGCTGAACGCCAGCAAACGCTGGAGGAAATTTTCAAGGTACTGACCCCGGAAGAAAGGGCTTTTCTTAACTCTGTGCTTGAAAAGTTGACCAGGGTCCTGGAAACGCCGGAGCAAGGAGGTAGTGGATGTTGAAACTTTTAAAGCACGCCAGGCCTTTTTACCCCATTATTTTGCTTATCTTGCTCTTGCTTTTCCTGCAGGCCAATGCGGACCTGGCCCTGCCCGATTATATGTCCAGGATCGTTAACGTGGGGATCCAGCAGGGAGGAGTGGAAAGCCCTGTCCCGGAAGCTATCAGACAGAGCACTATGGAACATTTAGTTCTCTTCCTTTCCAGTGAAGAGAAAACGGGACTTATGGCTTTGTATGCTCGCTTTGATAGGGATTCACCCGAGTATGAAATTCTCCTCCGGAAATATCCGGCTCTGGCCCGCGAGCCAGTTTACGTCTTGAAATCCGCAGACCCAGAAGCTATTGAGCGGGTTAAACCGGTTATAGCCCGCGCTATCCTTGCGGTGTTCAGCATAGAACAGCTTCAAGCTAATCCAGAACAGGCCTGGAGGATTTTGGGGTTCAGCCCGAAAGGAGCTGACCTTTTTACCCTTGTAAGTCAACTGCCGGCTGACCAGAGAATGCGGATAAGAGAGCTTGTAGAGCGCCGGTTTAATGCGATGGGAGGGGAAAAAGCTATCTTCCAGGCAGCAGCCAGGGCTGTCAGGGCTGAATATGAATCTCTTGGTATGGATGTGGCTAAAATCCAGAACTCTTACATCCTCAAAGTTGGAAGCCAAATGCTTATTATCGCCCTTGTCGCTGCGGCTATAACCATAATAGTAGGCTTTTTGGCGGCAAAAGTTGCCGCTGGTTTTGCCCGCGATTTGAGGAGGCTTTTCTTTGAGAAAGTTCTCAGCTTTTCCAGTGCGGAGCTGGACCGTTTCTCCACTGCTTCTTTAATAACCAGGGCTACCAATGACATCACTCAAATTCAGACGGTGATGGTCTTCCTCCTGCGCATGGTTTTCTATGCGCCAATTATAGGTATAGGAGCCGTGATTAGAGCCCTGGGTAAAAGCCCTTCAATGTGGTGGATCTTGGGCCTGGGCATTGGCATCCTCATTGGCCTGGTTACCATCGGATTCAGGCTTGCTGTCCCCAGGTTCAAGATCATCCAGACCTTGATGGATCAGCTCAACAGGATCGCCCGGGAAAACTTGACCGGAGCTATGGTAGTCAGAGCTTTCAATCGGCAAAGATATGAAGAAGAGCGCTTTGATCGCGCCAACAAAGAGTATATCAGGACCATCCTCTTTGTAAACAAGGTCTTTGTAATGATGATGCCTCTAACCATGTTCTTGATGAACGGCATTATGATCCTTATCCTGTGGGTTGGTGCACACCAGGTAGCCCAGGCCACGATAAGGCTCGGCGATATGATGGCTTTTCTGCAGTATGCCATGCAGGTCTTCTTCTCATTCATGATGCTTTCAATGCTTTCCATTATGATTCCCAGGGCTGATGTAGCTGCAGGCAGGATAGCCGAAGTCCTGGAAACAGATACAAGCATAAAAGACCCTGAAAAACCATGCTCATTTCCCCAACCTTTTGTTCCGAAGATAGAATTTCGCCATGTTTCTTTCCGTTATCCTGGTGCTGAAGAGTATGTGCTTCGGGATATAAACTTTACCATCCAGCCCGGGGAGACCGTAGGGATTATAGGGACCACTGGCTCCGGCAAATCCACCCTTATTAGCCTTCTGCTCAGGTTTTACGATGTTACAGAGGGAGAAATACTTATAAGTGGAGTAGACATCCGCCGTGTGTGTCTGAAAGACCTGCGGGATTGCATCGGTTACGTTCCCCAGCACAGCAACCTCTTCAGCGGAACGGTAGAATCAAACCTTCTTTTTGCCAATGAAAACGCTTCCCGGGAATTTTTGTACCAGGCTCTGGAAATTGCCCAGACCAGGGATTTTGTGCTCTCCAACCCTCATGGGCTAAGCATGAGTGTAGCGCAGGGGGGGATGAACCTCTCAGGTGGGCAGCGCCAGCGCCTTACTATTGCTCGGGCCCTGGTTAAGCGAGCCCCGATATACGTCTTTGATGATTGTTTTTCTTCCCTGGACTATCAAACTGATTTGCGGGTGCGGCGAGCTTTGCGGGAACATCTTAAAGGGAGCACCATTATCATCATATCCCAGAGAGTTGCTACTATAAAAGATGCCGACAAAATCTTGGTGCTTGATGAAGGCAAGCTTATAGCCCAGGGGACTCACGAGGAGCTGTTGGAGAAGTGTGAAGTTTACCGGGAAATCGCCCTTTCCCAGCTAAAGCTTCAGGAGGTGGTGATATGACCGCATCTCGTCCTCCGATGTACCTTGCTCCCGGAGTACGACGGCCTTTTGAGCGTGGTCCAGGCCATCTGGCTTTCGGCCCTGTTGAAAAACCAAGGGACTTTGCCGGAACAGTGCGCAAGTTTTTGACTTATTTAGGTCCTCATCGCCTCACCATCTTCGTTGTTTTCCTGCTGGCCGGCAGTTCCACTGCCTTCTCCATCTTCGGTCCCAAAATCCTGGGTTCAGCCACAACCAAACTCTTTGAAGGCCTCATCGCTCAGTTTACCGGGACAGGGCAGGTGGATTTTGGAGCTATCGGAAGGATCCTGTTATCCGCTTTTGGCCTTTACCTTCTCTCAGCTGGCTTTGGCTACGCCCAGGGGTGGCTTATGACCAATGTGGCAGCGCAGTTAACATACCAGTTACGCCGGGATATTATGGCTAAAATACAGCGCTTGCCTTTCCGATACTTTGATGGCACTCAGCATGGTGAGATCCTATCGCGCCTGATAAACGATGTGGATGCTATAAATCAAACTTTGAGCCAGAGCCTGGCCCAGATCATTTCTTCTCTCGTGACAGTGGCTGGCATGCTAATGATGATGTTTTCCATTTCCTGGGAAATGACCCTGGTGGCCTTGCTTATAATCCCTGTTTCCAGCGGGCTGGTAGTGTTTGTTGTTAACCGTTCCCAGCGCTTGTTCGCTCAGCAGCAGGCCTACCTTGGCCGCCTCAACAGCCACGTGGAAGAAACTTTCGCGGGCTATGTGGAGGTTAAAGCTTTCAACGGGGAGGAAAAAAGCCTCAACCGGTTCAATCAATACAACGAGCAGCTTTATGATACAGCCTGGAAAGCGCAGTTCCTCTCAGGGATAATAATGCCAACGATGGGGTTCATCGGGAACCTTGGATATGTGGTAGTGGTGATGCTGGGCGGGTATTTAGCGGTGAATGGTCGCATTGCCGTCGGCGACATCCAGGCTTTTATCCAGTACATCCGTTCTTTCACTCAACCCATAACTCAACTTGCTAATGTTTCCAACGTCCTTCAGCAGACAGTAGCAGCCGCTGAGAGAGTTTTTGATTTCTTAGCCGAAGAGGAGGAGGTACCCGATCCGGAAATTCCTTTGAAGCTGGACAAAATCAAAGGGGAAGTGGAATTCAGGAATGTGTACTTCGGCTATATCCCCGGCAAGCCAGTCATTAAAGGGTTTTCCGCCAGGGTGAAACCTGGACAGAAAGTAGCCATTGTGGGGCCCACCGGGGCGGGAAAGACCACCCTGGTAAAATTGCTGATGCGCTTTTATGAAGTGGATGGCGGAGCTATTTTAATAGACGGACACGATATCCGCAGGTTCTCCCGCGCCGACCTGAGGAAACTTTTCGGGATAGTTCTTCAGGACACATGGCTTTTCAATGGCACCATTGCCGAAAACATTCGCTATGGGCGGGAGGACGCTACCGAGGAAGAGGTAAAAGAAGCAGCCCGGTTGGCCCGCATTGATCGGTTCATCCGTTCTCTACCTGAAGGGTACCAGACGGTCATCAACGAGGAAGTATCCAACCTTTCACATGGGCAAAAGCAACTTCTGACCATAGCCAGGGCCATACTGGCTAATCCACCCATGCTCATTTTAGACGAAGCTACCAGCTCTGTGGATACTCATACAGAGCTTTTGCTCCAGGAAGCGATAGAGGCTTTCACACGTGAGCGCACCACGTTCATTATAGCCCATCGTCTTTCCACCATCCGGAATGCTGACTTAATCCTGGTAGTACGTGATGGAGCTATCGTAGAGCAGGGGACCCATGAAGAACTGATGGCCCGCGGTGGTTTCTATGCCGAACTATATAATAGCCAGTTTGAGCCTTTAATTTAAACCCTGAGTTTTTTGGGGAAAATTACGCTGGCTATTGCTCCTTTACCATTCAGCCCTTTCAGGCTAAAGCTGCCGTGTAACTCCTCTTCAGCCAGTGTCTTGACTATTCTTAAACCGAGGCTTTCCGTCTGGAAGGGGTCAAACCCTTCAGGAAGCCCCTGTCCATCGTCGTGGACTGTAATTTTTACTTTATTTTCAAGGTCTTCAATCTTTACCATTATGCGACCAGTAATGCGGTTTTTGTAGCCATGCTCCAGGGCATTCTGGAGCAATTCGTTCACAATCAAAGCACAGGCAGTGGCCTGTTCCGAAGGAAGCAAAATTTCAGGCCCATCAAGCTCCATAGAGATACGCTTCTCCGGGGTCAACATTCCCTCTTTTGCCTGCTCTATTATCTTCCGGCAAAGGTCCCTAAGGTTTATCAGGCCTGAATCATGCTCCGAAAGAAATTCGTGAATTATGGCGATGCTCAGGATTCGGTTAATGCTATCGTTTAGAGCAGCTTTTGCTTCCTCGTGGGAAATGCGACGGGCTTGTAGGCGCAGAAGAGCTGCCACTGTCTGGAGGTTGTTTTTGATGCGATGGTGTATCTCTTTAATTATGGCTGTTTTAACTCGGAGCTCCTGTTCTTTGCGGCGTTCTTCAGTGGCATCGTGAATGATGAGCATAGCTCCTGCTAAAGGCATGGATGGATCGCCGAGCCATGGTATCAATATTTCCCTGAAGCGAGAGGGTGGCTCATAGATGGGTAGAACTCGCCTTATCCAAACCATGCCTTCTTCCAGTTCCTCTTCTTCCTGAAGGAATTCCCTTTCTTCAAGGGCTACTTTAAGCAGTTGGCGGTCAGAAGAGGGCAAGCGTGAGAGGGATGTATCCCTTAAATCCCGCAGAATGCCCAGCTTGCGGTAAAGGTTAGCCGCTACTCCGCTTATATAGCGGATAATCCCCTGATCATCCACCACAACCATGCCATCCTGTTCGGTTACAGGGTGGAAAGATCGGGTTTTCTCCAGAAGGCCACGGCGTGCCATCTGGTGGAGGTAATGGAGAGCGAGCTGGAAAACTTGGCTGCGGCGGCGGCGCCTTTCGTATTCCAGAAGGTTGGATTCAAAACTGAGGACGCCGGCTATTCGGCCACGGCTTCCGAGTATGGAGAAAGTCTCCTCCATTAAAGGGGCATCACTACCCAAAAGGTAACTCTGACCTTTCCAGTAACCCGGATACTTGAGGGCCCGAAATACAAGGGGCCTTTCTGCCCTGTATACATGGCGACCCTTTAATTCTTCCTGATATAAAGGCGAGATGGAGCGAGGCTTGGCGTGGGCCAGGATTGTTACCGCATCTTTAGACGGGACCGGGTAATATACAAAAGCATCAGCTTTGGTTAAATCAGCGATAAAACCAAGCCCTGCTATAACCTTGTTCAGGAGCTCTGCATCCTCTTCTTTGACCACAAGCTCCGGGTAGACCACCCTGTCTGCCCTCCCCAGTTTTCCCCCGAAAATTATAAGGGATTTTAAGTCTGAACACAAAGTCAAGCTAATAATCTATACCCTTGCGAGCTATTATGCCTTCCCGGTAAGGATGCTTCACCTCCTTCATTTCGGTAACAAGGTGAGCTCGTTTGAGGATTTCAGGGTGAGCATTGCGACCCGTTAGGACCAGCTCTACTTCTTCAGGCTTTTCTTCCAGAAGAGATATAACCTCTTCCAGTGATATAAGGCCGTAATCCAGAGCTACATTGATTTCATCCAGAACAATGATGTTAAACTCGCCTGAAAGCATTGCCCGGCGGGCTTCTTCCAGGGCTTCATGGGCCATCTTTATATCCTGAGGGGAGGGATTGTTGCGGTCCACAAAATGGGGACCACCGAATTGCCGTAGTGTTATCTCCGGAATGCTTTTCACTGCTTTAAGTTCTCCGTAATTAGGCCAGCCTTTCATGAACTGGATTATGCAGGTTTTTAGGCCGTGGCCCGCTGCCCTTAAAGCCAGACCTAAGGCTGCAGTGGTTTTCCCCTTGCCATCTCCGGTATAAACTTCTATCAAACCCTTTTTCATTTGATCACAACCCCCATGTCCAGTGGGACAAGTTCAAACCAGGTGTTTCCAGGTTTAAAGGGGAAGATGTTTCCGCCATAATCCAGGATTTTGAGGGGATCGGGGCGAGAAGGCCTGCTCCATATAGCATCATATACTCGGCCATCCCGGCATACCTGAGCTTTCCCCTGGCCCCAAAGCTGAATTTGAATAGATTTAGCCCCCAGCACATCCTCCACTATCAAGGTTTCTACGTGGTGCACGTAAACAATTACCACATTCTTTACAGCAATTTGCTCTCCAGTAAGGGCATCCCTGTGAGGTTCCCCCACAATGAAGCGCAGGTAAGCCCCTTTCTGAGGATCATACCGGTAAAGCACATCGGAATATTTGCGGTGGTAGGGGATTAAAATTTCGTTGGCGGGGAGGCCATCAGGTGGGGGGTCCTGAGCAAAAACCATGTGCTTTATCTCCACTTTTTGATTTATGCCCCTCTGAGTTGCCACTTTCCAGAGAGATGCGGTGTCGGTGAAAAGGGTGTGTTCAAAGGCTTTTCCGGGCTCCTTTATGCGGTAAAAGCCCGGGTCTCCGCGCCATTCTGAAAGGGTATATTGAGCGAAATCGGACTTGTCCAGCATTCTGGTTATCTCACCGGAAGCTCCAGAATAGGCAAATATAGCCTGGTAAAAAAGGGGGATTTCCAGGTCAATAAGTCTGGCACTCCTTATTGAGCCTATTCGCTCGGCATCTTTGCACAGGAATATGGCCGTAAACCGGGTCAGGCCCCCTTCCGCCAGGTGTTCAAACACGATGTCGGCGAAAGAAAGACCCGATTGAGGCCTTACTTCCGGTGAATTGGCAACCTTTACAGCCAGAGGCCTGCGGTTAATTTTTTCCGGATTATCCACAGGTTCTCCTGTAAGGGGACATAGGTTAAGGATAATTGTGGGGGTTGGAGTAGCGGTTTCCGAGCTTAAAGGGTTTGGCCTGGTATTGACTGGAGTAGGGGTACTGGTTGGCATGGGCCTTGGGGTTTTGGTGGGTGTTGGGGTGGGGGCTGGCTTTAAGAATGAACAGGAGGAAAGGATTAGAACTATTCCCATAAGGATTATAATCCGTTTCATCCTCATACCTCCTGCCAAAGATTAAAAACCCGGCGGCGAGCACAATGAAGCCAAGGCTATTATAAACCGCGGGTTTGAGCGTGGCAAATTGCGCGAGGTTTCCCCCACCTTCGCAGGTTATGGATCCTGCTCGCTGTTGAGGTGTAAAAGCAGGGCATTCCGGCGGAGATAGTGCTCGTTTAATGGCCTGCCCTTCACAAATTCTTCACAAAGGCATGATATACTTGGAACTGAAAAAACTTCAAAAAGGAGGTGAAAAAATGAGGAAGTGGGTGGCGATTCTGGTTGCAGTGGCGGTGGTGGGGCTTGCGATTGGCCTGGGAGCAAAGGTTGTCTTTGCCCAGACCCCCACTCCAACTCCAAAAGCGCCGGCTCCGGTTCCATTTAAAGGGTTTGGTTGGGGGTGGGGCTGCGATATCAGCTCCATCGCTGAAACTTTAAATATGAGCCCGGATGAGCTGGCTTCAGCCCTTCGCGAGGGTAAGACCATCGCTCAGCTGGCTGAGGAGAAGGGGGTTGCCCTTTCTACAATCGTGGATCAATGTTTGCAGTTCCAGAAAGACTGGCTCTCTTTCCTGGTTCAAAAGGGCTACATCACCCAGGAAATGGCCGATAAATGGCTCAGCATCCAGAGGCAGATGCTGGAATTCCGGTTCACTTATAACTGGCGCAAGGGTTTTGGTTGGGGCTGGGGCAGGATGCGCGGTCCTAAGGGCTTCGGCCCATGCTGGTAGTTAGTAACATTGGGCCCGGTGGTGCACCACCGGGCCTTTTCGTTAAGCCTCTGTTTATTGTAATCTACAAATTTTCAAGAATTGCCACTCCTGGCAGCTCTTTGCCCTCCAGAAATTCAAGGCTTGCTCCACCACCGGTGGAGACATGGGTTATTTTCTCAGCGACACCGGCGGCTTCTACAGCGGCCGCTGAATCGCCTCCGCCTACCACAGTAGTAACACCTTCCAGCTCTGCCAGAGCCTGAGCAATAGCAAAAGTCCCTTTAGAGAAAGGCTCTACCTCAAAGACGCCTAAAGGCCCGTTCCAGAAAACTGTTCTGGCCTGGCGGAGTTTCCCCTTAAAAAGCTCAACAGTCTCAGGGCCTATATCTAAAATTCGCCACCCTTCAGGCACTTCTCCCGGCTTAACAATTTTCACCGGAGCATCCGATGCAACTCGCTCAGCTATCACTAAATCCACAGGTAAAATGAGCTTGTTTCCTCCTTTCTGGACGAGTTCCTTTGCCACTCCCAGGGTCTCATCTTCCACCAGGGAATCACCAACTTTGTAACCAAGGGCCTTGAAGAAAGTATTGGCCATTCCTCCCCCTATCAAGAGCAAATCCACCTTGGGTAAAAGGTTCTCTATAACCCCGATTTTGTCCGATATCTTGGCTCCGCCCAGGAGGGCTACAAATGGTCTCTCCGGATTGGAAAGGAGAAGGCTTAAGTAGCGGATCTCCTTTTCCATAAGGAAGCCGGCAACCGCTGGGAGGTAATGGGCTACCCCCTCAGTAGAAGCATGAGCCCTGTGAGCGGTGGCAAAAGCATCGTTGACATAAATATCAGCCAGGGAAGCAAGCTGGCGGGCAAATTCGGGATCATTGGTTTCTTCCTCGGGGTGGAAGCGGAGGTTTTCCAGCAATATAACTTCTCCTGGCTTCATCTCCTTAACAGCCCTCTCCACTTCGGGCCCGATGCAATCATCCAGCTTCTTAACCGGCATACCCAGAATTTCCGAGAGCCTCTGGGCTACCGGATCTAACCTGAACTCTGGAGAAGGCTTTCCTTTCGGACGACCCAGGTGGGACATCAGAATCACAGCAGCCCCATGGTCCAGGAGATATTGTATCGTGGGCACAGTAGCTCTAATACGCCGGTCATCGGTTATACGCCCTTCGGAAATGGGGACATTGTAGTCAACCCGCACCAGAACTTTCTTACCCTGGACGTTTATATCACGAATGGTCTTCTTATTCATAATCTCACCTCCTTTTTAAGAGTTACATCTCCAGCCCAAATGGTTTTAATTTCCCCCTCAGGCGTAGCCAGGAGCAATGCTCCATCTTCATTTACGCCAATTGCTCTCCCCTCTATAGAGCCGGTGGTGGTGATTACTGTAACTTCCTGGCCCAGGGGGTAAAGCCTTGCCATCCATTTTTCCCTGAAATCAATTCCCCTCTTTAATTCCCGATAATTTTCCTCCAACCGGTTTAAAATCTCCTGGAGGAGGACGAAACGGGGGAATTCGTATCCCAATTCATCCGATAAACTGGTAGCGTGGGGGGCCAGAGAAGAAAGAGGTGAATTGAGGATATTAACATTTACGTTTAAACCCACGCCTACTATGACGTAGAGGGTGCGGTTCTCACGGGCACGGATTTCTGTGAGGATCCCTCCTGCTTTTTTTCCAGCGATCAGGATATCGTTGGGCCACTTTATGGCAACCTTGAGGGGGGTCAGGTTTTCAATAGCTTCGGCTACTGAGAGTGAAGTAATCATGGTAAGGCGATGAACTTGATAGGGCAGGAGAGGTGGTCTGAATATTATGGACATGAGGATAGAGGAACCAGGTGGAGAAAGCCAGCTCCTTCCCAGCCTGCCCCTGCCAGCAGTTTGTTCCTCAGCCAGGACCACGGTTCCTTCGGGGGCGCCAGCTTCGGCGAGCCTCTCAGCTTCGTCCTGGGTTGAGGTTGTGGTGCGAAAATAATAGATCCTTTGGCCAAAGCAAGGGTTCGTCATTGCAAGATGAATTATACTCTATAAACTTCGTAGCAGGCAAGGTCAAAGCTCTTCTTTCCCCACCTTATTTCCGAGGGTTCTGGGGCCTGCTTGGGGGTTGATAGCTAAAGTCAGCAGTTTGCCCCTTTTGAAAAACCTGAGGGGGCAAACCCAGTTCCCCAGGAAGAAGGAAGCGGAGTTTTACACAATGGCGGGTTTAAAGGGTTTTCACGGGCCAGGGCTGCGGAGGAGCCTTATAGCTTAAGCTCCGGCCTTTCTGGCCAGTTCTACTGCTTTTTCGGCAGCCTCACTCATGGAAACAGCTGTTATCAAATTAGCCTCAGCCAGTAGACGGCGTCCTTCTTCTTCGTTGGTCCCCACAAGCCTTACCACTATGGGGACCTTCACTTCTACTTCTTTTATTGCTTCCAGAATCCCCCTGGCCACCTCATCGCACCTGGTTATACCCCCGAAAATATTTATGAGAACAGCCTTGACTTTGGGATCTGAAAGTATGATCTTCAGGCCCGCTGCCACCTGTTCTGCACGAGCTCCTCCGCCTATATCTAAGAAGTTAGCGGGATTGCCTCCGTAAAGCTTGATTGTATCCATGGTAGCCATGGCCAGCCCTGCACCATTTACCATGCACCCTATATCCCCGTCCAATTGGACATAACTTATGCCATGGGCGCGGGCTTCCCGCTCGGATGGAGTATCCTCCTCTAAGGGGCGCATGGCGGCCAGGTCTGGATGGCGGAAGAGAGCATTGTCATCAATGATTACTTTGGCGTCAGCGGCCAGGAGGCGACCATCTCTCGTAAGGGCTAAAGGGTTTATCTCTGCTAAGGAAGCATCGTTTTCGGTAAAACAGCGATAAAGGCCAATAGCTATGGATGTAAAAGCATTGAGGAAAGCTTTATCCAACCCTATCCCCAGGGCCAGCTCCCGGGCCTGATATGGTCTCAGTCCCAGGAAAGGATCAACGGTGATTTTGATTATCTTCTCAGGGCTGCGGCGGGCGACTTCTTCTATATCAACCCCTCCCTCGGAAGAGGCCATCATGACTGGTTTGCCCTGTGTCCTATCTATTACAACGCCCAGGTAAAGTTCCCGGGATATCTCCAGGGCTTCATCCACCAGAACTTTCCGCACCGGTATGCCCTTTATTTCCATTGCCAGTATGTCAGAAGCCACTTTCTCGGCTTCATCCGGGTTGTGGGCAAGGCGTATTCCTCCCGCTTTACCTCTCCCTCCTACCAGAACCTGTGCTTTTACAACCACGGCCTTACCAAGCTTTTGGGCGATAGCTCTGGCTTCGGCCGGGGTTGAAGCCACTTCCCCCTGAGGGATAGGTATTCCGTAACGGGCAAAAAGTTGCTTTGACTGATATTCATGCAGCTTCATCCTGCTACCTCCCAAGGAGCTTTTCCATAGCTTCCAGTATCTCCGAAGGGGCTATAACTTCGCCATCGGTTCTATTATACCCCCGGGCTTCGGGGAAGAAACGCTGGACCTCCCTGAGCATTTGGCCCTGGTTCATTTCAGCTACGAGGACCTTATTGGTCCTGCCTTTGAGGGCCAGAAGTTCTTTTTCTGGGAAAGGCCAGAGGGTTTGAGGGCGGAATAGGGCAGCTCTGATGCCTTTCCTGCGGGCTTCTTTTACAGCCGCCAGAGCACTCCTCGCCGTAAAGCCATAGGCGAAAACCAGCACATCTATATCGCCTTCGCAGAACTTTTTATCAACCCACGCAATTTCTTCCAAATGGTTAAGAATTTTGCCCTTAAAACGAGAAATCAAAGAGGCTTGAGCTTTGGGACTGACCGTCCGCCTGTAACCCCACTCATCGTGAGTAGAGCCGGTCACCAGAACTTTGTGACCCCGCCCGAAGATGGGCATCGGTGGGACTTCAGCTTCCCCAAAGGGTGGAAAATTTTCCCCGGGTAAAGGCTTCACCCTTTCGTAAACTTTCACCTCTGGAGGGATAACAACGCTTTCCCTCATGTGACCAACAGCTTCATCGGCTGCTATTATAACAGGTATACGGAACCTTTCAGCAAGGTTAAAAGCTTGCACTGTGAGGTCAAACATCTCCTGGGCCGACCATGGAGCCAGGACGATTATTTCATAATCCCCGTGGGCTCCCCAGCGCAGCTGCATCACATCTCCCTGGGCAGGGCGAGTAGCTTGACCGGTGGCTGGCCCTGCCCTCTGGACATCCACTACTACCAGGGGGGTCTCAGTCATTATGGCATAACCGATGTTTTCCAACATAAGGGATATACCAGGGCCACTGGTGGCGGTCATAGCCTTAGCCCCGGCCCATGAGGCTCCAATGCAGGAAGCGATGGAACCTATCTCATCCTCCATCTGGATGAAAACCCTGCCATCTTTAAGCTCCAGAAAACGGCGGCAGATATAATGCATTATCTCGCTGGCAGGGGTTATAGGGTAACCGGCGTAGTAATTGCATCCGGCAGCAATAGCCCCTTCAGCGCAAGCTTCATCGCCTTGCAGGAAATGTGGCCCTGCTGGAAGAGAAGGTTTGCGGACGATCCATCCCCCTTCAGGCATCTTCCTCCGCCTCGTAAACGGCAATGGCTATATCAGGGCACCAGAGCTCGCAGAGCCTGCATACAGTGCATTTTTCCGGATGGGCTGGTATAACCGGATGCAGGCCATTAACAAAGCGCGTGTAATCTATTTCCAGCACCTTACGAGGGCACATTTCAACACACAAGTAGCAAGCTTTGCACCAATCGGTGTTGATTTCAATGCGTGGCATAGCCATGTTTTTACACAAGCCGAACGCTTTCAAGCTCTCTGGAAACGGCTTCAAGTTCCCTGGAAGCTTCTTTCAGCAAGGAAGAAGCTTTAAGGAGCCTTTCAGATATCCCTTTAAGGCCGGCCGCTTCCGCTCTGGCTGCCCACTCCTGAAACTTATCCGCATGCTCGTTGTTGTGCTCAATCCAGTGAGTGACAAGCCCTTTCATCATCAGGATTAAATCCTGCATTCTTCCCCCTTATTTTATGGAATGAACAATTTGCTGGACAAAGAGCACTTCGGGCATAGCTCCTTCAATGAAGAAGGTCTCGTTAATTACTGTCTTGGGAACGCCGTGGACGTGGTACTTAACGGCAAGGTGTGGAAATTCTATCGCTTCCACTGCATCTGCTCGGACCAAATCGCTTTCAATAGCCATTTTGTGGGCCAACCTGACCGCCATAGGGCAGTATGGTCAGGTAGGGGTAACGAAGACCTGGATGTGGACAGGTTTGGTGAGGCCTGCCAGGGCCTTCTTGCTGGCCTCCGATAAACCTGATTCCCCTCGCGAGACGTCCACAATGTCCTCCAGCAAGGCCGAGAATTCGTAGCCAGAGGGGATCCCGTAGAAACGTATGCCGTAGTCCTTCTGACCAATTATAGCGATGGCCGGGATTTTGTCTACTTTATATTCTTCGGCTTTAGGCTTGTCGGTTACGAAATTGTAGATTTCGGCGGTGATCTTCGGAGAAAGCTGGGCTATTTCTTCTACCAGTTGCCTGGTTTCAGCACAGTATTCGCATTCAATTTCCTGGGTGAACATAACTAGTCGGACGGGATTTACCAGGTTTTCTTCAAAGAACTTCTGTATATGTTCCCTTTCCCTGGGCGGGATTAGAGGCATAGCTCCCTCCTTCTGATAGAAATTAAAGGGCCAACGGCCCTGCTCTTAAATCCCTCAGCCAGCTGTAGAAGTAGAACAGGAAGATCCCACTGCGCTGGCGTTTCCTTTAGAGCCCGTGAAACCGAAGAGGGAGATCTTGCGTTTGACGTTGCGACTGTGGCATTGCGGGCATTCTGCCTCATTCGCTTTAGAAATTGAAACGGTGAAAATCTCAAATTCCTCCCCACATTCTAAGCATTGATACTCGTAGATAGGCATAAATCACCCCCCTTTCACGCATACCCGCTGGGGGTATAATTTACATTAAAACGACGGTTTTGTCAAGGGTATCACTCTTGAGCTCCGGGCTTTTCAATTAAGTGTTTTAATTTGTCCCCGGATTTTTAGTTTCTCCCCACCCCCGTGGGCTGAGGGTTTGCCGTGGTTTTTGGTCCCACTCGTTGGCGGGTTGCCGGTGCTGGCGGTTTGCTCCTTTGAAAAAGCTCTGGGGGGACACCCCCCAGTTCCCCCCGGCAGGGGGCAATGCCCCCTGTAC
>Ga0105162_1000831_pt1 | contig 18832 bp, 21 predicted proteins | sample JNZ201metaG_FD_81532 | JGI IMG/M metagenome (GOLD analysis project Ga0105162, IMG submission 81532) | Hot spring microbial communities from Jinze hot spring, China to study Microbial Dark Matter (Phase II) - JNZ 20120812A | ecosystem: Environmental > Aquatic > Thermal springs > Hot (42-90C) >...
CTTCTGGCTTTATCTCTTTTCCCAAACTTGCATCAAACCCAGTTTTCCCAGCACCGTAATTTGCTCCAAGAATATCTCCCTTCTTTTCAATTACATCAATTTTTTCGGCAAATTTTTGAGGCAAAATTTCCTCTTCTGTTATCGTAAATCTCGTCGGCAAATTTATCTTCGGCAAATTAACAGTTCTGACAGCGGTCGGTGATGTCTTCCCCGCTCCGAAACTTCCTCCTCCAGTTGATACCTTCTGAATTTGCTCTTCAATCGGCGGAACAAAAATAACCTCTGTGAACTTAACACTTTCCCCAACATCAATCGTAACTTTGTAAATCAGCATCAAAAGAAAAACGATAAAACAAATTATAGCGGTGTAAATTGCGGACTTTAATTGAATTCTTTCCTCCATTTTTCACTTAACCTGTGTTGCCACAACAAATCTCGTTAACCCAGATGATTTTGCAATATCCATAACATCAATCACTTCTTGAATTGGGACAATTTTATCCGCACGCAGAACAACAAGTTTATTTTTCTCATCCCGTGAAATCTCTTTCAACTTTTGAGACAAATTTTCCTTTGAAACTTTTTCATTGAAAACATAAATTTCCTTCTCCGCAGTCAAAGTGATGATGATATGCCTGTCGCTTACTTGCTCCTTTGTTTCCGAGAGCGGAAGTTGAATTCTTATCCCAGATTGAGTTATAAATGACGATGTCAAAAGGAAAAAAATTAACAACAAAAGAACTATATCAGTCAAAGAAGCAAATGTGAAAATCGTCAATGGTTTATTTCTCGTTTCAAATCTCATTTATCTGATTTCACCTGATTTTTGAATTCTTCCGAACTTAAAATATCAATGAATTCTGCCGTCGCAATTTCAATTTCGTGAACAAGGCGATTTATTTTCGTGACGAAATAGTTATAAAGACCGTATGCTGGAATTCCAACTATCAGACCATAAGCAGTTGTCAAAAGTGCTTCCCAAATTCCGCCAGCAAGATCAGAAGGTGAGACAATTCCACCGAGTGCTTGAATTGTCATAAAAGCGTTTATCATACCCGTCACCGTCCCGAGAAATCCAAGCAAAGGTGCAACGCCAGCAATCGTTGCAAGTATATTCAATCTCTTTTCAAGCCCAAAGACCTCGCTTCTCCCCGCCATTTCAATTGCTTCACGAACTTTTTCATCACCAAATCCAAGTTTCAAAATTCCCTGTTTGAAAATTCTTGAAATTGGAGTGTTATGCGTGTTGCAGTAATCAATAATTTCAGGAATGCTCCCAGATTTGACCAATCCTCTGATGCTGATTATAAATTCCTTAACATTTGCTTTTGCCCTCCGCAAAGTGAGAAATTTTTCAATCACAACATAAATCATCAATACAAGCGAAATCGTTATCAAATGCATTATCACGCCACCTTTAAGATAAAGATCAAGAAGTCGCATCTGAAATCTCGTTTAGTTTTTAAATCCTTCAACGAAAACTTTGTCCTTCATTTCCGAGAACTTTTTCAATTTGAGTATCTGGTTTAATTTTAATTTCTTTACCGCTTTTTTCAAAATTTTTCATCTCAATTATCTCGTATCTTTCTATTTCATCAAAAACTTCATTCTGCGGGGAATTAACTCTATCAAGTTTAACGCAGTGAAATCTACCGAGTTCATTGCAAAGATAACAATGCTTTTTCCCTTTTTCCACGATAAGTTGACTTACAACTCTGAAATAATCTTTGAAGTTTCTCTCCCCAACGATACAATCAATCAAATTAACATCACGCTTGCTTGCGACAATGTATGAAAATTTCAATGTCTTTCTGTAATTGCCAGAGACAAGGTCAATTTGTCTTATAAATTCAGGGCGTTTCCATTCAACTTCCGTATGACACCAGTCCTTTTCCGTTTCAAGGGCAGGACAGTTAAGATTTCGCAAACACGGAGAATAAATGTAAAATCCATGCTTCAACATTTTATCTCTAAAGTCAAGCAAGTCCCTTGATGTAATCATCAATGCTGGTTCAATCAAAATTACGAAGCCATCATCTTTTATCCCAGCGTTGATAAGCCGTAGAAGTTTATTTCTTTTCTCATATGCGACTTCGTTAAGCGTATTTGCAACAGTTATCAAGTCAAATCTTTTATGAAACATCTCAAACGCATGTTCAATATCAAAAATTGCTGGTTCAACGCTTATTTTAATCGTTTGACGATAATGATTTTTCAACTCGTTTAGGAAAATATCAAGATTATCCTGAAACTTTCTTATGTTTTGCTCAACTTTATCAAGGGCGACAAACTTAACTTCAACATTTTTGAAATATCTTATATTTTCGTGCATCCATATTATCGTTCCCATTACAACTGTTCCGAGTCCCGTGCCGATGTCAAGAATTTCAAATTTATTTTTCCCCTTGAAGAAACCAGAATAAGAAATTTCATTCAGTGGGACATGAACTTTTAAAAGATTTGTCGTCGTGAAATAAACAAGATATCCTTTTTGAACTTCCCCGTTGCTCAAATAGTCATAAAAAACAAATTCCTTGCGAAGGTTTTTTCGTGTAAAGTATTCAGACATTGCGGAGACAATTTCGGCAACCTTCTTGAGCTGGCGTGGCGAATTTAAATTTACATCCGAAACTTTTGCGAGAAAATTTTCATAAAATTTGGGTACCTCAAGCATAGCGATTAAATTCAAGCGGTAACTTTCTGTGATAACTCATCAAGCTTTTTTAAAACTTCTTCCGTATGTCCATCAACTTTAACTTTTCTAAATATATATGCGATGCGTCCGTTTTCATCAATTATAAATGTCGTTCTTTCTGTTCCCATAAACTTTTTTCCGTATAGATTTCTCTCTTTCCAAACACCATATTTTTCAAGAACTTTGTGCTTCTCATCGCTTAAAAGAGGGAAATTGAGGTTATATTTTTCTTTAAACTTTTTATGTGATTCAACGCTATCAGCACTTACACCTATGACAACAGCGCCTCTTTCAAGTATTTGATTTATGTTATCTCTAAATGAGCAAGCTTCTTTAGTGCAACCTGGTGTATCATCTTTCGGGTAGAAATAGAGAACAACTTTTTTACCGCGAAAATCTTTCAAAGAAACTTTTTCGCCTGTATCAGATGGCAATGTAAAATCTGGCGCTTTTTGACCAATTTTTAATTCAACTGATTTATCTTTTGATTTTGCGCTCGTCTTTTTTGTCCTGCTTGCCTTAACCTTTTTTGCACTCATTTTTACCCCTCAATTTTTGTTTTTATTTTTTCAATAAGAAAAGATACTCAATGTTTGGTTCATCTTTTTCTTTTATCCACTCGTTTGTCCATCTCATATAGGTCATTACATTTTTCTTGTAGTTTATTTTTTGAATTTCAAGTATCTTCGCATACTTTGCAAATGTTTCAACAAGTTCCTGAAATGGTACCCGTCCCATTGAACTATACGAAAAAACAATGTATTTCGCTTTTGTTTCAGAAATTAACTTTTCTATTGCTTCAAGCGCTATGAATTTTCCACTTTCGTTTTTGCGGAAGTCTTCAAACGGAGAATAACTAATTTTATCCGAACTATCCCATCTTCTCAAAGCCGAACCGAAAAGTTTTGGTTTGTCATTTTTTATAATGGTTGTCCAAATGTGGTAATATGCTTGATACCTAACCCTTGAAGGAGGCATTTTGTCATTGTTTGAACCATAAGGTGGATCATAGTAAGCAACATCGGCTTCAATAAACGGTAATAAATTAAAAATATCTTCTTGATAAACTTCGTGCTCGGCGTCGGTTATGATAAGGCTGGGGACTTTCAAAACCATTTCTTTGTAAGAGCGCGGTGCCCAATCTTTTAAATATGCAGAAAAATGCCCGATTGTATTATCAACCTTATCAAGAGCTAGAATTAAACTTGTGAGCAGGACACTTTTTTCAACCTCATCTACTGCTATTTTATCTATTTCTTCTCTTATTGCATCAAGTTTCATTGTATTATGAATTTGCCATGGTTTCTTCGCTTCGCCTTTTGATGGATCACCACCATAATGTTTAGAGAACCAACCAAACTTTGGTGGTAAATTGTTAAGATAATTAATCATCTCTTGATAGTATCCTTTATCCTTTTTATTCAAAAGATAACAAGTTGCAAATGTCTTTGACCAGACAGCAATATCGTTTGAGATAACTTTATAACCCATTTTCGCAAGTGCTTGTGAAACACGAGTTGTTCCCGAAAAACCATCAAAAACAACTTTGGGCTTTAAACGGTAGATAACGCGAAGAATATAAGGAATTATTTTTTCCTTTGAACCGATGTATTTTATACCTTCAGTTCTTATCCTGTCAAAATCAACTTCGCCGAACAACGTTCTATTTAATTCAAAATTTAGCAATTTGCTTTCAAGATAACTTTTTTAATTTTTCTATATCCTTAGCTAAAACTTTTATCGCTTTTTTATGTCCCTCACCTGATGTGACAAGAGCATACCTAAAGAGTCTAACAAGAACCTCATTATCCGAATATTCAATCCAACCACCTGTTAAACTTTCAAAATATCCTTCTGCATTCTTTGTATGCGTCCAAAATCCTCTCTGAAGTGCATTTGCATCTTTTCCACCATACCTAACTTCACATATGTATTCATCGCGCCTGTTGTAAAATTTAAAAACAGGATATTTTCTATTTTTACCTTCACCTTCAAGCTTAATTTTTTCCACCTCATTTTTCATTTTGTCAAAATCAAAAACCATAATGTTACATCTTTTGCCGACTTCATCATATACCAGCGGTAATATGTTAAGATTTTTAAGCACAGCAAAATTTTCGCTTTCAAGAATTTTTAAAATTTTATCATTTCCTATTAATACTTCCTTTCCAGCCATAAATTTTTGTAATGCGGGAAACATTTTAAAATTTTTATCGGTGGATAATTGAAGAGGTCCATGCCCATAAGCTTTTATGCTCACAAGGAAACTTTGCTTGCTGATTTCGTTTATAATTTTTATATCTTCCTCAAACTCTTTTGATCTATACTTTGATTTTCCGATATGCTCAGCTTTGTAATCATACATGTATTGATTGATAAATTCGGTAAGTGCTATTTCTGCAAGATCACCGTGGGTTTTATTTCCAATGAGTCGCATTGTAAATATATTACTCAAGGTTATTTTGACGAGATTGGGATTTTTTGAGATAAGTGTTTTCAAGCGGTGTAAAAATTCTTTATAATCATCCATCGGTATACATTTTTTCGTTATAAAGCTGGTTTAAAAAAATTTTGCGGAGAGGGAGGGATTCGAACCCTCGGTACCGCTTTTGGCGGTACAACCGCTTAGCAGGCGGCTCCCTTCGGCCACTCGGGCACCTCTCCGACTTTTCTATCGCTAATATACAAATAAATTCGTTGAAGTCAAAAAGTTCCCATCTCAACAAGGTTTGAAATTTGAAATCCAATTTTTTATCTTTACAACATCAAAAATGAATATCTAAATTTGCGGTGAAAAAATCTTTGATAAATTTGTTCGCTTTGCTTGTCATTCTCTCAAATGCTCAATCGCAAGATTTGAATTTAAAAAACAAAAAATATCTCTGCATATCCGCTGGAATTGGAGCTGATTATGTAAATGTTCCCGATGTTGTTGATTACATAACTTCAATTAGTGGCAAAAAAATTAACGAATTTGATGGAGCACTTGAACTTTGGATCTCGCCTGAATTAAAAATTGACAAAAACACATCCGTAAAACTTGAATATTCCTACATAACGAAACAATACAATGTTGAAGAAACATCAACAGGTGCTTCTTTAATCTATAATTTCACATATCAAATTCACTCCCCAACCCTTTCCATAGATCATCTCGTTTTTCAGGAAAAAGAAATTTACATCATAAAACTTGGTGCGGGCATTGGGTTTGTGAAAGGTTATTTCAAACAATTTCTTCCAATCTCGCTCAAAGAAATAAATTACACCTCAAATGGTGGAATTTTTAAACTTGAAGCAATTTTCTCATCACGGCTTGATGGAAAAGTTTATGTTCATCTCTCAACAGATTTAAAGTTGAGCTTGACGAGCGAAGCAAGAGATGAAGATGGAAATAAACTAATAATTCGCAAACCGTTTGGTGAGGATAGAAATTTGAGATTAAATTTCTTCGGACTTGCAATTCGTGCTGGGTTTAGTTATTATTTTTAAAACAAAATTTAAAACCTGATGAGTTATATTGAAAGCGTAATTCTGGCAATTTTACAAGGACTGACCGAATTTCTCCCGATAAGTAGTTCAGGTCATCTTGTGCTTGCGGAGCATCTTTTAGGGATTAAGAAAAGCGGAATTGATTTTGAAGTTTTTGTGCACTTCGGAACAATGTTAAGTGTAGTGTTAATTTTTTGGAAAGACATTTTTGAAATTTTACGCTCTTTCTTTACGAAAATTTTCCAAATTGGAAAGTTGAAAGATAACTTTCAAAATGATGCAAATTTTAAAACTGCAATTCTTATAATCTGGGCTTCAATACCTGCTGGGGTTGTGGGTGTTTTATTTGAAGAAAAAATTGAATCAGTGTTTCAAAGTCCAAAATTAACTTCTTTGTTTTTGATAATCACGGGAATAATTCTTTTCTCAACACGATTTACAAAAAATACACCTGAAAAAGATTTTAATTTTTCATCTTCATTTCTTATCGGCTTAGCTCAGGCATTTGCAATTCTTCCGGGAATATCAAGGTCGGGGACTACGATAAGCGCTGGAATGCTTGTTGGGATAAATGGTGTGAAAAGTGCGAGATTTTCCTTTCTCCTTTCGCTTCCTGCAATTTTCGGAGCAACTCTTTTGAAGACAAAAGAAATTATTGAATTTTCACTTTTTGATAAATTGCCTCAGCTTTTGCTTTCATCTTTAATTGCCTTTATAACCGGTTATGTTGCGATAAAATTTCTTTTGAAAATTATCTCCCGCGGTAATTTCTCAACGTTTGCATATTATTGCGCAATTGTTGGCTTGCTTGGTTTAATTTTTCTAAAATAAAATTTGTGGAGCAAAAATGAAGACATTATCAATTTTAATCAGCATATTACTTGCAATGCTCAATCCCCAGGGCAAGGAGAAAGAAAAAGAAGTTGTTGTAATTGAGACAAAATTTGGAAACATTGTGATTGAACTTTTTGAAGATGTCGCACCGAAACATTCTGAAAATTTCAAAAAGCTTGCACGTGAAGGATTTTACAACGGGACAACATTTCACAGAGTTATACCTGGTTTCGTCATTCAAGGTGGAGATCCACTTTCAAAAGACAACGACCGAAGCAACGATGGACGAGGCGGTCCGGGATACACGCTTCCAGCTGAAATAAAGATGCCCCACAAGAAAGGTTTCGTCGGAGCAGCTCGTCAACCCGACAGCGTAAATCCAGAGAAAAGATCAAACGGAAGTCAATTCTACATCTGCCTTGATGATCTACCTCATCTTGATAACAACTATACTGTCTTTGGACGTGTAATTGAAGGTATGGATGTTGTTGAGAAAATAGCACAAGTTCCGCGAGATAAAAGAGATAATCCAATTGAAAAAGTTGAGATGAAAAAAGTTTATGTCAAAAAGATTAAAGTCAAGTGAAAAACAAAAGTGGAGGAGTTATGACTCAAGTTGCTGAAGTTCAAAAGGAGGTTAAATTTGAAGCAAAGCTTGGTCTTTTTGATGCGACTATGATAGTTATGGGTTCAATGATTGGCTCGGGAATTTTCATCGCACCATCAATTATGGCTGGCTATATGCCTGTTCCTCAATTTTTGATTCTTCTTTGGATCATCGGTGGAATCTTAACCGCCTTTGGAGCTATTGCTTACGGTGAACTTGCAGGGATGATGCCAAAAGCTGGAGGACAATATGTTTTCCTTCGTGAAGCTTACAATCCTTTGCTTGGCTTTCTTTACGGATGGACTCTTTTCTTCGTGATTCAAAGTGGGTTTATCGCTGCTGTTGCAATTGCATTTGCAAAATATCTCGGAGTTTTCATACCTGCTCTTTCAGAAAATAATGTCATTTTGAGTTTAAATATATTCGGATGGAATTACACACTTAACAGCGCTCAAATAGTCGGAGTTATTGTCATAGCAGTTTTAACTTGCATAAATTGTTTTGGCGTTGTATTTGGGGCTCTTGTCCAAAATTTATTCACTGTTTCAAAAATTGCAGCTATCGCTTTGCTTGTGTTTGTTGCGTTTGCAATTGGAAATGGAAATTGGTCAAATTTCTTTGAAAGTTTTTCAATTGACAAGTTTCAACCGATTGCACCACCAGATGCTGTGTCAATGGGATTTTTAGCAGCGTTTGCAGTTGCGATGTCAAAAGCATTATTTGCGTATGATGCTTGGAACTCCGTGACCTTTGCTGCCGAAGAAGTCAAAAATCCACACAAAACAGTCCCTCGCTCGCTTGTTCTTGGCACAATCGGCGTTATGCTCGTTTATGTCCTCGCAAATCTTGCTTATCTTTACATAATTCCAATAAAAGAAATGGCTCTTATCCCCGACAACAGAGTTGCAGCAGCTGTTGCCGAAAAAATTTTCGGTGTGATTGGAGCTCAATTGATCGCAATTGCAATTATGATTTCAACTTTCGGATGTGATAACGGTATGATACTTGCAGCGCCAAGAGTTTATTATGCAATGGCAAAAGATGGCTTATTCTTCAAAGGTGCTGGAAAACTTCACCCAAAATATAAAACTCCCGTAAATTCGCTAATTCTTCAAGGAATATGGTCAAGTGTTTTAACTTTAAGCGGAACATATTCAGCACTTTTAACATACACTGCATTTACATCGCTTTTGTTTAATGTCTTAACAGTCATCGGTCTTTTTATTTTGAGAAAAAAATATCCAGAGCGTGAAAGACCATACAAAGCGTGGGGTTATCCGGTGATCCCGATTGTTTATATTTTAGTTGCGGTGTTTTTTATAATTTACATCATCGTTGGTGATCCGAAAAGCTCGGGGCTTGGGCTTTTGCTCGTGTTAATTGGAATCCCAGCTTACATTTACTGGTCAAAAACGAAAAATAATTCCTCACAATGATGGAGAAGGAAAAACTTGACTTTGACACACTGCGTCTTGCGGTAAAGCATAAAAAATTTTCGCCAGTTTATGTTTTCTACGGCAATGAAGAATTTTTAATTGAAGAATCAATCAAAGCGGTTGTTGAAAATGCGATTGAAGAAGGGTTGAAGGAATTTAATTTCAATGTCGTTTATGGAAGTGAAATTGATGTGCAAAATCTTGTCTCGCTTTTGCTTCTTCTTCCAGTGATGAGCCAGAAAAGGGTTGTCGTGATGCGAAACTCTGAGAAATTTTTGAACAAAATTTCAAGAACAAAAAAAGAAAAAGACGCCGAAATTTTCATAAACTATCTCAAAAAGCCAAATCCGGAAACGATTTTCATCATTGTTTTGAATGAGCCAGATTTTGAAAAAGAGATTTATAAAAAAATTTTTGAACTTGCCATTGTTGTTGAACTCAAAGCACCGTATGACTGGCAAATTCCGAGCTGGATTGCAAAAAGAGTAAAAGAACGCGGAGAAACCCCGCCGTGGAAAGGTAAAGAGATAACAAGCGAAGCATGTAAACTTCTTCAAGCTTATGTTGGAAATTCACTTCGCGATCTTGACAACGAGATAACAAAACTTTTCATATTCACAGGTGATAAAAAGAAAATTGATGTTGAAGATGTAAAGCAAGCGGTGGGGCTATCGCGGACATTCACCGTCTTTGACCTTCAAAGAGCAATTGGAGAAAAAAATTTAAATCTTGCAATCACAATCGTTGAACGAATGCTTCAAGCGGGTGAATTCCCGCCGGTAATTCTGACGATGTTGACAAGATATTTCACAATGCTTTGGAAACTTAACGAACTGCGAAAAACTGAAAAAGACCCCAAAAAACTTGCACAATCTCTTCAACTAAGTCAGTTTCACATAAGGGAGTATCTCTATCAACTTGAAAAATTCAAAGAGAGCGAGATAAAAAATGCGTTCAAATTTTTAATTGAAGCCGATGAATTGATCAAGACAAGCCCCGTTGATGATAAAATTGTGTTAAGTCAGATGGTTTACAAAATCATAATGCAAAATTCAAACTAAACTTCAATATCCAGCGATTTTATCAACGACATTTATCATTTGCTTGCCATCAATGTATCTTTTAAAGTTTTCAATAAAAATGTTTGTCGGTTCTTCCCAGTAATTTGGGAAAAGACCGGCGATGTGAGGAGTTATCAAAACATTTTCCATTGTCCACAGAGGTGAATCTTGCGGAAGTGGTTCTTCTTCAAAAACATCAAGCCCGGCACCGCGAATTTTTCCATCTCTTAAAGCGTTTATCAAAGCTTTTTCATCAACAACCGCACCACGACCAATGTTGAAAAAGTATGGTTTCCTTTTCATCAGGTCAAATTCCTTCTCACCTATCAAATGATAAGTTTCATCAGTCAAAGGCAACACCGCAACTACAAAATCCGAATTCTCAAGCAAACGATGAAGTTCTTCTTTTGTCACAACTTCATCAACAAAATCAACATTTGTCTTTGTTCTTTTCATTCCGATGACATACATTCCAAATGCTTTTGAAACCCGCGCAATTTGTCTGCCTATGTTTCCAAGCCCGAGAATTCCAATTGTCTTACCGTTAAGAAGTTCAAATTCCTTTGCAACCTGTTTATCCCATCGCTTATGCTTTTGATTATCGTAAATTTTATCAAACTTTCTCGTCAAAGTTAAAATCATCCCGAACAAAAACTCGGTCATATGAAATTGATGAATTCCCTTTGAAGATGTGACGATTATATCGCTATTGACGATCTCTGGATAAAGTATCATATCAACACCTGCGTAACCAAGATGAATCCAGCGAAGATTTTTCGCATTCAAGATGTGTTTCCTTTCAAAATCTCCAAAAATTATTTCAACATCACCGATTACATCATCAATTTTGCTCTTTTCGGGATCAAAAATAATCTCTGCTTTATCTCCAATTTGAGAGACGACTTTTTCAAAGCGCGACAAACCAATTCGGTGAGTTATCAAAACTTTTTTCTTCATCCCGATTTAAACTTTTTTGGGACGAAATCACTGCTATGACCTGGGAAAAATTTTGACGCCGGGTCAATAAAATTCTTAGCGCAATTTACCGCAATCGCTGCTTCACCAAATCCAGTTGATATCAATTTTAATTTTCCCGGGTAATTGATTATATCACCAGCTGCATAAACCCCGGGTATGTTCGTCTCCATTTTTGAATTTACCTTTATTGCGTTCTTGTCAATTTCAAGTCCCCAGTTTTGTATAAATTCAAGATTTGCAAGAAAACCAAGACAGAGTATAATATGTTGAACATCAAGATAAGTTTCATCTCCGGTTCTGTTGTCAAAAATCGTCGCACCTTCAACATGCTCATCGCCGTGGACGCGTTTCAGCTCGTAAAATGTTTTAACTTCAACTGACGAATTAAAAAGTTTTTTCAAACTATCTTCGTGTGCTTTGAAGATATCACGCCTGTGGATTAAGGTTATATTTTTAGCTATGCCTTCAAGATTCAAAGCCCAATCAACCGCTGAATCTCCACCGCCGACGATAAGTATATTTTTGTCCTTAAAAATTGATTTATCCTTCACAATGTAATGGATTCCACGACCATCAAGTTTTTGGACATCCGGGATATCAAGTTTTCTCGGGACAAATGCACCGATTCCGAGTGTTAAGACAACAGTTTTTGAAAAATGGACATTGCCATTTTCAGATGTGAGTTTCAAAATTTTTTCATCTTCAATTCGTTCAAGTTTAATAATTTTCTCATTCAAGCAAATTTCTGGGTTATATTGAAGCGCTTGGGATATAAGATTTTGAGCGAGGTCTTTTGCAAGTATTTGAGGAAAGCCAGCGACATCATAAATATATTTTTCAGGATAAAGCGCCGTAAGTTGCCCACCAAGTTGCCCAAGAGCATCAATTAACTTCGCTCTCATATCTCTTAAACCAGCATAATAAGTAGCGTAAAGCCCAACAGGTCCTGCCCCAACAATTGTTATGTCAAATACTTCTTCTTTCATCTTGGATTTGTCGGTCTTAAAATTAAATGACTTAACATTGCCCTTTCGGGAAGTGTGGCGATTAAAAGCGCGGTTTGTGCGACATCTTCCGGTTTTAAAACTTTATCTCTTGAAGGTGGATTTGAACCAGCAACATTTGAGAAGTTGGTGTCAACCGAGCCAGGGCAAAGTGAAGCAACGCGTATGTTATACTCCCTAACTTCGTGCATTATTGATTCTGTAAAGCCATTTACAGCCCACTTCGTTGCGGAATAAACCGCCATATTTTTAACTCCAAGCGTCCCAGCAATGGAAGAAATGTTTATTATCACTCCAGAATTTTGCTTCATCATATAAGGCAAAACATATTTTGTGAAAAGAAAAACGCCACGGAAATTAACCGCAACCATACTGTCAAATTCCTCAGCAGTAAGCTCAACCACAGGTTTATAAATCCCAAATCCCGCATTATTCACAAGAATATCAATTCTGCCAAATTTATCCACTGTCTCTTGGACAACTTTTTTAACATCATCTTCTTTTGAAACATCACCTTTAAAAATCAAACATTCACCACCAGATGCTTCAATTTCAGATTTAAGTTTCTTCAAATCTTCTTCTGTTCTTGCAACTGCTGAAATTTTCGCTCCTTCTTTTGAAAATAAAAGTGCTATCGCCTTCCCAATTCCTCTACTTGCTCCTGTAACAATTGCAACTTTGTCTTTTAAAAGCATTTTCCAGCAAAATTTATTTTTGTTTAAGTTAAATCTTCACTGATTAAATGCATAAATTCATCTCTTGTTTTCGCATCCTCAACAAAAATTCCATGCATTGCGCTTGTGGTTGCAACCGAATTTTGTTTTTCAACCCCACGCATTATCATACAAAGATGTCTCGCTTCAATCACAACAGCAACTCCCTTCGGATTTAAATACTCATTCAATGTATCCGCAATTTGCTGTGTCAATCTCTCTTGAACTTGAAGACGTCTACTGAAAACCTCAACAATTCTCGGAATTTTGCTCAAACCAACGATTTTCCCGTTCGGAATGTATGCGATATGAACTTTTCCATAGAAAGGAAGCAGGTGATGTTCACACAAGCTAAAGAAATCAATGTTTTTAACTACGACCATTTCGTTGTATTTTTCATTGAAGACAGCACCGTTAAGAACTTTATCTATATCTTCACGATAACCTTTTGTAAGATATTGATACGCTTTTGCAACACGCATTGGGGTTTTTTTGAGTCCCTCTCGTTCTGGGTCTTCGCCAAGCTCTATCAAAAGTTCCTTTATCAAGTTAGCCATTTTTTCAAGGTTAGGTTGAACCTGAACAAGTTCTTCGTTATTCTTATTTTCTCCTGCCATTTTTTGACCTCCAAATTTTTTGTTTTTTAATTAAAACAAATGCAAATTTTTTCGTGTTTCAAGCGCAAAACTTTTTTCTCAATTTTGAAATTTATAAATTCTCTTGACAACTTAAAAACAAAATCAACGGGGTGATTGCTATGACACCAATAATCATCGCTTTGATAATTTCCGCCGGTATATCAATTTACGGCTCAATAACCGGAAAAACAAAACAAACAATTCCAATTTCAATAGCTGTCTTAATAATTGGACTCCTGTTTGCATCAATCGTCACAGTTCCAGCTGGTCATGTCGGTGTGCTAACATTATTTGGAAAAGTTGACCCTGAAGAATTGCCAGAAGGATTGCATTTGATAAATCCTCTAAAATCACTTCACATTATGTCAATAAGAACACAGGAGATATTTGAGCACGCAGATGTCCCGAGCAAAGAGGGATTAAGCGTTGGGCTTGAGGTTTCTCTTTTGTATCACATTGAGCCAACAATGGCAAGTGATATTTACAGAACGCTCGGAGAAAATTATGACGCCGTCCTAATTGTGCCAATGCTAAGGTCTGCGATAAGAAATGTAACCGTATATCACGAAGCGAAAGAGCTATATACATCTGGCAGAGAAGTCATAGCAGGGCAAATTTTTAATGAACTTGACAAAGCACTTAAATCAAGAGGTATAATCGTTGAGGCAGTGCTTTTGAGAAAAATTGTTCTCCCCGAGCAAGTTCAACAAGCAATTAACAATAAACTTGCAGCGGAACAGGAAGCTGAAAGAATGAAGTTTGTCATTTTGAAAGAAGAACAAGAAGCAAGAAGAAAAAGAATTGAAGCCCAAGGGATTGCGGATTTCCAGAACATAGTTCGTCAAGGAATTGATGAAAGATTGTTGAAGTGGAAGGCGCTTGAAACCGTGAACGAACTTGCAAAATCCCCAAACGCAAAGTTTATAATCTTGGGCGATAAATCTGGACTTCCGATAATTGTTCAACCATAATTAATTTTGGAGGTTGAAAATGAGCGAAGCAATTTTGATTCTGGCAATTGTGTTTATGTTGATGATTTCTATCGTTTTAATTTTAACTTTGCGAAACAATCAAAAATTTCAAGAAGTGTGGAAGGGAGAGGTTTCAAACCTACGACTTGAATTTATGCAACAACTTCAGGGAACTGTGCAAAATATAAATTCACAGATTCAAAATGTGACAAATCAAGTAAATGCGACGACAATACAACTAAATCAAAAACTTGACAACAGCATTTCATATCTCTCAACGCATGTAAATCAAGCGGTGTCCCAAATGATAGGCGCTGTTATGAGCAATCTTCAAAATGTAACGGAGCAAGTTGGTCAATCCACAGGTCTTGTAAATCAACGACTTGACAACGCTGCGAAAATTATTTCTGAACTTCAAAAACGAATTGGAGAATTAAGTGAAAAATCTGAATCAATCAAAACAATAGGTCAAAGCATAGCACGACTTGAAGACCTTTTCAAAGCCCAGCAATTTAGAGGTGGTTTTGGAGAAATTATGCTTGAAAAAATGATTCAAGACATCCTACCAAAAGAGTATTATCAGTTTCAATATCAGTTCAAAAACGGGAAAAGAGTTGATGCGATTGTGAAAATGAACGATAGAATTCTCCCGATCGATTCAAAATTTCCACTTGACAATTATAAAAAGATGATTGAAGCAAAAGACGAAAACGAGCGAAAAAAGATGAAAGCGGAATTTGTAAAAGATGTCAAAAAAAGAACAGATGAAATTGCACAATCATACATCCAACCAGATGAGAACACATTTGACTTTGCGATGATGTATATTCCATCCGAGGCAATATATTACGAAATTATAACAGATGACGAATCTATGGACTATATGCTTAAAAAGAGAGTTGTGCCAGTGTCACCAAGCGTTTTATATGCGCAGTTGACCGTTTTCGGTATAGGTTTCAAAACAATTCAATTTGAGAAAAATATAAGGCAAATCATTGATTCTTTGTCAAAACTTGTCTCTGAATTTGATGGAATAAGCCGTGAATTTGACACGCTTGGAAAACACATTAATAATGCCCAGACAAAATATGCTGAAATTGACAAAAAACTGTCGCAGTTTGGAAGTTCCTTCAGACAACTGGCTGGTCAAGGTTCAATTCCCGATTGAAAATAAATTTGATTAAATCAATCAATTGAATTAACTTAATTCAGGTTCAGGCGTTAATAAAGCGTCAAAAATTTAAAATGACTTTGCCAAATCAACTCACAATTTTGAGGATAATTCTCACCCCTGTTTTTGTTCTTCTCTTTCTGTCGGAAGATGTTTTTCTCAAACAATTGTCTTTGTTTGTTTATGTGATCGCAGCTTTAACTGATTGGTATGATGGATGGATAGCCCGAAAGTTTGGCTATATGACAAGGTGGGGAAGATTTCTTGATCCGCTTGCAGATAAAATTTTAACCTCTTCCGCCTTTATATCTTTCGCATCCCTTGGGCTTGTTCAAACATGGATGGTGGTTATAATTGTCGTCCGTGATATAGTTATAACTCTTTTAAGATCATACGCAGAATTTAAAGATAAACCCGTCATAACGACGAAAGGAGCAAAGGTTAAAACGTTCATTCAAATGAGCTTCATTTACTATCTTCTCGTTGGGTATGTAGTCAATGTTAGTTTTGAAAAAATTAATCTTGAGCTTTCGCTTCTTCACCCGAACTTGATCCATTGGTTGATGTTTGGTGTGACGATTTTGACTCTCTGGACGGGAATATCTTATCTTTATGACAACTGGAAAATAATCAAAAGTTTTTATGTTGCAGCTGGAAAAAGAGCATCAGAGTCAATATAAAATCTCCATTCTTTCAAAGTTAATTGCGACAGGATTTTTTTCGGGATATGCACCTGTTGCGCCGGGGACAGCAGGAAGTTTAATCGCTGTTTTGATCTATTGGTTTTTCATAAATTCAAATTTTCAGCTTCTCATTCTCTCCGCTGCATTTTTTGCTCTCGGAGTTATAACTTCTGCAGAATTTGAGAGAAGAGACGGACATGATCCTTCAATCGTTGTCGTTGATGAAATTGTTGGGATGTGGATTTCTCTTCTTTTCGTTCAAAAAAGAATTGGGATTGTTTTGTTCTCATTTCTCGTTTTCAGAATTATGGATGTGATAAAGCCACCGCCGGCGAGAAAATTTGACAGGATGAGCGGAGGCATTGGAATAATGATGGACGATGTCATAGCAGGTGTTTATGCAAATGTTTTAACACAAATTTTTTACCACATTTTTCTGAAATAAAAATTCAACCTGAAAAATGAAAGCGGAGATAATAACAATCGGAGATGAACTTCTCATAGGTCAGGTCATAAACACAAACGCAAGCTACATTGGGAAAAAACTTTCTGAAACTGGAATAAGCGTTGCAAGGATCGTCTCGGTTGGGGATTCAGAAAAAGACATAATTGATGAACTAAAATATGCATTTGAAAATTTTGATGTAGTTATCTTAACAGGTGGGCTTGGTCCAACGCATGATGATGTCACAAAAAGTGCAATTTGTAAGTTCTTCAACACAGGACTTGTTTTAAATGAAGATGTTTTAAATCAGGTGAAGGAATTTTTAGCAAAGCGTGGGAGAACGGAATTAAACGAAGCAAATAAATCTCAGGCGCTTGTGCCTGAAAAAGCAAAAATCATAATGAACTACTGGGGAACTGCGCCAGGATTTTTATTTGAAGAGAATGGAAAAATCGTAATCGTAATGCCCGGGGTTCCCAAAGAAATGATGGGAATGATGGAAAATTTTGTCATAAATTATCTCTCCAAAAAATCAACTGGCTCGGTGATAAAACAAAAAGTTTTGAAGACAACCGGAATCCCTGAAGCTTATCTTTATGAAAGATTGAAAGATACTGTTGAAGAGATTGAAAAGTTTTGCAAAATTGCTTTTCTTCCGTCTGCGCTTGGTGTCAAAATCAGGATAACTGTCAAAGCTGAAACAAAAGAAAAGGCAGACGCACTTGTTGAAGAAGCGGAGAAAAAAATCAGAGAAAAAGTTGAAAAATATATCTACGGCGTTGACGACGAGGAACTTGAAATGGTAATTGGGGAATTGCTCGTTGAAAAAGGTTTAAAAATAGCTGTTGCGGAATCATGCACGGGTGGATTAATTGCAGATAGAATCACAAATGTCCCCGGAAGTTCAAAATACTTTGAGCGTGGAATTGTTGCTTACAGCAATGAGGCAAAAATTCAAATTCTTGGAGTCTCAGAAGAACTTATAAAAAATTATGGCGCTGTAAGTCGTGAAGTTGCGGAAGCAATGGCGGAAGGAGTAAGAAAAATTTCCGGAGCCGACATTGGAATATCAACAACGGGAATTGCTGGACCAACAGGCGCAACCCCGACAAAACCAGTTGGACTTGTATGGATAGGATATTCGGATAAAAATGAAACATTTGCAAAAGAATTTAGATTTGGAGATGATAGATTGGAGAACAAGCAGAGAGCGTCACAGATGGCGCTTGAAATTTTGAGAAGAAAACTTCTTGGCATTGAAATATGAAGATAAGAACATTCATCGCAGTTGATGTTCCAGAAAACATTAAGGAAAAAATTTTTGAAGTTGAAAAAGAACTTATTAAATCGGCAGGTGAAGGTGTTAAGTGGGAAAGCAAGGAAAAATTTCACATAACTTTGAAATTTCTCGGCGATGTAAATGAGGAAGCGATTGATTCAATATATGATGTTTTGAGTAAAAGTTTAACAGGGTTTGGAAAATTTTCAATCAATTACAAAGGTGTTGGCGTTTTCCCTGATTTGAAAAAACCTCGTGTCATCTGGGTTGGATGCGAAGACCCAAGTGGAAAACTTTTTGATTTGCAGAAAATTGTTGAAGATAAAATGAGCGAATTTGGATTTGAAAAAGAAGAAAAAGAATTTCATCCACACATTACGCTTGGAAGAGTTAAGAATCCGAAAAATCTTGGTGGCTTGATTAAGAAGATAGAAAGTATTAATTTTGAAGCAGGAGCTGGCGAGGTTGCGGAAATTTTAATAATGAAAAGCGACCTCAAACCAAGCGGTTCGGTTTATACGGTTTTAAGGAAAATCAAATTATAAAAAGGAGTGATCAAAAATGGCAGTTGACAAAAGCGAAAAACTCAAAATACTCCAAACGACGATACAGCAAATTGAGAAGGCATATGGCAAAGGTGCGATAATGCGCCTGGGCGAGGGTCCAATTGCAAAAGTTGAAGCAATCCCAACTGGCTCAATCTCACTTGATGCAGCCATTGGAATAGGTGGTGTCCCGAGAGGAAGAATAACAGAAATTTTTGGTCCTGAAGCATCTGGTAAGACAACTCTTTGCCTTCACATAATCGCAGAAGCTCAAAAAAGAGGC
>Ga0105162_1000832_pt1 | contig 18828 bp, 14 predicted proteins | sample JNZ201metaG_FD_81532 | JGI IMG/M metagenome (GOLD analysis project Ga0105162, IMG submission 81532) | Hot spring microbial communities from Jinze hot spring, China to study Microbial Dark Matter (Phase II) - JNZ 20120812A | ecosystem: Environmental > Aquatic > Thermal springs > Hot (42-90C) >...
CTCTATCATACGCTGAAGGTATTCCACCTCTCTGTAGGTGTCCAAGTATGACTGATCTAACTTCCATACCTGTCTTTTTACTGATCTCTTCTTCTAATATCTTTGAAACACCACCTAGCCTAACATGTCCAAATTCATCCTTCTCTGCAGATACCGTTACAGGGCCTCCTGTCATAGGTATGGTAACACCTTCAGCAACAGCTATCAGAGAGTATGGTTCACCTCTCTCTTTACGTTCTTTAACTATTCTGCAAACCTCCTCTATATCTACAGGTTTCTCAGGTATTAGAATTATGTGTGCTCCACCTGCAAGACCGCCCATAAGGGTAAGCCATCCAGCATACCTACCCATAATCTCGACTATCATAACCCTCTTATGGGATCTAGCAGTAGTGTGAAGTTTATCTAAGGCATCTGCAATAGTCTGGACAGATGTCCAGAAACCTATAGAGTAATCTGTACCAGGTAGATCATTATCTATAGTCTTCGGTACACCGATTACAGGAACACCTCTCTCATAAAGTTTCCTGGCAACACCGAGAGTGTCATCACCACCAATAGTTATCAAAACATCTAAACCAAGCTTCTTAACATTCTCTACAGCAGTCTTAAGTTCATCTTCAGACTTAGCAGGATTCTTTCTAGAAGTACCTAAAACTGTACCTCCAAGCCAGTAAATATCTTTGACATCCTCCTTCCTTAATTGTCTAACTTTCCCTGAGAGAAGACCTTTATAACCATCTTCAATACCCCAAACCTCAAAACCATATTGGTAAGCTCTTGTAACAACACCATAAATTACAGCATTGAGACCTGGACAATCACCGCCACCTGTTAAAACACCAATACGGATCATACCAGTATATTAAGAATATATCCATGTATATATAGATTATCCTTAATAATGAGGGTTCTGTTAACTTAAGTCAGTGTCATCACCCCTTTTATGTTGTTGATTATGTTTATGGTTTCTGGTTGGCTGGATAGTTGGAATAGGTTTAGCCATCTCCATACATGATCAAGTATACATTCCCTCCTTCTACATGGAAAGTAGTCGTCGAAGTCTTCTGTCTTATCTTTCAGCATCTGGACAGCTCTCTCCACAGCTTGGAAGAACCAATCCCCAAACCTGTATTTGTAATGGTTTAGTCCAATATTCTACATGCTTCACTGTACCATGGGGCTCCATCTGTCCAAACTGGACGCTTACCATAAGCCATAACAAGGCTCCTTAAGAATAGCTTAGCCTATATGCTGTTCCTAGCCAGGAATCCAGGAAAGCCAGAAACAAACCCTATACAGGGAATAACTAATCTGAACCTATTCCTAAACCTATCCATTCTATACTATCAGGCCATGAGTGGATGTGGATAACCATGCTTATCCGGACACTACCCGTTCTAGATAATATAGCAAAGTTTAAATATAGCAAAGTAATAAAAAGAATAGCATGGGTCTATTAGACGTTAATAGCAAATTATTAGATAGAACCATGAATGAAGTTTTACATGTTTCTAAAGCTCTTTTTGAGGAGGGACTTGTTAAGAGCACTTTTGGGGTTATTAGTGAACGTATTCCAACGACAGATTATATCGTTATAACCCCGAGCGGCTTTAAGAAAGAAAAAGTATCAAAAGAGAATCTAATAATAGTCGACCTTGATGGTAAGGTTGTATGTGGGAATTTAAGACCCTCTAGCGAAACTCCCATGCATGTTTTCATACATAAAAATATTAGAGAGGCAAATTGCGTCATTCATACACATTCGCCTATGGCAACGGTCTTCGCGATACTCAGAAGAGATATTCCTTGTATAGCTTCCGAACAAGCTTTTACATTCGGCGGAAGGATACCTATAGTAAAGAAGTATTCATACCCCGGAACGACAAATACAGAAGAATTAGAGAGCATCGTAGAAGCATTGAGGGTCAGTAGAGCTGCGTTACTACCGAGACACGGTGTGATTGTTTATGGGGAAAATGCCGAAGAAGCTCTAGATAACGCAATAATAGTAGAAGATATAGCAACCTCCGCAATCTTCGCTTTATTACTTGGTCAACCTTTAGAGTTTACGGAAGAAGAGATAAATTATCTACAAGAATTCAGGAAAAAGAGATACGGGCAGAAGAAAATATGAGATTATCTACAAGAATAAATAATACACATCACCAAAAGCAAACTATTAAGGCAGAAAAATAAGGAGAGCCCTAACAACGTTATCTTATCTCTAATATAAATGCAATGCTAAAGAATAACATTCCTCAAGTGCTTCATGTAGTTTCAGGTATAGTTTATAAAATCTATCATAAATTTTCGTATTATCAAGATTTGGTTTTACCGATTGATTTACTTCCACCCATTCGTATATAGTTTCATATTTAAGATAGCCTGTTCCAACACCTGCTAGAAGCGCATCACCTAATGGTGCACCTGGAGCCTCTTCAACATAATACAATTCCAGACCTGTTACGTCCGCCATAATCTTCCTCCAGACAGGAGATCTTGCTCCACCATTTACTAGTATGAGTCGTTTTATTGGTATTCCTGCTTCTTTTGCGATATCAATACTATGTCGGAGAGCATACGCAACTGACTCTAAGAACGCTCTATATATATGAGCCTTAGTATGTGAGATTGTTAATCCAAATAAACAGCTTCTCATATTCATACTCCAGAATGGAGCTCTTTCACCAACTGTCATATGAGGTGTAAATATTAATCCATCAGCTCCAGGCTTTATCCTTTCAGCCATCTTATCAAGCAACGCATATGTGGAAAGGTTAGAGTCCTTGGCAACCATTTTTTCATGTTGAGATAATGCGTCTCTAAACCATCTAACTATAGCACCCGCTGTTGCAACTCCTGAGTGCGAGTATATTTTCTCTAAGTCGTATGCAACATAAGGCAATGTCACAATCTTTTTAGATAATCTTAGCTTGTCTTGTACCACGCCATTACACATAGATGTACCTATCATTGATGCTAAATCTCCATCTTCTAGGGCAGTTACACTTAGAGCTGAGATTGGAGCATCTACTCCTCCCGCAACAATAGGTGTACCCTTCTTAAGACCTGAAAGCCTTTCCCCTTCAGCTTCTATCTCTCCAATAACATCTTTAGAACAGTTTATCTTTTCTGGAAAGAATGATCTTGGTATACCAAGTTCTTCCATTAATTCTTCGCTCCACTTCCTCTTATGAATATCATAGACCCCTCCAATGTTTCCCGCACTTGAATGATCTATACAGTTTACTCCTGAAAGCTTATAAATTATATAACCATAGACTGTCATTAATTTATACGCTCTCTCCCAGTTTCTAGGTTCATGTTTTTTAATCCATAAAATCTTTGTAAACCCATAGTAAGGATCTATTATATTGCCTGTCTTTCTGAATATCTCATCTTCACCTATCTCTTTCTTAACCAACTCGGTCTCTTCAACTGCTCTTCTATCCATCCAGATTATTGCCGGTCTTATAGGTTTAAAATGCTTATCTACTAGTAGACATGTTGGAGAGAAACCGCTAATTGAAAGACCGCCAATGTCAGAAGGTTTAACCCTTGAGAGCTTTAAAACTTCTTTGACGCTTTTAAGGTATGCATCGAGCCAGACCTCAGGCCATTGCTCAGCCCATCCTGGATTAGGTACAAGTAAATCTGTCTCGACGAATGATGAAGCAATAATTTTTCCCGAAGAATCAATTAAATAGCTCTTGGTTCCGTATGTACCAATATCTGTACCTAAAAAAACAGGATACTCCATATCCACTCCTATCATGGTTTTTATATTTTTAAAGATATCTTTATCTTTAACATACGCTTTCATGAATTAACCCTCTCTGAGCTTAAAAACTAGACATAGAGAGGCTATAAGCAATTTAACATAAGATATTAAAGAGAAAAGAGACTAGCATTAGAATATCTCTTGAGTATAAGGAAAGTAAAAAGTAAGCACAAATGTTAACCTGAGGAATAAGCATAAGCTAAGTTTGGAGGACCATACAGTCTTGATAGAAAGACATATAAGAGTATGAGAAGCACTGCTGAAAAGTTTCAGCATGGATAACATCATTTCAGAAGAGTAATTAATAAAAATAAAAAAGATATTGATATCAACATTCCTAGCATTCCTACAAAGAATGCTAGATGCATACTATTAAGAATTAAATTCTCTGAAAATACCTTTAGTAGAAAGAATTACATTTAATAATAGAGACAATATTATTATAGTTTGGAAGATATTAATGTTAATAGAAGAAGTTAAGATATCAGAAAAATTGCCTACTTCCATAGAATGTGGATGTGGATTTCCACATGATAAAACTTTGAAAGCAGTAATATCAGGAGCAGTCGAAGAGGGCCTTAACAAACTTGATGAGTATTCAATAAATCCTCCTTATGCAGTTTTATGCGATAATATCACATATAATATACTAGGTAGCAAAGTTAGTGAATATTTACAGGCAGATTGTTTTATCCTACAAGGGTTATTTAATGAAGATTATTGGTTAAGTAAACTTAATCATTCTTATAGAACAATTATTGGTGTTGGAGGTGGCACAGTATTAGATGCAACAAAGTATTTAGCATATTTAACATCATCTAACTACGTTGCAATACCAACTGCACCATCGAATGATGGAATAGTATCACCTATAGCCGTCGTTTTTACACCAGAAGGGAGACAAACGTATGTGGCACGTCCACCTTGTTTGACGATCATTGATTTAAGTATTCTTAGTTCAGCGCCATGGAATCTCAAAGCCTCTGGTTTTGGTGATGCATTTGCAAAGATAACTTCGCTAAAGGATTGGGAACTTGGAAGAGATGAACTACATGAAAGATATTGTGTTACTGCTGAAAAACATTTACTCCTCAGCATCAACTTTGCATTAAAAGCACTTGAATATGTTAAAGAAGAACGCATAGAAACGCAGGGATTGAATTATCTCATCCAGTCTTTAATACATTCAGGTATAGCTATGATAATTACTTATTCATCTCGACCAGCAACAGGTAGTGAGCATCTTATTGGAAGATATCTTGAGCTGAATTATAAGATCCAACATGGAATTGCTGTAGCTATCGGAACTATAATTGCTGCAAAGATACATGAGCTCTATAACTTCTATTGGTGGAGAGAGCAGTCATATAACTGTTCCAGCCTTCTGAGATACTGCAGGCAAGTAGGGATCCCATTATCACTTGCAGATCTTAAAGTCCCGATAGATGAGATTGTAAATGCTATAATTAATGCTCCAAAATTCAGACCTGAAAGATACACTATTTTGCATAAGGTTAAGCTGGATAGAGAAAACATATTAAGCATAGTTAAAGATCTTTTTTGTAATAGTTCATAGTGTTGAGTTGTAATAAAAATTTGACAGAAAATCTCTAATGATCTTTAGAGGCAACTCTCTTAAGTTCTTCAAGCTTATCCCAAAGATCCCATACCCTTTCATATATTTCTCGGTATATAACGAAAATCTTTTTATATAAATCTGTTTCTTTTAAGTTTGGTGTCATTACATTTTTTATCTTATGAAAAGATGCTAGGGCATCATTATGATTTCTGAAGACTCCAGTACCTACCCCAGCATTAATTGCTGCACCTTTACATCCAAATTCTTTTCCTAAAGGTACTTTAACCTTCAATCCACATATATTTGATAATATTTGTAGCCAAACATGACTTTTAGATCCTCCTCCAATTATTGTTACCTCTTCTGACTTTTCTAATTTTCCTGACATTTCTAATACTCTTAAGAGTTGTGTGATATTATCTAACATACTATAGCCTATACCTTCATATACTGCTCGAAGAAGATTATTTCGATTATGCCATAATGAAAGCCCGAAGAACATTGCCTTAGCATTAGGATTCATAAATGGACTCATTTCTCCTTGAAGGTAAGGATGATAGATTATGAATCCTGAGCCAGCTTCTATTGATTCTATAAGAACATCACAGACTCTATATATTTTTTCCCCTTTAAATTTTTTCTTTAAATCTTTGTAGAACTCTTTGATAAACCAATCTATATTTGGTGTTGCCAACATTGATTGGGAATTAAGAATGTACATTCCAGGAAAGCAGTGCGGATTGATACTTACTTTCATCTCAGGATCTCTTAGTGCAATATTAGATGCGGCTGCAAAAATACCTGCCGTACCTATAACTGCAAACAGCTGTCCATGTGTAGTTACTCCAGCTCCTAATGCGCTTTGGCAGACATCATAAGCTCCAGCAACTACTGGTGTGCCTTCTTTAAGACCTGTTTGTTTAGCAGCTTCCCTAGTAATTTCACCAGCAAGCTCCCATGGATTCTTCAGTGGGGGTAATAATTGGTAATAATCATCTAGACCGAGTAATTCAAAAATCCTCCTAGAATAGCTGGCTGTATCAGGATTTGTAAAACCAATCATATCTGTAATATCTGAGGCAATCACATCTGTAAGCTTAAGTCTAACCCAATCTTTACATCTTAATAAATATCTGGCTTTCTTAAGAATTTCTGGTTTATAGATATCAAACCATTTTAAGAGAATGGGGCCTGCACCTGGAAAAATCTTCCATCCACATATATTATAAATCTCGTTTATTTGCAGTTTACTCAGCTTATTGATAATCTCTGCTCCGCGTAAATCTAACCACGTAACTCCATTTTCAATTGGATTAAGAGAATTGTCAACAAGCCATAATCCACCACTCTGACCACTTAGCCCTACTCCTATAATACTTTCAGCACAAATTTTCTTTGTGAGAATTCTTAAAAGATTGATAGTTTTATTCCAAATTTCATTCATGTCCTGCTCAGCATATCCATAAGTAGGGCTTTTGACTATGTTCTTTGTACTAAGCACGATCTCTTTATTTCCATCAAGTGTATAAGCTGCTACTTTAATAGCTGTAGTACCGATATCAATGCCTAGCAGCCATTCCATTTTTCTTATCAATAAACTTCTTATCGTTACTGATTAATATAGCTTGCTTTCAAGAATTTGAACAAATCTTATAGTTATAACTCTAAGTAACTTTCTTCATTATTGGAGAGATATTACAGAGTCATATTCCTCGTAAAAGTCCCATAACAATTTGTAAAGCTTTCTGTACATTGAGAAAAGCTTTGAGTATTTCTTTACATTGTCCAGATTTGGTGAAAAAATTCTTTCTATCTTAACGAATTTTTTAGTAGCTTCTGAAATATGTCTATATAATCCTGTTGCTACACTGGTCTCGATTATACTACCTAAAATTCCTGAATCTTTAATCTTTGGTACAAGAACACACATACCTAGAACATCCGTAAGTATTTGACACCAAATATGTGAATTTGCAGCACCGCCAGTTAATCTTATCTCTGTGATGTTGATTCCTCGATTTTTAAATACATCTATATTGTCTTTTGCAGCATAGGCCACTCCTTCAAGAATTGCTCTGAGAATATCTTCTTTTTTTGTCTCTAGGCTTAGTCCAAAAAGTAAACCTTTTGCTGCTGGTTTAACAAAAGGTGAACGTTCACCTTTAAGATATGGATGAAATATTACACCTTTAGCACCTAGTGGACTTTGCTCAGCTTTCTTATCTATTAATTTATATACGTCACTCCGCAACCTTTTCGCTTTTACTATTTCTTCATAACAGAATTCATCTTTAAACCATCTTAAAGATGCTCCAGCAGTCATTTGAAAACTACCAAGGAGCCAAACATCTGGAACAGCATGACATACAATAGAATATGATTTTGCATGATCCATCACTGGAGTATCAGTTACAAGTTCGTATATACCTGCAGTTCCAATTATCATACATAATTGTCCAGGTTTGACTGCTCCAGCCCCTAAAGCAGATGAGCAAATATCTCCTGCCCCAACAGCAACAGGTGTCCCAACTCGTAATCCAGTTTCTTTAGAAGCTTGAATATTCACTTCTCCCGCAAGCTCCCAAGGATTTCTTATCTCCGGAAGTATGTTACTAATGTCTGTCAAATTTGTTAACTGCAATACTTCTTCGGACCATGATTTTTTTATTGGATTAAAAAGACCTGATACACTTGCCTCTGTAATATCTGTACATAATTCTCCTGTTAATTTATATCTTATATAGTCTTTACATGATAAAAAAATTCCTTCCTTTTTTAAAGTTTCAGACTCATTTCTCTTCAACCAAATTAGATGCAATAATTGCATACTTGGTATTAATCTCCATCCCGTTATTTCATAAAGCACATCTACTAATCCTCTTTGAGAATACTCGCTAAGAATATCCTGACTTCTAGAATCAAGCCATATTATTGCTTTATTTCTTAACAAATGCCCTTTATTATCTATTAAGAAAGTACAATGCATCTGTCCTGTAAGACCAACACCTAATATTTCAGATGAAGAAATGCCGCTTTTCCTCAAACAATTCTTGATCACATCACATGTAGTCTTCCACAATATATTTGGGTCCTGTTCTGCCCAACCAGGTTTAGGAAATTCAACATTAATTTCCCTACTACTTAGGGAAATTAAATTCGCGTTAACATCAAATATAGCTGCTTTAATTAACATCGTACCTAAGTCTACTCCGAGGAAATAACTCATTTTTATCACACCTCCTTAATTACTCTTTTTTCCTAAATAATAAAATTTAAGAGTTTTCTTTATTCTTTCAGATTCACTTCACTATATAGAGTATAGATAGAGGTTATACTTAATGTATGCTCCTGCAATATGAGGTGTAACCATTACGTTCTCTAATTTGAGAAGTGGGCTGTCTGGAGATAACAGCGCTAACTAGTAGATCTCTTCTTAACGGAGACAGTACTAAAATAACGATATTTTAGTGTTGTAAAGAAAAATCCTAAAACCTTAGCTCTGTTATTCTAAAAAGATCTACTTCTTCCTGAGAAGAGATAAGATTTGAGGGTTTACGCAATATAATGGTTTTTGCCCTTCAAGTATTCTTTTAATGTCTTCAGCAATCATAGAAGAAGCTCTATAAACTACGTCTTTAGCTGCTCCTGCAATATGAGGTGTAACCATTACGTTCTCTAATTTGAGAAGTGGGCTGTCTGGAGATAAAGGTTCATCTTCAAACACATCTAATATAGCGCCAGCAATAATCTTATTCTTTAATGCTAGTATCAATGCTTTCTCATCTATAATCCCTCCTCTTGCCGTATTAACTATTATTGCATGAGGCTTCATCATTCTTAATTCCTTTTCGCTTATAAGATGGTGGGTTTCTTCTGTCAATACACAATGCACTGATAAGATATCAGATTCTCTTAAAAGGTGTTCCAACGTCGTTGATTTAGCTCCAAATGATTCAATAAAACTAGATTGAACATAAGGATCATATACTAAGATATTCATATCAAATGCTTTTGCTCTCTTAGCAACCTCTCTGCCTACTTGACCAAAACCTATTATTCCAAGAGTTTTTCCCTTAAGCTCAAAACCGGCATACTCATAATAGTAAAAATCATATTTCCACAGACCATTTTTTAATAAAGTATCTGCTTTAGATATGTTTCGGATATAGGCAATTATTGCTCCTATAACGAATTCAGCAACAGCTACGGCATTTCTTCCAGGAGTATTTAGAACAGGTATGCCCATTAAAGTTGCAGCATCAACATCTACATTAACAGGATTAGCTCTTAGACATCCAATTATTGACAATTTTTTACATGCCTTAATAACGTCTATTGTAACAGGAGCTACGTGGACAAGTAAAATGTTAACTTCAGGTATACTTGATAAATGATGTATAAGTTGTTCAGGAGAACCTACAAATTCTTTTATTTCTTTTTTTATACCTTTTAATCTTTGTCTTTGGTAACCATTAAGTCCCCATTGCAAAATATGTGACTCTATCTCATATCCTTCAAGTGTTTTACATAGTACTTGTTCTATTATTTGAGGAAGCATAAATTGATCTCCTACAATAAGTATTCTCAGTTTACACATCCTGATTCACTTTTCTTATCTCTTAAATTTCATCCGTATATTAATTCTCCATTCTTATTAAAGATTTTAATGAAGTAATATGGAAATCTAATATATACATATTGTTCTTCTTTTAATAACTTGCTCGTTTTAACTTTTAACTCTATGTCTCCAACCTTAATAGTTGCTATTTGAAGTAAACCTGTATCTTCTATTACAAGGACTTTCCCCTGGATACTCTCAGGTATAACCTCATAGGAAACCTCAACATTTTCAGGTCTTATTCCAAATATTATTTCTTCATCATAATATTTCTCTTGAAAAAGGTTTAGAAGCTCAATCGGTAGTTGAAATCGTAATCCTCCTTCCAATTCAAGATAAGATTTACCCTCTATTCTTTTTACAAAACCTTTAATGAGATTCATGCCTGGATTCCCTAAGAACCACGCTATGAAGGTATTTCTAGGATGATTATACACGTTTTCTGGTAAATCAAATTGGAGGATCTTACCATCTTTCATAACTGCTATCAGGTCTGCCAGTGTTAACGCCTCTGCTTGATCATGCGTTACATAGATAATGGTTAAACCTTTCTGTCTTTTAATTTCTAATATTTTTTCTCTAAGTTCAACTCTAGCTTTAGGTTCAATGTTTGTTAAAGGTTCATCAAGTATTAAGATGTCTGCATCTTTTATAAGTGCTCTTCCTAGAGCAATTTTTTGTTTTACATCTGCTGGCAATCCTATAGGTTTAGCATGTAAATATTGCTGAAGTTCAAGAAATTCGGCTACTATTTTTACTTCATTATTGATAATATCTCTAGATAATTTCTTAAGTCTTAAAGGAAAAGCTAAATTGTCAAAAACAGTCATAGTGGGGTACACTATTGGGAATTGGAATACCATTGCGATATTTCGTTTTTCAGCAGGCAGAGTAGTTACATCCTTATCGTCAAAATAAACTTTACCAAATGTAGGACGGAGTAAGCCTGCAATAATTTTTAAAGTTGTCGTCTTGCCGCAACCTGATGGACCTAGTATAGCTGTTAACTTACCATGCGGCATTTCAATATTCACATTGTCTACTGCTTTTATTTTTCCATCATAAATATGTGTGATTCCTTCTAATTTTATATTAACCATAATGTTAATCCTCCCTTAAGGATATACTCTCTTCCAACTTCTTTCATCAAACAAAAAGATTCTACTCGTATTTATGGATATATTTATATTTTTAGGCTCGGTTATCCTATATATGTATGGTAAATGTAAAATTAACTCTATTCCTTCTGCTTCTGCGTAAGCTATTGTTTCCGAGCCGACTATATATGTTAGATGCAATCTTGCAGGAAATGAGTTAACTGAAGAAGGATAATCTTTTTCTGATATTATGTAGAGATCTTGAGGTCTTATTCCAAGTATATACTTCCCTGGATCTAGAGTATGTGAAAGTTCTATATTGATAAATGGAGTCTTAAGATAGGTTTTACCATTCCTCACTTCTATTTCAACGTTAATCAAATTAATCGAGGGATATGAAAATATTCTTGCTACATTAATATCTGCCACTAAATCGTATACTTGTCTTACAGGTCCTCCTTGAAGCAGTTTCCCATTATAAAGTATATAGGTATCATCTGACATTGTTAAAGCATCTATAGGATCTGGAGTTGCATAAATTAATGTGGCTCCGAAGAATTTACATATTTTCTTAAGCTCAGTTCTAGCTGTTTCTCTAAGTTTATAATCTAAATTTGTAAGAGGTTCATCAAATAGATATAATTTTGCTTCTTTTACTAATGCTCTAGCGAGAGCAACTCTCTGTTTTTCACCACCACTAAGCTCTCTAGGATATCTGTCAAGAAGATGTTTTATGCCTAAAAGATCACTTATATGTGAAACTTTTTCTTTAATTTCAGATAAAGATATCTTTTTAGCTTTTAAAGGACTTGCTATATTATCAAATACTTTCATATGTGGATATAAAGCAAAGGTTTGATAAACTAGTGCAACATTCCGTTTTCCTGGAGCTAAATATGTTACATCTTCGTCGTCAAGATATACCCTCCCGCCATCAGGTTTTTCAACACCTGCAATTATTCTTAGTAATGTTGTTTTACCTGAGCCTGCTGGTCCAAGTATTGTTGAAAATGAGCCACTTCTAATTTCAAAAGTTATATCTTCTAATACCTTTTTACCGTGAAAGCATTTCGTCAGTCTTTCTACACGCAATTTAGCCAATTTTAGTCACCTCACTATTCCAAATGTTAATCCTCTAATTAAATGTCTTCTAACAATATAGAATATCACTATTAAAGGAAGTATCGCATAAAAAGTAATAGCCATTATTTTATTCCATTCATATCCCCATTCACCACCCATATATTCACTAATCCCTACTGGAAGTGTCTTACCAGCAGATGAAGTTGTAAGGAGAGAAGCAAAAAGGAATTCTCCCCAACTTAAAGCAAGTATTATTAATGCAACAGCTATTAAACCAGGTCTTATTAAAGGCAGAGTTATATTTACGAATGCTCTAAACCTACTGTAACCATCAATCATATAGCTTTCTTCAAGTTCAGGAGGAATATCTCTTATATAAGATCTAAGAACCCAAACTGCTATGGGAATATTGATTGCCCCATATATTAATCCTAGGCTAATGGGCGTATCTATTAGAGCTAATTCTCTTAAGAAAACGTAGACCGGTAAGACCACCGCAGCGGGAGGTAAAAATCTAAAGGTTAATATTGTAAAGAGAGTATCTGCTCTACCTCTAAAGTTGAATCTCGCACAAGTGTATGCTGTCGGCAAGCCAAAAGCAAGAGCTATTAGTGTACTAATGAAACTAGCTATGAGAGTGTTGCGATAATACGCGATAGTTGGTCTATCAAACCATACTGTTATCCAGTAATAAGTAGTGAATTCCGTTGGAAATAGTGTTGGAGGCCAATACGTTATCTCTACTCTACTTTTGAAAGCTGTAATAAACCCATAGTAGATCGGGAATAAAGTCCAGATGCATAGTAAACATATTGCAACAACAAGAGCAAAACTCCAAATTTTACTCATCATCCACACCTCCGAAACTTTTTCATGCTAAATATTCTTTAAACCTTCTTACAAATAAGTTTGCAGCAACAAATGCTCCAATCCAGAAAACTACTGAAACACTACCACCGTATCCTATGTCAAGAACTTTAAAGCCTTTTTTATAGATATAAACACTCAAGGTCTCTATACCGCTTCCACCTCCTGTAACAACAGCATATATAGGATCAAATAGTTTAATTAAATCCAGAAATCTTAATATTAAAGCTATCAGAATCACAGGCTTTAAATATGGTAATATTATTTTAAAAAAGACTGTAGTTGGAGATGCACCATCAACTTTTGCCGCTTCTATTAACTCTATAGGAACCCCAAGCATCCCGGCTAAAAGTATTAATCCAATAAATGGAGACCATTGCCAAGCATCTATTAAAATTACTATAAGAAAGGTAGGAAATCCTCCAGCCATCCAGTGAACATCAATGTTAAATAATGTATTTAACAAATAATTAATTACACTCATTTGCGGAAATATCATTAATCTCCACAGGATAGCAATACTAATAGAAGGTATTAGAATAGGCATAATTAAAAGGGTTCTTAGTATTCCAATGCCTTTAAATTCTCTAGATAAGACCAATGCGATAAGAAGACCTAAAAAAAATTCTAAGGTAAGACATACCGCAATAAATAAAATTGTATTTCTAACAGCTAAATAGAAGTCGGCATCACTAAATAAATACAAATAGTTACTTATACCAATAAATTGAAATAATTCTGGCCGTGGAAGTCTGTAGTAATGCAAACTATAGTAGATATTGTATAAAAATGGGTAAAAAAGCCAGAAAAATAAATAAAGGAGTGTAGGAATTGTTGTCACCAGTATTAAGTGTTTATCTTTCATAATCCATGCGCCCTTAACCATTCTTTGACTACAGAGAGTTGGTCGAAGTGGAGAGGCTCCCATCCACTCCATGGAAGTTCTACATTGTTCTGTTGACACCATGTCATTACGTTTAATACAGGTGGAGGTGGCACCCCTGGTTTAAAGTAGCCAGCATCACTTAAGATCTTTGTCACTCTTTCCTGTGCCCTATCTAAACATTTCTGAGGATCTGGTTCAGTTCCTTCAAGATACGGATATATTGATTCACCGATTGCTATTTCGATATCATATGTTTCAGGAATACATATATTAGTCCAAGCATATGCTAGTTGAAGCCACTCAGGTCTATATGAGGGTTGGGCGCGCCAAGCAATAGGGTTATTTAATACGTATGTTTGTCCAGCTTCAACACCAGTTCCAGCAGCACCGAGTATAAACATTGATTCCGTTGAGGTTAAGAAAACTGACCAAAGGAACCCGAGGTCCTGCACAGCACTTGTCTTCGGAACACCCATAACAGTTGTTGTCCATATAAAGCCAGGTCTGAAGTGAGTGCCAGCAGGCATCGGAGCATGACCTAACTTCTCTTCTGGGTATTTTAGCGGAGAGATTGCTGAGAGTCTAGGGTCGTATGCTTGTCTACCTACACACTGCCATAGATGGAACATTACAATCTTACCACCTAACCATACTTCTCTAGCATCACCATAATAGAAGTGCAATGCTCCAGGAGGACTATAGTCTAGTAGTTTTTTATAAATTTTTAGTGCTATTAGCCACGGTTCAGTATTTATAGTTGGTTCCCATGAATTTGGTTTAAATAATTCTCCACCATACATTAACGCTATCTGATATAAATACCACATGGCCCAGAAGTCTTTCCCACATAAAACACACCAAGGATATACTCCATCAGCTTTTGCTTTATCAAACATTTTTTCACAATACTCAAGAACTTCTAAGTATGTTTCTGGTGGCTTTTCTGTTCCTAGATATTTCTTTAATAAACTCGCTCTATAATGTAGAACATGTATATCTGAATCGAGCGGCAAACCTAATAATTTACCATCGCTTACTGCTAGCATCCTAAATGCTGGATGATACACATCTATATCAACACCATATTTCTTTGCAAATGGTGTAAGATCTACTATGTATGGTCTATATGCAGCACCCCAATCGACAAATAATTCACATGCATCATATTTTCCAACTGGTGCCATAAACTCAGCCATTAATTTCTCGTGGTAAACCTCTGTAGGAATCCCTAGTATTTCGAGTTTTGCTCCAGTAAGTGCTTCAAATGCTGGTTTAAATGTTTCAGGAGCCGAAATATCTACACCTTCGCATGCTTCACGAACAGTTGTACCTTTCCACTCCGCTTTTACCGCATCCCAATCAATTGTTCGAACAGGATCATAAAGAACAACATATTTACCTACTGGTATCTTAGCCCATTCCATGACCCATTTTTCTAAGAACCTGTCTGCTCTAGGAATATAAGGCTCCCATTCAGGTTTGATTCCAACTCCAGGGGCGCCAACAGTCACAGTAGTTGTAACTGTCTTTTCAGCTACAGCCGCAGTAACTGTTCTTTCTAGAGTGGTGGTTTTTTCAACAATTTCTGGAGCGCGTGCTAAGTAACCAGCAATTCCACCAACAATCAATCCTCCAACAGTCCCACCAACTGTCGCTAAAACTTGCCTTCTATTTATTTTCTTTTCGCTCATGCAAATCAATTATATATGTTCAATGCTCAATATATATTTTGTTCTTAAAAAATATTCAAAAACTTAAGTTTTAAGGCAGTAACGTTATTAAAATACATCTTAAATGAACATAGTGCATATTCAAAGCTTAATGGGGGAAAGTTACTGGAATCTTATTTTAAAGATTATAGAGTATTCATGAAGCTTCTTAGATAGTGAGGACACTATATGTACTTACTTAGATAAGAAACTTATAAACGCTATAATCAACACCCAAAATTTAGCCTATGATAGTGCATCATCCTACTTAAAGTTAACGGAGAGAATTTATGAGGTATGAACTATGAACAAATAATAGTGTGGAATTAGATTGTAGCTTCTTTTTGACTGGATGAATATAGATAAATGATAGGTATCTTAATTTTGCTCATTCATTGCTATCAGCTTTCTTTAGCAGCTCTCTATACACTTCATACCTACTTTCTTCAATATACTTTATTAATTTTAGTTTTTCGAGAGTTCCCCTTTTTGGATAGCCGTCTTTATTCCATCCTCTATAGTTATAATATTCTGAAAGCATTTTTTCTAGTTCTATTACTTGTCCAACTGCACCGCCTTCCTTCAAGGGTTCTTTAGTTATTCTATCTGGTAAGCTATCATCAGCTTTACTCATCCCACATGCTAGATTGAACAATCTCTTTAATGTGAATATTCTAGTACCTTTCTCATGAAGCTCTTTCACCATTATCTTCAGCCCAGTTGCTAGAGAGTATATTGATGCTAGATGACCCGGTGTTATCTGTAGGAATTTGCATACGCCTAAAGATTCTACCACCTCACTCCAGTCTTGCATTATTGCAACTATCTTAGCCTTTCCTTCAGTATCAAATCTATCAACTCTTTCATGTATGCCGAGATCTATTACTCTCTCACCTTGCTCTACTCTTAAGACGAATCCATATAAATGGCATGCACCTCTATTAGATGTAGCATATTGCAGACCCATGCCTTTAAATGCTCTTGGGTCATGCATGGGTAACTCAAGACCCTTTGAATGCATAGCAAAAGACTCGGAGCCTTTAACCATCTTCGAAGCTATTCTTACACCATTAGATAGAAAGCTCCCAATACCTTTCTTTTCAGAAATGAGCTTTATCATTTCTTCTACAAATCTATGATCCCCCCAGCTCGGCTTGCATTCGTTAAGAAAACTCTCGTCCACCATCTTCTTTTCGTATGCTTCAATAAACCATGCTATTGTTACACCTATAGATATTACGTCTAGACCTAACTTGTTGCATAACTGGTGTAGTCTTGCTACTCTTGCAGGGTCATCTATCATTAACAATGATCCAAGAGCTCCTAGACTCTCGTATTCAATTGCTCTACCTATAATCTTCTCAGAATCAACTTCACAGTCAACATACCTCCAGCAACCTATCGGGCAATTGAAACATGCTCTATGACCTTTGACTATTTTCTCGGCCACAGCTTCTGCTCTTAAGTTTAAAGCATTATCCCATAATCCGATTGAGAAGTTTTTTATTGGGAGATTACCATAATAATACAATGGTTCAACCTCCGTGGGCGTACCATAGGTTGAGTAAAGCTGGGTTGTTGGAAAAGACATTATAGATGGGATTATTCTCTTAAGATAATCTTTAAGCTTAATTGGGTCATCTACTTCAACTTTACCAGAGCCTTTGACAACAATAGCTTTTAAATTCTTTGAACCCATAACAGCTCCTAGACCACATCTACCAGCAACTCTTGGACCATCCGGTCTCACATCGAAGAATATTCCAGCCATTCTTACAAGATTTTCTCCAGCTGGTCCAATTATTCCACATCTTATACTATCACCTAACTCTTCTTTTAACTTTACATCTGTAGTGTATGTATCGAGCCCCCAAAACTTTTCAGCATCTCTTATCTCAACTTTATCATCATATATGTATAAGTACACTGGGTTTGATGCTTTACCAGTTACTACTAGACCGTCATAACCAGCTTTCTTTAATTCTACACCCCAGAAACCGCCTGAATGTGCTTCACCCCATCCATTTGTTAAGGGAGATTTAGCGGCAATTGTAAATCTAGCACTAGTTATCATTATAGTCCCGGTTAGTGGTCCAGTCATAAAAGTTAAAACATTTTCTGAAGAGAATGGATCTATTTTAGGATCTACTAAATCGAAGATTATCTTGGCTGCTAGCCCAGAGCCTCCAATAAAATTTATTATATCACTATCAGATATATCTAGAATCTCTACTCTCTCTTTAGTTAAATCTACGTAACATAATTTTCTACGATAACATCTCATAGACAACTTAGATCCCCCAATATTTCTTAGCTACTTCTATCTCTTCGGGAGGTACTTCTGATGGTTCAGCACCTAAGGTATAACACACAAACTCTATCGTAGCTATCGCTTCAAGTAACTCGACTATAGCTTCAGCTTCTAATAGATTCGTTCCGAGGCCTAAAACACCATGATTCTTTAAGATTATAGCTCTTACTCCTTTTGACGCTACAGAAGCAACTGCTTCAGCTAAATATGATGTACCAGGAAACTTGAACTCCACTTCTTCCACCCGTCTCAACAAAATTACAGCTTCATCAGTTATCGTCGTCTTCAACTTCTTACCAGCTAACGTTAACCCGAGAACCATTGGATTATGTGCATGAACTATAGCATTTACGTCTGGTCTAACCCTATATACCGCGGCATGCATAGGCCATTCTATAGAAGGTTTAAGAAGCCCTTCAACAATCTCCCCATCGAGAGTGAGCTTCACCAAATCTTCAGCTTTCAAGGCACCTTTAAATACTTGGCTTGGAGTTATCCAGAACTCGCCTGCACGTGGAAGTCTAGCACTAATATTCCCACCTAAAGCTGTAATTAAACCTTTCTCGTATAGTACTTTAGAAAACCTGATAATTTCATCTTTAATCTCTTTTTCAGAGAATAATTCAAAATTCTCCATCTCTAAATAATGAATGATGTTAATCCTAGGTAATAAAGCTTTTAGATGATACAGAAGGGTGCTTGTCAACTTAAGAAGGTTTATGGTCTTCTCATCTATATTTGTTTTATGTCTTGGGTTGATTTTCTGGTTGATAGGGTTAGAAGTTCCGGCGTCTTCTCTAGAGAGGGCTCTTCTAAAGATTAAGGTTCTAGCTACCATACTATACTATTCAGGACTCAGCTTGAGAGATATAGAATCCATAGTAGGCTATAGTA
>Ga0105162_1000835_pt1 | contig 18812 bp, 18 predicted proteins | sample JNZ201metaG_FD_81532 | JGI IMG/M metagenome (GOLD analysis project Ga0105162, IMG submission 81532) | Hot spring microbial communities from Jinze hot spring, China to study Microbial Dark Matter (Phase II) - JNZ 20120812A | ecosystem: Environmental > Aquatic > Thermal springs > Hot (42-90C) >...
CTCTCTGTGCTTAGCTAGCTTACGCTATACCGACTAAGTCTGCCTGTGTCATGAGAAGAGCGAGAGGTAGTGATGAAACTAAACCCACGACTCTCCTAGTTAGTCTACAGCTACTTTACTGCTCTCAACAGACCCTAAGTGCTCTCATGAGACTCATTGAGCGACCTCTCTAAGGGTAGATTACTGGTCCAAGGCAGAGTAAGAACCCGAAGACTTCGAGAGATAGAGTGTTTAAGCAGTCTCTCCTTGCGTACTTACTAAGCTCAACTCTAACTCTATCGAGTACTTCCCTACCTATGGTCCCGACTCTAGGGACTCTAACCCTATGGAAGCAAACCCGGTTGGTGAGCGCGTTGATTACGTAGTCCACTAAGTGCTCTCGCGGAACGCTGTAGCAATTAATGCAAGACGATAGGTAGGTTACGTATTCAACCGCAGAGAAGTAGTGTCTAGCGAGAAGGCTCTTAAGGAACTCGGGCGGCTGAGAGCTCTTAATGATCGCAACTCCCTTGATATCTGGGAGGAGGACTTCCACAGAGCTATCGTAGGGATATATTGTGTCACCAAGCTCTAGAGCAGCTCTCTCCTCTTTAGAGTAGCGGCTAGTAGCTACGTACGTATACCTCGGTGTAGAGTGAGGAGAATACACAGTAAGCTCTGAATACATGAGGAAACCTAGCTACTAGAACAGAGCTTCTTTAAGACTACTTTCTCGTAGTAAGATGGTTGCACCCACATTACCCACGCTGGAACCTTCTTAACGAACTCGTAGGCCTCTCCCCAGTCTTCAACACCTATATCAGCAGCAAGCTTCTCTAAGCTATACTCTGAGTGTACGTACCTATTCAGTAGAGCCACTACGTCCTTAGTTAAAGAGATTTCCTTACCACTACTGAGCCTTACCACGGGAACGCAGTCCTCCATAGTCCCTCCTCTAGTTTGAAGCACTCACTCACTTAAATACTTTTCATTGCTTTATGCGATGAGGCCTCTGCGGCTACAGGCGTGAAACCCCTGGAGTCTAACGCTTATAATGTTATAAAAGTAAAAGTAGTGGTGGAAATTTTGAAGCCAAAGGTCTTCGTAACTAGGGAGTTATTTGACGACATAATAGCTAAGATGTCAGAGCTTTACGAAGTAGAGGTATGGGACAAGTACTATCACCCACCATACGACGTACTCTTGAGTAAAGCTAGAGAAGTAGATGCTCTAGTAACGCTTTTAACAGATAAAGTAGACTGCAATCTTCTTCAGAGCGCACCAAAACTGAGGATAGTCGCTCAATACGCTGTGGGATTCGATAACGTTGACCTTGAGTGTGCGACAAAGCTAGGAATATACGTAACTAACACGCCGGACGTCATAAGCGACACTGTCGCAGAACTTACGTGGGCTCTTATACTAGCAGTAGCTAAAAGAATCCTAGAGTCTGACTCATTCGTTAGGCAAGGAGAGTGGCATAGAACCGGCACTCCGTGGCACCCCAAGATGATGCTGGGTACCGAGCTGAAGGGTAAGGTGTTAGGAATAGTAGGTCTCGGTAGGATAGGAACGCGAGTCGCTAAGATAGGCTCTTTAGGTTTTGGAATGAAGGTGATATACTACGATATCGTTAGGTACAAAGAGAAAGAAGGAATCCTGGGGGTCGAGTACAAGAGTAGCCTGGAAGACCTTCTTAAAGAATCTGATATAGTGAGTCTACACGTACCCTTAACTAAAGACACTTACCACATGATAAACGAGGAGAGACTAAAGCTTATGAAGAAAACCGCTATCTTAATCAATACTGCTAGAGGTGCTGTAGTGGATACTCAGGCACTAGTTAAAGCACTTAAAGAAGGCTGGATAGCTGGAGCCGGAATCGACGTTTTCGAAGGAGAACCGATCCCAGGAGACCACCCATTAACGCAGTTCAAAAACGTAGTACTAGTTCCTCACATAGGTAGTGCCACACTCGAAGGAAGGTATAGGATGGCTCAAGTAGTCCTCGAAAACCTAATCGCGTTTTACGAAGGAAGAAAGCCGCCTACGCTAGTAAACGAAAGCGTGCTGAATGTTCGCCCCCCGGGTTTTAAGTAATAGAGTTTTCTTATCTAGATCAATCCCGTACTACAGAGCAACCTAACGCATCAAATTAAATAAAACTCAAGTAGTTCTTAGGGTCTTTGGTTTACCTAATCGAGTCTAAATACTAAGCTCAATACAACCCGTATTCACTAAAGACTGCGGCAGCCGCTTACCTTAACGTGAGTACTCTATAGGTCTTACCGTATGTCGCTCACCTAGCTTAGAGCAGCCTAGAGCGAAGCAATGCCGAAAAGACCTCAGTAGCTCAGAGCTCACGTACTTCAAAAGCTTTTAAGTACTCCTAATCCTTATTTAATAACGGTGCCGCGGTAGTATAGCCCGGTCAAGTATGCGGGCCTCTCGTGCTCGCCGGGGTAAGCCCGTGACCCGGGTTCAAATCCCGGCCGCGGCACCACTAAGGTTGGACGGCGTGACACTTCTCTCTGTATTCTCTCACTAAATCTAGCTCCACAATGGAGCCTCTAGGAGAGGTCTCTTTGAAGACTCTCGCCTTAAACGTCTTTACCTTTACTTTACTGCTCAACCAACAGTCCGGGGTCATTCCAGCTTTAACGCAGGTTTCAGATAAAAACGTTTCCCGATCCCAGCAGTACTCGATGGGTACTTCCGGGAGAAGGACGCCCTTATATATTCTATACTCTACTACAAGTCCGTCTCGTCCTATGACTACTTCGAGGACCCTTTCCCTTCCCGTTGATTCCATGACTTTAGGTAGAGATAGGACACTGACCTCAAAAACTAGCTGATCCAGTTCTTCTGCGGACACAGGTTCAAACCTCGGGTCCTCTAGCGCAGCTGCCAGGGCAGTAGTTATCACGTTTTTTATTAGAGGCTCTATCGGTGAGAGGTACCCGATGCATCCTCGTAGTTTGTACTCACCTTCAGATATCTTTCTAATTGTAGTAAAACTCATGCCTTTAGCCTGTAGTACCCCACCAACGTCGGGTGGTTCGATGACTCTACCCGAGAGGAGGTACTCTTCAACAGCTCGCCTAGCTGTTTTCACGAGAAGCACTCCATCGTCAAGACTGAGTAAGGAAGGATCTGCGTAAGCTACCATACGCCCACAAAACAACTGTACCTCGTACACATAAATCCTTTATACATTAAGGTCGCAAACACTACCCAAAGAAGGTATACACAAAGAGCTATTTCCAACTCTAAGACTCTACACCGTTCTACAGTGTTAGTCGCAACATGAGCACTTACGTCCTTAGAAAACTCGGTTTAAGCTACTAAGGTTTCACACATCGCTCAACGTAAAAGCTCCTATGTAGATATCGCTGTTTTGAGAAAGCGCTAGCAGATTTCTGTCAAACAAGATACAGCTTTATCGATTAAGGGTTACTGCTTATCAACTCTAGCGACACAGGTTTGTTGCGGTGTAGGCTTTGAGGACCATCACTTTAGTCGTTCGAGTACCGGCTACTGAAAGTAGGAATTACATAGCTAAAGTTAGGCAGATTACTAGCAGTCTCGAGGAGCTAGACTTTAGAGTTCACTTGCTAGTAGAAGGTGGTAAGAAACCAGAGCTAATAGTTCAAGGAGAGATTATAGACCTCCGAAAAACAGGTGTTCGAGACATAGTTAAGCGTATCTTAAGTTATGCAAGTGCTGAAGTATCGGACCCGGACATGCTGGAAAAGCTCGGTGGAGCTGGACTGAACGAGTCGGGAGAGCTCATCGGATCCGACATGCTGTAATAATGCGTTAATAAGAGGTAGTTTAAGCATTGCGAGCGCTACTTACTGTTGCTCGTTAACACCACCGCTGATGCTGAAAGACTTCCTTCGACTAACTAACGTCCTATTTATCCAACCACACATCAAGCATTTCTTGACTATAGTTAAGTGCGATCTGGTCCCCCTAATCCTTACCCTAGCTGTTACTCCGGGAACTAGGGGGATGTGGCATTTCTCACATACCCACCTCCTATACATGATAGGCTTTCTTGCCCTAGCTTTAAGCAATATCCTCACACCTCTCATAATATATTCTCGAGCTCTATCAAACCTATTCTCTTTAACGTAGCGGACAGCTAGTGAGTACAGAATCAAGCTTCTCTGTCTAGCAATGTCCTTAATCAAGCTCTTTCTATGAGCCAAAGGCTCTATCCCCTGCGTCACCAAGCCCCGGAACTATGTACCCCCTGTTGTTTACCTCCGGGTCTACAGCGACAGAGTATACCGTTAGATTTATCCCAAGCTCTTCACTAGCCTTACTTAATCTAGTGAGTGCTATTGGCGTTATAATAATGGACGCTAGTAAGTACTTCTTAGCTCTACCATGGGTTATTATTTCTCTAAGTGCTCTATCTGCCGTAGACCCTGTAGCCACCATTACATCACTTAGTATCACTATGCTCTCTGGAGTTATAGTTGGTATCTTCACGTAAGCTACGTCAACCTCGAATTCATAGTTCCTCATCCCCTTTTCTTCCACTCTCTTTGCTACAATAACTCCCTGCTTTGCGTTAAAGAAGATCTTAACTAACCCCTCAGTAAGAGGCCATGCAGCTCTTAGTACAGTAATTATGACAACCTGGTCTAGGTCTTTTACTCTTATACCACGGGTTTTTACACCCAGAGGTGTCTCGACCTCGCACTCTTCTACCTCAAGCTCCTTCACCATCTCTAAGCCGAGAACTCTGCCTAGTCTTACTAACCCTTTTCTGAACTCTATCTGCGACGTTCTTCTGTCCCTTAGGACTGTTAGTATAGCTTGAGCGTACGGATGATCTATCACCTTCACTTTAAGCAATCTTCCTAACACCTCAAATTGGGATAGCTAAGTAGTGTTAATAAGTTTGGGACGCCTAAGTCTAAGTTCTAGCTCTCAATGCGAAACAGACTTCCGCAGTATGTAGTAACTCGTAGTAACTCTTGGTAGTAAGCTCTAGCTCTAGCGACTAACGGAGGCTAGAACCTCAATTAGTGGCTACCTCCTTACGGCAGTATTCATAAACTAACTGAGGTTAAACTACTGTTGAGATAGAACCCCACATTTCTGCTGTTGATAATTAGGCTTTAAAATAGTGGGCGCACAACATAACATGAGGTGTTAGGTTAAGTTGACTAGGTTCCTGCTCATGATTCCGGGTCCTTCGATAACCGACCCGGAGACCATGCTTGATATGGCCAAACCTACCTTTAGTCATGTTTCACCAGAGTTTGATGCTGTGCATAGAGAGTCTATTGAGGCACTTAAGAAGGTTTTTGGAACGGGGGGTGATGTCGTAGTTATTCCCGGGAGCGGTACGGCTGCGATAGAGCTCGCTATAAGAACCTCTCTAAGAGCAGGTGAGAAAGTAGTAGTACTAAAAGCCGGCTTCTTTGCCGACTACCTTGCCGACGCTGCTAAGAGGGTTGGTGCAGACGTCACGGTAGTTCAGTCACCTATTGGTAGGGGATTCGATGCGAGTGAGGTCGAGAGGCTCGTGAGGGAGGGTGGTTATAGCGCTGTGCTACTCCAGCATGTAGAAACGTCGGTAGCCGTAGCTAACCCAGTCGAGAAGATAGCTAGAAAGGCCAAGGAGTACGGGGCTAAGGTCATAGTAGATGGCATAGCGTCTATTGGTGGAATGGACATGAAGTTAGACGAGTGGGGTGTTGATGTGTGCTTAACGGGGTCTCAGAAGGCTCTCGCAGTACCTCCGGGTCTAGCTATCGTTGCTTACAGGAAGGGCTTCACCCCCCTATCTGAGAACGAGACAACTTACTTCAATATATCCAAGCTACTGAAGGAGATGGAGTCTACTAGGAACTACTACATCACACCAGCCGTAAACTTGATCTACGCTCTTCACTCCTCCCTAAAGAGGATAATTGCGGAGGGGCTTGAGGCAAGATACAAGAGACACGAGGCGCTAGCTAAGGCCGTCCAGAGGGGGCTTGAGGCCCTAGGTCTTAAGCTCGTTGCTGAAGAGGGCTTTAGGGCTAATACAGTTACAGCTGCCTATATACCTGAGGGCGTGGAGTGGCCAAAACTTTACGCAGAGATGCGTGCACGGGGTGTAGAGATAGCAGGAGGATTAGGGGAACTGCGGGGCAAGATATTTCGGATAGGTCACATGGGTGAAGTAACAGCAAACGATGTGATTGCTACTCTAGCAGCACTTGAGAGATCTCTAGCGAAACTAGGGTATAGGGTAGAGATGGGGTCTTCAGTAAAGGCTGCTCAAGAGGTACTCTACTCTTACGGTGTGTGATGTGAGATACGATTTAGTCATCAAGAAGGGGATAGTAGTAGACGGAAGTGGTTCACCTCCGTTTAGGGCTGATATAGGTATTTCGGATGATAGGATCGAGTCCATCGGCGACCTCAGTGGAGAGAAAGCGGATTTAGTGATCGATGCCTCCGGAATGGTGGTCTCACCTGGGTTCATCGACATCCATAACCACAGCGACATAACGATCTTCGAAGTTCCGACAGCAGACAACTACATACTTCAGGGAGTTACGACAATTGTAGTGGGAAACTGCGGGTCTTCTCCAGCTCCTCTAACTGATGTAAACTTTGAGGAAGAAGTAAAGTGGATCAAAAAGGAGCACCCAGATGTAGAGGTCAGGTGGAGAAGCTTTAGCGAGTACATCAAAGCTCTCGACGAGCTTAAGCCGTCGATTAACATAGCTCCGCTAGTGGGGCACGGAACGATCAGGTCCGCAGTACTTGGTTTCGGTCCAGAAAAACCCTCTGAAAAAGACATGGAGCTGATGAAGGAGTTAACTAGAGAAGCTATGGAGGCGGGAGCTTTTGGTGTAAGCACAGGGCTCATATATATCCCAGGGACTTTCGCTACAACAGAAGAAATAGTTGAGATAGCGAAGGTATCTGCCCTATACGGTGGCATATACTCAACACACATGAGGAACGAGGGCGTTAGGTTACTTGACTCCATATACGAGACTATATCCATAGGTCTTAAAGCCGGGATATCCGTCGAGATCTCGCACCTAAAGGCTAGCGGTAAACCTAGTTGGGGGAAGGTCGTAGCAGCCTTAAAGGTCATCGAAGACTACGTTTCTAGAGGATTCGACATATCGGCTGACGCCTATCCCTATCCTGCGGCCTCCACTTCTCTCTCAACACTGTTGCCAAAGGAAATAAGGGGGGCAAGTTCCGAGGAAATATTGAGGAAGCTTAAGGATCCCAACATAGTGAGAGAAATTAAGGAAAAACTAGGAGAAGCCGTGTTCGAGGAGAGATACATTTCGTGGTCTGATATCATGATATCTTACTCCCCAAAACACAGAGAATTTGAGGGTATGAGACTAGACAAGATAGCAGAGTCCCTGGGTGTAGACCCGGTCGAGGCGGTCGTAAAAATACTTTTAGACGACGAGCTAGCAACAGGAATGGTTACATTCACCATGAGAGAGGACGACGTCAGAACCGTGATATCCCACCCACTAGTAGCCATAGGAAGTGATGGCTCAATCGGTAAGTTTGGAGTAGGAAAGCCCCACCCAAGAAGGTACGGGACTTTTCCGAGAGTTATAGCTAAGTATGTTCGAGAAGAAAAAGTTCTAACACTACAAGAAGCTATAAGGAAGATGACGTCTTTACCAGCAAGAAAGCTGAGGCTCTGGGACAGAGGTCTAATAAGACCTGGGTTTAAGGCAGACCTAGTGATATTTAACTACTACAGCATTGAGGATACAGCCACATACGAAAATCCGCATTCGTATCCGAGGGGAATACGGTACGTAATAGTAAACGGTAAGATCGCTGTTGACGGCGGTAAGCTAGTTTCCTCAGTTAGAGCCGGTAAGGTCCTCAGAAGAGGTGCGTTAAGCTAGAAACACCTAGTTTTTCCTCGACTTCTCGCTTGTACTTCATTTCAGAGACGTCTGGTTGAGTGAGTAGCCCTATTTCATACTTATAAGTTTCATTATAAGATCATTAAGGGTGTTAAAGGTGGTCGACAGGAACGCCGTTATCAACAGGTTGAAAGAAGCTCTTAAGAATGTGTATGACCCCGAGATCCCTATAAACATCTGGGATTTAGGGTTGATTTATGGTATCGACGTAGACGATTTCGGTAACGTAAGGATCAAGATGACTCTAACCGCTCCAGGGTGTCCTATAGTATCGTTCCTGCTTCACCAAGTACAGGAAGCAGTATATGGTGCTCTAGCAGATATCAAAGACATTAACGAAGTTAATATCGACTTAGTCTTCGACCCCCCATGGGACCCTACTAAGATGACTGAGGAAGGAAGGAAGAGGTTTAAAGAGCTATTTGGTTACGACATCCTGGAGTCTTACTCTAAAAGAGGGGTTTTTAAGCAAACTTGAGATGGGAGACGAGTTGTCCATAGAGCGGCACAGGCGTTATGCTGCTGAAATCCCCGTTTCAGTGTGTCTCGTTGTTACTAGCGACAAGATTCTCAGTGGCATCTACTCAGATGAAGTTACTTCCTTAGTCGCAAGGTTGGTCGCTAAGTATGGGTGCGAGTTGAAGAACCACACTTTAGTTCCGAATAGTCGAGATGCTATAGCTTCAGCAGTAGCAGATAGCCTCAGAAAATGCGACGTTGTTGTAGTATCAGGTGGGACGGGTCTCGGTCCTAAAGACCTGTCTGTTGAAGTAGTAAGAGAGATCTGCTCTAAAGATATTCCCGGATTTGGTGAACTATTTCGGTATATAACCTTCCAAACGCATGGTGCGGTAGCTTTAGCGTCAAGAGCTATGGCTTGCGCCGTTGGAGATAGGCTAGTATTCGTTACTCCAGGGTCTCCTAATGCAGTCGAACTAGCTTTAGATAGGCTAGTACTTCCTGAAGTAAGACACCTCATAGCTGAATTACGAGGACTGAGACACTGAACTCCATCTAGTGTCAAACTAGTATAGTCTTTACTTACAAGGATAGCTTGTTAACTACGTGATCTAGGGGAAAGACTACTTTATGCCAGGGTCTCTCACTTGGAGACCTCCATCTAAGCGGATACTCGGTATTAACTCCGAGAGTATTTGATAGTTCCACTATGTTTCGCCTCGATAAGCCTCTAAGAGCTAGAGACACAGCTAGCTTTCCGATCTCTCTATTACCGAGAGCTATGAGGGATTGAAGGAAAGCATAGAGCCAGCGAAGAGACGTAACACGGTTTTCCCCGATCTCCTTTCTGAAGAACTCGACTTTTCTAAGGTATTCTTCTTCAGTAATTAGAGGATGGTCCTGCAATGGTGTGTGCGGCTTAGGCACTAACGGGTTTATGTTTATCGTTATGTTCTTGCGTAGCTTACGCGAGTAAGACACTAAGTACTTGACGTGCTTTATCGTTTCTAAAACATGCTCTTCTCGCTCTAGTGGAAGACCAACCATTATGTACAGCTTGATGTTAAACCCCTTCTTAAGGGCCGATATTGCGAGCTCGCTAAAGGTGTCGAAGTTGAAGCACTTACCGATAGAGCAACTTAAATCGCGGTTCATAGATTCAGGTGCGAGAGTGAGAGTTCTTTGGCTTGATAGTGATATGAGGTCTAAATCATCAAGCCTCAAGGTGTCCCACCTAATCGACGGTATCGAGAAATCGATGCCGTTCTCGACCATATAGCTTAGGAAGTCTCTAAAGCGTGGGTGGTCAAACGGAGAAAGTGAGTAAACCACTACCCTCCTTCGTCGCACATACTTCAATCCTTCGCCTACCAAGCTCTTTATGGTCTCAAGACTTCTGTACCTAAACGGGTACATTGTGTATGCCTCGAGGCAGAACTTACACAACCACCTACAGCCTCTAGATATCTCGATGTAGAAACCTTCACCGTAAACTGGTTCAACGTTCTTCGACCTGATCTCGGCTGTTGGATGAGGGGCATCGTTTAAGTCCTCTACGTAGACCTTCTCAGTGGTAGCTTCACCGGTGTATAGACCTTCACCTAAAGATTCCAAGAAGTCAGCTGGTTTATCAGGCAGTAAACTGAGTGAGCGAGCGAGTTTTTCCAAGAGTATCTCACCATCACCCACATAGCATGCGTCAGCAACTTCTAGAAAGGGTTCTGGGTTGGCCATCGCGGCGAGACCGCCGACCAGTATAATCGGTTTCTTCCTTCTCTTATTAGAGGAGAGCTCAATTCCAGACCTATCGAGTAACTTCGATAAGTATAGTAAGTCTAGCTCATAGTTAGCACTGACAAGAAGTAAGTCGAATTCATGAAGCTTACGTGAAGTAATAGCGCCCTCACTTGGGTTGTCTAACGTAAATCTATCGACTAAGGCATCGCTTTTCTCTACTAAAAAGTAGTAGGCTATGTGAGTAAATAGATTCGTAATCGAGGCTTGGTACGTGCTCGGGTAAACGAGAGCTATCCGAGGGCGACCCGAGGTCCTCAAGTGGACGTTGTACTCTCTAAACTTTCCAACATGTAATGCTAATTTTTACACCAATGATGCTAGTTTTGGTAAGTAAAAAGAAGAGTATCTTACCTAATGCACTAAGTCACTTTAGCCCAGTCCGAGTTAGGAACTCGTCTACTAGGTCAGCGATAGACGGTCCATCGACTACTCTAAGTTCCCAAGTAACTTTAACTATAGGGACACTCACGTTTAACAAGCTCGATATATCGGCCGGAGTCCCAAGAACTACGCAGTCTACATCCATTTTTCTTAATGTCTCATTGAGGTCTTTTAACTGTTCCGGAGTATAGCCGGTGGAAGGTACTACAGGACCCATGTGCGGATACTCCTCAAGCATTAACTTGATTATACCTACAGCATATGGTCTAGGATCCACTATTTCAGCCGCACCATACTTCTCGGCAGCAACATATCCAGCACCGTATGGTAGACCCCCATGAGTAACAGATGGGGAGTCCTCTATTACAGCAACTCTCTTACCTTTAACGATCTCGGGTTTATCTACGACTACCTCCATATCCGCCAGAACCACCTTCGCTCTAGGATTGATACTCCTGATATTAGATACTACTCTTTCAACGTCTTCTTTACGTGCTCTAGAGACCTTATTGACTACTACAGCGTCTGCCAGCCTTGCGTTAATTTCACCTGGGTAAGCAGAGACCTCCTGACCAGGTCTCATAGCGTCTGCTACAGTAATCATGTAGTCAAACTTTATGAATGGTGTATCGTTGTTACCTCCATCCCATAGTATGACGTCCCCAAGCTTCTCGGCTTCGAGGAGTATTCTCCCGTAGTCTACACCCGCAAGCACCGGTAGGCCTAGCCTTATGTACTGTTCGTACTCCTCTCTCTCCTCTACCGTAATTCCGTACTTAACGAAGTCCTCTTCAGACCTAAATACCTGCACAGCTGATTTAACTAAGTCTCCGTATGCCATCGGGTGCCTAATTGGAACAACTCTGATACCTCTCTTGATCAACTCCTTAACTACTGCTCTCGATACCGTAGATTTGCCCGCACCAGTTCTTACAGCAGTAACAGCTATAACAGGCTTGTAGGACCTGAGGAAGGTTTCATGCGGTGACAGCAGCTTAAATGATGCTCCAGCTGAGAGGGCTACTGAAGCTAACCTCCCAACGTCTTGGTACGTTAAGTCACTGTAAGACAGTACTACTTCGTCTACTTTAAGCTCTTTAATAAGCTTAGGGAGCTCGCTCTCAGGGTATATGGGAATTCCCTGAGGATATCTCGGTCCAGCAAGCTCTGGAGGAAACCTTCTTCTTTCAATGCCCGGTATTTGAGTAGCAGTAAAGGCTACGACCTCGTAATCCGACCTGTCTTTGAAGTATGTAAGGAAGTTGTGGAAGTCTCTCCCACCGGCACCAGCGATAATCACTCTCTTAACCATGTTATCCCCACAAGTTTAGTCCACTCCTAAATAAATATTTTTTGTAGACAACAGAATATTATCTAACTTTGAATGTCTTACATTTTATTAGCTATCCTGGTAAGCTCGTCTATCATTTTAAGAACCGCTGCGGCGTCTCTGAGATCGGGGGCTTCAACATCTTTACCACGGCATCTCTCTATAAAGACTCTGAGCTCCTCTTTTAAAGGCTCCCTATCACTAGCCTCAATCTGCGTTTTACCGGTCTCGGATACTACTGTTAGTACTTTCGAAATCAAGTCAGCTCTAATAATACCTCGATCTGTTAGTGCGTCTATCTCCCTAACTTTTACGGGAAGTACCCCGTCGGCTTCAAATACGACGTCAATCCCGCCGTAGATGGCTTCAGCAATGGCTCTCTGCGGGACTCCTCCGTCTACATCGAATAAGGAAAATAAGGGTTTCACCTCACGTGTGTTAAGTATGTAGAAAGCTAGGTCAATATCGTGAGACATGAGGTCAAGAGTTACCGGATAACTCCGCATATGCGGAGGTCTCCTAGATAGTCTTCTAAAGCGTAAAGCATAAACGTGTTTATCGCTAATCTGTTGCTTAAGTTCGACAACAGTTGAGTCAAACCTAGAGAGATACCCAACTTGGTGTACTATTCCCCTAGCATTAGCGAGGGTCAATAGATAGCTAGCCTCCTCGTAAGTTTCTGCCGCAGGTTTCTCTATGAACACACACGAAGACATCTTCATGGCCTCTAAAGCGTTTTGATAAAGCGTGCTTATTGGAGTAGCTATAATGAAGGCCTCTCCAGAGGCATCATAGATACTACTAGATACCGCCTTAAAGCCGTACTTCTTGGAGAGCTCTAAAGCACGAGAAATGTCTATATCTACTACATAGCTTAACTCAACTAAGCCCTCAAGCTCTAGCTCTTTTAGAGTTCTAGCGATATTCGTCCCCCATTTACCAGCTCCCACGAGCACCGTTTTTACCGAGCTCAAACAGGTCCCAGCGTAGAGCAAGTCAAGTAAAAAATCTTACTTAATTTACGCACACATAGTTTAAGCCCGTATAAACATGTTAAGAACATCGAGGAACCATCATGATGACGTAACCTAAAATGCTTTCTCCCATTTCCATCCGCATTTTCGAAAAGCACTACGTTCTAACAGAGCTATCGATGAAAGAAGTTTGCTACCTCAAACACTACTAGTGAGATTTGAGATTCGGTATCTAGCTATAGGTAACTCAAGTAGCTAAACCCAAATTTAGAGCTACTATGGAGAGCTAAAGAACTACGACCTAGGCCTTCCCGGAGTTTCTGCCAATCCGTCGAGCTTCGCAAATCGCTTGTAGAGTGAAATAGTGAGAGCTAATCGCTCAAACTGGGTTTGGGCAGCGATCGTAACGGGAGGCTTGAAGCTCGGCAGCGGCTTAAAGACTGGATGCAGAGCTAACTCTACGTCATTACAATATCTACTTAGGTAGTAGGTAGTTCATCTAAAAAGCCTTCGCCCCATATTTAGATAGAGAAAGTCAGAGCGCAGAGGAAACTCTACTTCTTCTCTTCTTTCTCTTCTTTCTGCTCTTTCTTCTTTCTGGCTTTACAGGGCATGGTATCACCAATTTATTATGTGATGAGGAACTTAATAAGATCGAAGTAAAGAAGAGCTCTACGTCACTTCCACTATTCTACAGGGTCCCTTACCTTTGTGGGTTAGTCGCTAGATTAGCTCTTTTCAACTTATAAAGCAGGTAGTTGTATAATCCAACTATGACTCTGTACGTTGATCCTCTAAAAGCAGGCATAGAGTTTTCCAACTGTTTAGCGTATGCTAGCTCTACGTCATTACTTAAAATACTGTGGTATATTTCTTCGACACTTGAAACACCCTCATTAATCATGTTGCTAATGCTATAGGTCCACGAAATTAGCTTGTCTTTAGCTCTTTGTATAAAGACGTCCGGGTTCTCGGTAATAACTCCATAGTGTGTTACTGCTATCTTTTTTGGTCGAAGCTTCAGCATCAGGTCTAGACTACTTAGGTACTCATCTCCATTGAATGGATGAACGGTAACCGGGTATATCCTCTCGTTAAAGTAGTTAGCTATAGAATCACCGGCAAAGAGAATGCCTATGGGATCGAGCATGTAGGATACGTGGTGCGTAGCATGCCCGGGAGTGTAAATGGGTACTAACACGAGGTCACCTAAATTAAGTCCAGCTCTATCTTCTGCTACTAAAATTCGACTTTGTGGAACAGGTTTAGGTTCTCCTAGTAGCCTCGCTACATCTCCGAGAACTTCAAGTGATGAACTCCAGAGCTTAGAAGGGTCAGTTAAGTGCTTAACTCCACGTGGGTGAACGAGTACTTTAGCACTCGGTAAATACTCAAGTAAGTCACCAACAACACCAGAATGGTCTATGTGAACATGCGTTAACACTATGTACACTTCTTTAAAGCGGTCTAAACTCAATGCGTCGATGAGCTTCTTATAGCTCTCTAGAGAGGCTTTTGGACCCGGGTCGACTATAGCCGCAAAGTCTCCTCTCAATATGACATAAGTCGCTAGCCACCCAGTTGTACCCGATGGTTCTAAGTCAACCATCAGTACACCTTCTACGATGTTTTTCACTCTCATGTTGCCACACCACTACCTGAACCGAAAGACAGAAACTTAAGCGTATGTTGATTACGTTAAGATAGATTGAGGTAGAACATTATCACTTGGGTCTACATAAGGTCTTTGAATTTATTACTTACGTGTCCCGAGATCTCTCCGACTTTTGGAGGTAGCGTAGCTCTATAACCGATACGAGAGAAATGAGGTAACACGTGAGCACTAGAACCTTGAGGTAATAGCTTCCCCTAAGCGATCTTTCTAAGAGTGTTTAAGAAATTTATGCCTCCCTTGAAGTCCAGTGGGGAAGACACTAGGAATCCGTCAACTAGGTGAGAACTACTTGAAGCTACCTCGAGTGCTTTCTCTATGGAGAGTACCTTCTCCCTACCTAGGAGATTGGCTAAAGCTTCATAGCTGTTCTCAGTAGCGATGATCAGATACGGATATATTTTAACGTTAGCACTTCTTGCTATTCTAGAGACTCTCTCCAGAATCTCGGAGGTTTTTTCAGTGAGGTTTAATACGAGGTAAAAGTCAGCGCTAGAGCTCATCCTCTTAAGGATCTCGGTTAGGCCTTTTCTCAAACTTAAGGTAAGACCTGGGCTTATGTTAAGGCCAAGCTGCTTAACTAAACTTACGGCATCTTCCGGCTCTACGTCTTTAACAACGCTAGAGTTAGGTACTAAATCACCTCTAACGTAGACTACTCGCTCAACTCCACAAAGTTCTAAGCTCTTTGTTGCTGACGTTAAGGCCACACGGCTCAAGTCTATAGTTCTGATATGGGCAATAACTTTGACTTCCTCCATAGCCTTAACAAGGCAGCTAACTAGAGGAGAAAACTGAGAAGTAGAACCCATGGGAGAATCGGGAACGTCTATCCAATCAACTAGCTCTTTAAGAACGCTTAGTCTAGCGCGCAGTTCCCCTCTTCTTTTAACAGGCGTGAGCTCGTAAAGTAACTCCAAGCGAGTCACCTGGGCTATCTATCTTGGTCTTTGAGACATTTTATAAAGCAACATTGACTAGTCTAGTGCTCTGTCCCCTCTAAGTTTCCCTGCTTTAATTACCATTCTTCCCTAGCTAGTCGAGCTGCTTCCACTATGTTTTTGAGCTTGGCTTTAGCGATCTCTCTAGGCAACCTCTTGAGACCACAATCTGGGTCAAGATATACTTTCTCCGGCCCTATGAAACCCTCCTTCATTAACTTATCGATAGCTTCTTTAATTTCTCTTACGCTCTCTACTTGAAAACTGTGTACATCGACGACACCGTAGCCTAGCTCCTTGTTGTAGCCTAGCTCTTTAAGATGCGGCAGCAACCTGAAGTTGCTGTTCTTCATTTCTAGGTCGAACTGATCAACAGGGTAATCTAGGATAAATGGAAGAATTTTCTCTAACCTTCCATAGCACACGTGAATTATCTTCTTTGCGCTGATGCCCTTAAACACTACGTCGATAGCTTCTTTGAGCATGTCGGCCTCTTCTTTGAAGGGTTTCGTAGATAGAGCCGGTTCATCTATCTGTATATACTCTACCCCTCTTTTGACTAGTTCTTCGACTTCTCTCCTAATAGCTTTAGCTATGTCCATCACTAGCTCTTTTCTATCTCTGTAGTGTAGATCGAAGCTCCACTCAAGCATAGTGTACGGACCGGTTAGTGTCGCCTTAACTGGTCTCCCGTTGCTTACACTAAAGGCGTAGCTCCATAGATCAGCAGTTATAGGTTCCACCCACTCTACTTTCTCGACTACGATAGGCTTCTTGAAGTACTCGTTATCGAATACTCTAACCCACCCACCGGAGCTAAAGCCCTTAAGCCTCTCCGCAAAGTACACAACCATATCGTCTCGAGCTTGCTCACCGTCACTCACTATATCGATACCTGCCCACAAATGGTCTGCCACTACTTCTCTTATCGACGGCTTCACCATCTCTTTAAACTCCTCCTCCGTTATCCGCCCAGACTTCCTCATCTTGATAGCGTTTTCTGCTTGCTCTGTCTTTGGGTAGCTACCTACAACTGTTGTAGGAAACTTTTTTGGTACTTCGTACCGAGTCACGAACCCCACCCCGAAGTCTCTGTGTACCCTAGCTTCGATAAAAGCTTGTTCGCTAAGATCCTCAAGTTCCTTAGTTTAGAGATACTATACTCGTAAGGTATGAGGTCTAGCCACGTAGTTGTTGTGATACCTACTTCACTACCATCGTAATTCCTTAGGATTTCGGTAGCTATTTCCACCAGTGTGTCGAGAGGGTCATCGTAGATCGTTCTAGCGTTTACTAGTCCGAGAACGGCGCAGTGAGAGCCAAAGCCTTTAGCCTTTACGAGTTTTAGTGAGCTACTCGGGGAGTCTCCTATATCAACGGAAACACACGTAACTTTAGATTCTAAGACTTTATCGTATACTCCTGGTTGAGGTGTGCCGTAGTATAGAGCGAGGACTGTTTTAGACGAACCAGCTGATCTAGCTATTCTACTCACTAACTCAGCTGCTAGCATCCCAGCATCAGGAGAAATATCGGGGTCACTGAGGATCGGCTCATCTATTTGAACCATGGATGCTCCTGCTTCTACAGCGAGCTTAACCTCGCTAGCTAAGAGATCAGCTATACTCGAAGCAAGTTCTTCTTGGCTAATGCCAGCACTATTTTTCGACATGTATGCGAACGTTACTGGTCCAGGTATTACCACCTTAATTTCCGCAGGCTCGGTGAAAGCTATGTACCTTCGGACCCGAGGTGCCCAAACGTACGAAGAAGCTTCAGGTTTTCCGGTAAAGAGTGGGATTCTGTAGAAGAAGTTATTATCGAAATACCTCAGGAGGTTCGTGGGAGTAACATTACGCCAAGCGGAAACGAAAGGCCTAAAAAGGTCGTGCCAGTCTAGTAACCCATCAGTTACATACCTCATGCCAGCCGAGATCTGAACTCCGAGTACAACTAGTGACGAACTAACCAAGACTTTCTCTAATTCCTCGTAGCTGATTAGACCCTTCTCGTAGTCTCTGAGGGTCTTCCTTAAGACCCTATTTCTAGGAAAGCCGCCTAGAGGTGAGCACCACACCTCTATGGTAACCACCCCGGTCTTACCTGGTTAATTAAGCACGTTTAGACGCTAAAAGCTTTATGGTTTACGACTGACGGCTTCATTCCAAAGCGGAGAAGTGGGTAATGTGTGTTATCGTTAGAAGTTCTAGATACATCGTTCTCTAAGTCAAAGGAGATTTCGCTTTACCAGAACCCTACTAACCCGAGGACGAGGCCTATGACGGCGAAGAGCCCCACCGCAACGAGAGGTTCTACTCGGAATACTTCGACGAGGATTATTGAGGCAGATGTCAGTAAGATAGTAACTATTGTTTGGGTATGTGATAGTCCTCTAAAGATTCCTCTTGCTAATGTAACTACCGCAACCAAAATAAGGCTGAGCGCAGCAATCCTAATCCCTTTAAGCAGACTTTTAACTAGCGGGTGTTGATAATAGTGATGTAGTACTGTAATAACTGTGAATGCGATTAAGAAAGTTGGAATAACTACTGCTATTATTGCTACTATTGACCCGATAAATCCAGCAACTCTATACCCAACGAAAGTTGCCATCTTGACAGTTATGGGACCTGGGACACCTTCTGTTAGTGCTATTAAGTCTATAAACTCTGACTCTACAAGCAGTTTTCTGTTCTCTACAAGCTCGTATTTCAAGATTGGAATAACTACGTGACCACCTCCAAACATGATAAGTCCTGCTTTAAGGAAGGCTATAAAAAGGTCTAGTATGTCTTTAAATAGATGTTCCACTGCCACACACCAGCATCTCAATGAGATCTCGTTTATTAAGGTTTAAGGTAATCAATACTAAGCGGGTTTTAAATAAGCTTGTCGAAGCAGGAAGATGACAATGTGTTCCATAAACCCACACCTATACGGTGTACAGCTCAGGTTTTCGAGATTTTAACGCCTTAATTGCGGTTATGTTCCCGTTTGCGCGATCAGCTTACCTCGGTTCTCTTACTGTTTCAGTAAGTCATGATTCGATATCCTTAAAGGACTGTGTACTTACGGTGGTTTCTGACTCGAGAGGTCTGAAGCTAGCTGTGAGGAGGATTTCGAGTGAACTACTGAAAACATCCCAATAGCAACATCGATTAACTTATTGTAATGTAGACAGTACTCAGTAATCAGCTAGGTTGTCGTGTTATGGTATTAGTAGAGTAGGGCTCGCAACTGTTTTGATGCGTTAGGTTTAAAGGTTTTCGTAATTTTTCGTGATGATGGGGAGAGGTACTTTGAGACACCTAGAGGTAGAGCTAGGTGTGAGCTCCGTGTCGTTGGGCTCGA
>Ga0105162_1000836_pt1 | contig 18809 bp, 15 predicted proteins | sample JNZ201metaG_FD_81532 | JGI IMG/M metagenome (GOLD analysis project Ga0105162, IMG submission 81532) | Hot spring microbial communities from Jinze hot spring, China to study Microbial Dark Matter (Phase II) - JNZ 20120812A | ecosystem: Environmental > Aquatic > Thermal springs > Hot (42-90C) >...
GGGCAGTCGAAATTGTTTGCGATGCTGTGATAAACTTCGCAAAAAGATACGCAGAAAAGGCAAGAGAACTTGCAGAGAAGGAGAGTGGGAGGAGAAGGGACGAACTGCTGAAAATAGCTGAGATCTGCGAATGGGTTCCAGCAAAGCCGCCGAGGAACTTCTGGGAAGCATTGCAGTTTGTTTGGTTCATGCAAGTTGCGCTACACATGGAGAGCTATGAGCAGGGGATTTCGATGGGCAGAATAGATCAGTATCTCTACCCTTACTACGAGCGGGACATAAAGTCTGGAGTTCTATATTTTGATGAAGCCGTGGAGCTTGTTTCCTGTCTTTGGATAAAAACGAACGAGATAGTTCCACTTTTCGATGAGCTTCTCACGATTTACTTCGCTGGATTGCCAACGAATCAGGCGGTAACTCTTGGAGGGGTGAATGAGAGAGGCGAAGATGCTACGAACGAGTTAACCTTTGTGATGCTCGAAGCGACGAAAAAAGTCGCTTTAAGACAACCAAATGTCCACGTTAGAATAAGCGATAAAAGTCCACGAACTTTGCTCGAAAAGTGTGCAGAGATGATCCTTTCAGGGATAAATGCTATCTCGCTCTTCAACGACTCTGTGATCATCAACGGATGGTTAAAGCTTGGTATTCCTTTGAGCGACGCAAGAAACTACACAACTGTTGGATGCGTTGAGTTGGCACCGGGCGGAAAAAGCTACGACTCAACTGATGCAGCGCTTTTTAACATCGCAATTTGTCTTGAGCTTGCACTTTTCAATGGGGCAACGAGATTTGGTGAGAAAATAGGGGTTGAGTATGGGGAGATAAAATCGATGGAAGAGCTTTTGGACTGCTTCGAAAGACAAGTTGAAAAGCTTGTGAAGTGTATGATCCTGGCTTGCAACAGCTTTGAAGTTGCAAACCAAATCGCAAAACCCACGCCTTTGATTTCGGTATGCAACTCTAAGCTTGAGCTTGGCAGAGACATAACGCTCGGTTCAGCTAAATACAACTTCAGCGGCGTGCAGATGGTCGGTCTTGCCGACGTTGCCGACTCGCTTGCTGCGATCGATGAACTCGTTTTTAAGAAAAAGCTCCTATCGCTACAAGAGCTGATCGAGGCTATAAGGAACAACTTCGAAGGTTACGAGGAGATCAGGCAGATACTTTTGAACAAAGCACCGAAATACGGAAGGGACGAGATTGCAAACAGATATGCAAAGATCGTCGCCGAAATCTTTGCAAGAGAAGTTATGAAATACCGCAACCCGCGGAATGGTTGGTATTTGCCTGGAATTTACTCGATGAGCACGCATGTAGGCTTTGGGATGTTAACGGGAGCGTTGCCGAGTGGTAGAAAAGCTGGAGAGCCGTTGAGCAATGGCATTGCACCGCATCCGCACGCAAAAAGCTTAACTTCTGCGATGCGCAGCGTTGTAAGCGTTGATCACAGCCTCTTTATGAACGGTGTCTCTTATGTTATCACGATCTCTCCAAATATGTTCAAAGGGGAAGAAGGGTTGGAGAAGTTCATTTCACTGATCGAAGGTTACTTCGCCCTAGGGGGTATGAACTGCCACTTCAACGTCGTCGATGTTACAAAGCTAATAGATGCGCAGAAGAATCCGGAAAAATACAGAGATCTTCTTGTTAGGGTTGCGGGTTTTAGCGCCTATTTTGTGGATTTAACGAAAGAAGTTCAGGACGAAATAATAGCGAAACTCATTGAGGAGACATGAAAGGGATAATCTTCGACATTCAGCACTTCTGCGTCCACGATGGTCCGGGAATAAGAACGGTTGTCTTCCTCAAAGGATGTTCACTGCGATGCGCTTGGTGTTGTAACCCGGAGTCGCAGAACTTGGCTCCAGAGCTCATGTTCGATGTTGAAAGGTGCATCAATTGCAAGAGGTGCGCTTTTTGCAATGTGATAAAATTCGGGGAGTCTATTTCTTTGGAGCGGGATCTCTGCAATGTTTGTGGGATTTGCGAGGAGTGTTGCCCAACAAATGCGCTTAGAATCGTTGGGAAATACGTCGAAGCAAACGAAGTAATCGAAGAAGTTTTAAAAGATTCTGTTTTTCACAGAAAAGGCGGTGGAGTTACTTTTTCAGGTGGAGAGCCGTTTATGCAACCGGAATTTTTAATGGAGTTGCTGAAACTCTCGAAAAAAGAGTCAATCGACGTTGCAATCGAGACGTCAGGATTTGCGAAATGGGAGAAAATAGAGAAAGCCATTCCCCACGTCGATCACTTTCTCTTTGACATCAAAGCTGTCGACGAGAAAAAGCACGTTCAACTAACTGGAGCTAAGAACGATCTGATTCTTGAGAATCTGAGAAGAGTCTCAAGAGAGTCGGAAGTTGTTTTGCGTTGCGTTATCGTTGAGGGCTACAACTTTGAAAACGAAGCAGAGGCCTTGAAGCTTGCAGAGATTTGCAAGAGTGTCGGTGTTGAGAGAATCGATCTGCTAAAGTACCATAGGTTTGGGGAAAAGAAATATAGGATGCTTGGAAGGAGCTATAGTCTTAAAGTGAGCGAAACCGGACTAATTCACAGATTTCAGGACATTCTAAAAAAAGAAGGGTTTAAGGTCAGTGTTGGTGGCTTGATTTAGCTCGAATACATCTTTCTGAGCACTTTCTTGTCAATTTTGCCAACGCTCGTCTTTGGAATTGCATCAACGATGATGAACTCGTCTGGAACTGCCCACTTCGTTATCTTCCCTTCCTCGACGAACTTCATAAGGAAATTCCGCAGTTCTTCACCACTTGGCTTCTCGTTTGGCATCGGAACAATTATCGCCACAGGTCGTTCTCCCCACTTCTCGTGTGGTTTGCCGATCACCGCAATCTCTCTGACCTTTGGATGCATGCTCAAGAGATTTTCGAGCGTTAGCGATGATATCCATTCTCCTCCACTCTTTATAACATCCTTTAGCCTATCAACTATCGTTACATAGCCCTCTTCGTCCATAACAGCGATGTCCCCCGTGTGCAACCATCCACCAGCCCAAAGCTCCTTTGTTTTCTCCTCATCTTTCAAATAGCTCTGCGTTAGCCATGGAGCCCTTACAACAATCTCCCCCATGTCCTTGCCGTCTTTCTTCACATCAGTGAAGTCTTCGTGAACAACGCGGAGATAAACAAGCGGGAATGGTATTCCGGTTTTGATTCCGTAGTCCATCTTCTCGTCTTCACTTAGATCGAGTAAGTGCGGTTTTAGGAAGCCGGCGGTTAGGGCTGGACAAGTTTCGGACATGCCGTATGCAGCCATTGTCAAGATACCTTTCTCCTTTGCCCTGAGAGCGAGCCCCTTCGGCAACTTCGAGCCACCGATGAGCATCTTCCAGTTGTTGAACTTGATACCGGGAGGTAAATTATCCACTATCATCTGGAGAATCGTTGGCACGCAGTGCGTGTATGTCACACCTTCTGTGAGCACGAGGCGGACTATCATGAGAGGTTCATATCTTCCGGGATACACTTGCTTGTGCCCGAGGAGTGTTACCATGTACGGCACTCCCCACGCGTGTACATGGAACATTGGCGTGAGTGGCATGTAGACTTCCTTCTCTCCAATCAGCCTTAAAGGAGATCGCATTCCGCTGAGTCCAACGCAACCTGCTAGCGTATGCAAAACAAGCTGACGATGTGTGAACCAGACACCTTTTGGTCTTCCAGTCGTTCCGGTTGTGTAGCTAAGCGTTGCCATTGTTCTCTCGTCGAAATCCGGGAACTCGTAGCTCTTGCTTGCGTTCTTCAGGATCTCTTCGTATTCTAAATCGGTTAGCTTCGTCTCCGGCATTGTGTCATCGGTCATGACAACGAACTTCTTCACAGTGGACAAATTTCCCGCAATCGATTCCATCAGAGGGACGAAGTCCTTGTAAACGAGCACAACTTCGTCTTCAGCATGTTGCATTGTGTAAAGCAAGTCGTCTGGACTTAAACGAACGTTAACAGTGTGAAGAACCGCACCCATCATCGGAATTGCAAAGTAGCATTCGAGATAGCGATGCGAATCCCAGTCGAGCACCGCTACTCTTGTTCCTTTTTTCACCCCAAGCTCTTCTAAGGCGTTGGCAAGTCTGCAAACTCTTTCGTAGAGGTCTGTGTATGTGTATCTCCGCAAATCGCGATAGACAATCTCTTGCTTCGGCGCATAGTTCACACCACTTTCCAGAATGTGCTTTATCAATAGCTGGTATTCGTAGTGCATGATCTCACCACGAGCCCGCAAAGGTTTAGGGTTTAAATCGTTTTCCAAATTTAACATGATTATGATGAACTCTTATCGTTATTGAACAACCGCTTCCGCTTCCGCTATTATCTCTCTCGCCCTTTTTCCGAAGAGTTCCGCGATCTTCTTTTCATTCTCAACGATTTCGTTGCAAAAGGCGAAACCATTTCTGAGCAGTTCTTCGACTTCGAAATTGCTCAGCTTTAAGACCGTTACAGGATAGAGCTTTTTTCTTTCAAGAAGAGCTTCTATGCCTTCGTTCTCCGGATAACGCCAACCTGTTAACTTGATTCCACGACACTCTGCGAATTTCGTGGCTTCGCTTGAGAACTTCGTGTTTGTGAACACCCAAACTCCATCGAAATCTTTTACAACTTCTGCAATGTCGAGAAAACGAGCGTAGGAGTATAGAACTTCTTTCAGTCCAGTATACGTTGGTGTATTGTGAAACTTGCATTCCACGAGATACCTCTTCTCTTTCTCCGCAACCACGTCTACTTCGTGTGTAACGCATTTTCCCTTGATGAGTTCGTTTAGCCGAGTTTTGTAACCGTATTCTCTCAGAAGAGACGAGACGAACTTTTCAAACCTGTAACCCGCAGGTCCGAGGCGAAGTAGCGAAGATTTTAGCCCGTATCTTACGGAGACGTTTTTGGAGAATTTTTCGATTTCGCTTAAAACGATGCTGAGAATTTCATCAGTCGTTATTCCATCGTAAATCTTTTTCTCAACTTCCTCGGCAACTTTTCTCGCTTTGTCCACACTTAAGCCAGCACGAACAGCGGTTTTTACTATCTTGTCTTTGCTGAACTCCTCGAGTCTGCCATCTCTTTTCTTGACTTTCATGAACGAAATTCGTTGACAAAATAAAAGTCTTTGGTTTAAGCCATTGCAAATGCTTGCGTTTTGCAGTCGTCTCCCTCAACCAGAGCGCCACTCTTGTTTTTCAGAGACCAACAGAAATCTCATCCAAAACTTTTTCAATCGAAAGTTTTTTCTACCTTCCGCACTTTTGAATTTACGGACTCGAAAAGTCCTATGGTGTTTGAAGGCGGGAGGAGTATGAAGGTGAGTTTGCAAGACCACGTGCTCGTGCCAAAGCACGAAATTTTAAGGGAAGAGGAAGTAGAAGAGCTCCTGAAGTTGCTTGGGGTTAGTAAAGAGCAATTGCCAAAGATAAAGGCTTCGGACCCAATAATCAAGGAAATAGGCGCAAAACCGGGAGACGTCGTGAAGATAACGAGAAAGAGCTTAACAGCGGGTGTGAGCATTTTTTATCGACTTGTGGTTGAGTAAGGTGGTCGTATGTTGAACACTCGTGTTTTGGCGAGGGAGTATTTCACCCATAGCAGGCTTGTGAAGCACCAGATCGATTCGTTTAATCGATTCATCGATGAGGGTCTTCAGAGGGTTATAGACGAGCAGAAGATAATCGAACTTGAGCTTCCCAACACGTACATAGAACTTGGTAGGATAAGGGTCGGAACTCCGATGATAAAGGAAGCAGATGGACCCCAAACGCCGTTACTTCCGAGTCACGCAAGGTTGAGAAATCTCAACTATGCAGCGCCAATTTACCTTGAGGCAACGGTTTACGATGAGGGAAAACCGCTTGAGAAGGAGATCGTTGAAATTGGAATGCTTCCGGTGATGGTGAAATCGAAAATCTGCAACCTTAGCCCGGACAAGATAGACAAAGTCTTGGAGCACATTCTCAAAAGGAATGTAAGTTCTCTCAGCTATGAGGAAAAGCTTTACTTAGCAGGCGAAGACCCGCTTGACCCTGGGGGCTACTTCATAATAAACGGAACAGAAAGGGCAATCGTAACTTTGGAAGACTTGGCTCCCAACAAGGTTCTACTTGAAAGAGAAGAGAAATACGGAGAAATGGTTGAGGTTGCGAAATGTTTTAGCCAGAGAGCAGGTTACAGAGCACTCATAGTTGTTGAAAGAGCTAAGGGAAATATTCTCGAAGTCACGTTTCCGCAATTGCCGAAACCGATAAAGTTCGTCATCTTGATGCGTGCTCTCGGTGTTGAGAGCGATCAAGACATCGTGGAGATGGTGAGCACGAATCCGCAGATAATGAGATACATGCTCCAAAACATCGAAGATCCCGACGTCTCGGACATTCAGACGACGGAAGACGCGATAGAATACATTGGCAAAAGAGTCGCTCCTGGGCAGAGCAGGGAATACAGGATTCAGAAGGCAGAACAGGTACTTGACCAATACTTCCTTCCACATCTCGGGATTGAAAAGGAAGCGAGGAAGGCAAAGGCTTTCTTCCTTGCGAGGATGGCTGAGCTTATTTTCGAGCTTCGTCTCGGGTTGCGAAGGGAAGACGACAAGGACCACTACGCAAATAAGAGGCTTCGCCTTGCAGGAGATTTGATGGAAGAAATTTTCCGTGTCGCCTTTCTGAGATTGATCAAAGACGTGAAGTACCAGCTTGAGAGGGCAAAGATGAGGGGAAGGAGCATGAAGCTTTCAACTGCAGTTCGAAGTGATGTTCTCACGGACAGAATAATGCACCCCATGGCTACTGGAAACTGGGTGGGTGGAAGAACGGGGATATCTCAGCTTATAGACAGGCACAACTTCATTTCGCTTATCTCGCATCTTCGAAGAGTTGTTTCCCCGCTATCAAGATCGCAGCCTCACTTCGAAGCCCGTGACCTACATGCAACGCACTGGGGAAGAATTTGCCCATCCGAGACTCCAGAAGGTCCAAATTGTGGACTCGTGAAGAACTTTGCTCAGTATGCAGAGATAAGCGTTGGCGTCGATGAAAAGGAAGTTATCAACGTTTTGCCAAAACTCGGCGTTGAGATGCTGAGGGGTTGAGATGAGGAAGTGTAGGGTTTACGTTAACGGAGCTTTGGTTGGGTTCGTTGACAATGGCGAGGAACTCGCTAAGGAGATAAGAAGGCTGAGAAGAAAGGGTAAGTTATCGAGCCAAATAAACGTTGCTTATTTCGCGGATTCGAATGAAGTAAGGATAAATACGGATCCCGGCAGAGCGAGAAGACCTTTGATAGTTGTTGAGAACGGGAAACCGCTTTTGACGGAGAAGCATATAAGCAAGTTGGAGTCTGGCGAGATAACCTTAGAAGACCTCGTGAGGCAGGGGATCATAGAATTCCTTGATGCGGAAGAGGAGGAGAATGCGCTTGTCGCTGTTAACGAGAAGGATTTAACCCCCGAACACACGCATCTCGAGCTCGATCCGAGCTTAATCGTTGGAATCTGCGTTGGTAGCATACCTTATGCAGAGCACAACGCATCTCCGAGGAACACGATGGGAGCGGCGATGATAAAGCAGGGACTCGGGATTCCTTATTTAAACATCGACTGGCGCACCGACACGAGAGGACATTTGCTCATGTATACGCAAATACCAATCGTAACCACGGATACTCAGCTCAAGATGCGATACGACGATCGCCCATCTGGGCAGAATTTCGTTGTCGCGGTTTTGAGCTACGAAGGTTACAATATCGAGGATGCAATAATCCTGAACAAAGGTAGCGTGGATAGAGGAATAGGCAGGAGCTTCTTCTTCAGAACATATGAAGCAGAGGAAATGCGGTATCCGGGTGGTCAAGAAGATAAGTTCGAAATTCCCGGCGCGGATATCTCTGGTTTTAGGGGCTCGGAAAATTATGCACACCTCGATGAGGATGGACTTGTCCATCCAGAAACTGAAGTCGGTCCAGACGATGTGTTGATCGGCAGAACATCCCCACCGAGATTCCTTGAGGAGCCAGAAGTCGGAATTTCACCGCAGAAAAGAAGGGAGACATCGATAACGATGAGGAGCAATGAAAAAGGCGTTGTTGATGCTGTTTTCCTTGTTCAGTCTGAAAATGGATTAAAGCTTGCCAAGGTCAGGGTTAGAGATCTCAGAATTCCCGAACTTGGGGACAAGTTTGCTTCAAGGCACGGACAAAAGGGAGTTGTTGGGTTGATCGTGCCAGAAGAAGATATGCCGTTCACCGAATCCGGAATCGTGCCGGACATGATACTGAATCCGCACGCAATTCCATCGAGAATGACCGTCGGACATGTGCTTGAGATGATAGGCGGAAAGCTCGGCGCCCTTGAAGGAAGACGAGTGGACGGGACTATTTTCTATGGAGAGAAGGAGGAAGACCTTAGAAGCGCTCTCAAGAAATATGGCTTCACACATACGGGTAAGGAAGTAATGTACGACGGCATTAGCGGAAAGAAGTTCGTCGCAGACATCTTTGTCGGCGTGATATACTATCAGAAGCTATACCACATGGTCGCTGGAAAAATACATGCAAGAAGCAGAGGACCCGTGCAGATCCTTACAAGACAGCCTACGGAGGGCAGGGCAAGAAAAGGTGGGCTGAGGTTTGGAGAGATGGAGAGAGACGTTCTAATTGGTCATGGTGTTGCATTACTTCTCAAAGACCGCCTTCTCGACGAATCAGACAAAGTCGAGGTTTGGGTTTGCGGAAACTGTGGACATGTCGCAATGTTTGACTACAGAAAGAACACCGCCTACTGCAACGTGTGCGACGACGATACCAATGTGTTTAAGGTTAGCATGAGCTATGCGTTCAAGCTCCTTCTCGATGAGCTGAAGTCGATGATGATCGCTCCAAGGTTAAAGCTTAGCGATAAGGCTTAGGGTGAAGTTTATGTATCCGAAGAAGATTTCCGCGATAAAGTTCGAGGTTTTGTCTCCGCAGGAGATAAGAAGGATGAGCGTTGCAAAGCTCAACAACCCCGAAACATACGACGATGATGGTTTTCCGGTAGAAGGCGGATTGATGGACACAAGACTTGGGGTTATAGATCCCGGTTTGAAATGCAGAACCTGTGGAGGAAAATACGGCGAATGTCCAGGGCATTTTGGGCATATAGAGTTAGCAGCTCCTGTGATTCACGTTGGATATGCGAAGATCATCGCAAGACTCCTAAGCGGAACTTGTAGAGAATGTGGAAGAATTCTGATGAGGGACGACAAAAGAGACAAGTTCATAAGGGAAATAGAGCGACTGAAGTCGTTGGGGCAAAACTACGAAGAGGTCTTGAAGGAGGTTTTCAGACTGACCAAAGCGGCGAAGAAGTGTCCGCACTGCGGGGCCGAGCAACGAGAAATAAAGTTTGAGAAACCAACTTCATTTTACGAGGTTATCGATCCGGAGAAAAAGGAGGAGCAGAAACTAACTCCGAAGGACGTAAGAGAGAGGCTTGAGAAGATCCCAAACGAGGACTTACCAGCGTTTGGACTTGATCCAAAATCTGTTCGCCCGGAGTGGTTTGTTCTCACAGTTCTCCCTGTTCCGCCCGTAACTGTAAGACCTTCGATAATTCTCGAAACTGGACAGAGAAGCGAAGACGATCTCACACACAAGCTTGTAGACATAATCAGGATTAACCAGAGGTTCATAGAAAACCGAGACACAGGAGCACCGCAACAGATTCTCGAAGATCTCTGGGAGCTTTTGCAGTATCATATAACGACGTACTTCGACAACGAAGTCAGCGGGATACCACCAGCAAGACACAGAAGCGGAAGACCACTAAAAACGTTGGCTCAGCGTTTGAAAGGAAAAGATGGAAGATTCCGTGGCTCTTTGTCTGGAAAGAGGGTCAACTTCTCCGCAAGAACAGTCATAAGCCCGGATCCATGTATAAGCATAAGCGAAGTCGGTGTTCCCGAAGAGGTTGCGAAAGAGCTCACAGTTCCAATCTTCGTCACTCCGCATAACCTCGAGTTCGCAAGGGAATTTTTGCTCCGCAAAGAAAGCCCAAAGGCTAGCTACATCATAAGACCTGATGGTAAAAGAATAAGGGTTATCGATACAAATCGTGAAGAGCTTGCAGAAAAACTCGAGCCAGGATGGATCGTTGAAAGAGAGCTGATGGACGGTGACATCGTTCTTTTCAATCGACAGCCCTCTTTGCACAGAATGAGCATCATGGCTCACTACGTTCGAGTTTTGCCTTACAAGACGTTCCGCCTGAATCCAGCAGTCTGTCCACCATACAACGCAGACTTCGATGGCGATGAAATGAATCTACACGTCCCGCAAAGTCTTGAAGCGCAGGCGGAAGCAAAGATTCTGATGGCGGTTCAAGAGCACATTCTATCTCCGAGATTTGGTGGCCCAATCATAGGCGGAATCCACGATCACATCACGGGGCTTTACCTGCTGACGAGAGGAGAAAAGAGGTTCAGCAAAGAGGAGGCAATGGACTTCCTGCGTGCAGTGGATCTATCCGAGATTCCCGCAAAGGAAGAGTACACGGGCAAAGAGATATTTAGCTTCATTCTTCCGAAGATCTCGATAAGGTTTAAAGCGGAGATCTGCCAGGGATGTGCGGTTTGTAAGGAAGAGAGCTGCGAAAACGATGCGTTTGTTGTCATAGAAGATGGAAAGTTGTTGAGGGGGACAATCGACGAAAAGGCGGTTGGAGCCTTCAAAGGTGTGATAATCGACGAAATAATGAGGAAATTTGGTGCATCGACGACAAGAAAGTTCATCGACGACATGACAAAGCTCGCAATTCGTGTGATCACAAGACTTGGCTTTACCATAGGCATCGACGACGAAGACATTCCAAAGGAAGCGATTCAGCAGATTGAGGAAACGATTAGCGAAGCCGAGAAGAGAGTTGAAGAGTTGATAAAGGCTTACAGGGAAGGAAACCTCGAGCCAATGCCGGGGAGGAGTTTGGAAGAGACGCTGGAGCTGAGGATAATGCAGGAACTTGGCAGGGCAAGAGACAGAGCTGGAAAGATCGCCGGGAGGTATTTGGGTATGGACAACTCCGCGGTCATAATGGCCGTGAGCGGAGCAAGGGGGAGCATGCTCAACTTAACGCAAATGGCAGCCTGTGTAGGGCAACAGTCGGTCAGAGGAGAAAGGATAACACGTGGCTATGCTTACACGCATCGGACTACTAGTCACTTCAAACCGATGGATCTCTCTGCGAGGGCGAAGGGTTTTGTTAGGAGTAGCTACAAATCCGGACTCTCGCCGATCGAGTTCTTTTTCCATGCAGCTGGTGGTAGAGAAGGTCTCGTCGACACTGCGGTGAGAACTTCGCAGTCTGGTTATTTGCAAAGGAGGATGATAAACGCTTTGCAAGATTTGAAAGTCGAGTACGATGGAACTGTAAGAGAGCAGACTTCCGGTGTTATCGTGCAATTTAAATATGGAGAAGACGGCGTAGACCCGATGAAGAGCTTTAGGGGTAAGGCTGTGGACGTGAAAAGAATAGTTAGGGAGGTTGTAGGGGTGAAAGAATGAGCTACGATGCGATGCTGAAAGATTACCCGTTTCCGCAATCTGTTAAAGAAGAGATAAAGGAGGAGCTCGAGAAGCTGAAGCCGAAAAAGAACGTTGCAAAGAAGATCATCGATCTCTGCTATCAGGCTTATCTTTCGAACCTCATCGAACCAGGAGAAGCTGTGGGTATTGTAGCAGCACAATCCATTGGAGAGCCTGGAACGCAGATGACGATGAGGACTTTCCACTACGCCGGAGTTGCAGAGTTAAACGTTACTCTCGGCCTTCCAAGACTCATCGAGATTCTCGATGTTAGAAAGAACCCCTCGACACCGATGATGACGATCCGCCTTTTGCCTGAATACGCGAAAGATAGAGAAAAGGCGAGAGAAGTGGCGAACAAGATTGAGGCAACTTATCTGAAGGATTTGGCAGAGATTGAAGTCGATCTTAGAGAAATGAGCATAACTATAAAGCCAGATCGCGAGGCGATGAGGAGAAAGTATCTTACAATGGAGGAGCTGAGGGAAAAAATAGAGAAGTCGATAAAGAAGGATGCAGAGCTGATCGAAAAAGACGGCAATTTCGTCGTGAAGGTCAAGAAGGACTCATACAAGGTATTGATGGACACGTTCGAAGAGCTTAGAGAGCTCGTAGTCATGGGGATAAAGGAGATACGGAGGGTCATAATAAGGAAAGAGGGTGACGAATACGTTCTCTACACCGAGGGCTCGAGTTTGAAGAAGGTGATGAAAGTGAAGGGTGTCGACTTCACGAGGACGATAACAAACGACATATACGAGATCTACGAGGTGCTTGGCATCGAAGCAGCGAGGACCGCTATAATCAACGAAGCAATTTCAACACTCGAAGAACAAGGTTTAGAAGTGGACGTTCGCCACATAATGCTCGTCGCAGATGTTATGACTGCAGATGGAGAGCTCAGACAAATCGGTCGTCATGGAGTTGCGGGAGAAAAACAAAGCATCCTCGCAAGGGCTGCGTTCGAGATGACCGTAAACAATCTGCTCGATGCAGCCGTTAAAGGAGAAGTGGATTACCTTAAAGGGATAACCGAGAACATAATTATCGGACAGCCGATAAAGCTTGGAACTGGAGATGTTGAGCTCGTTGTGAGGTTAGGGGTGAGAAGATGAGCGACGTGGAAACGATTGTTAGAAACGCACTAAAGAGCGGAAAGTATTATTTCGGCATAAGGAGGACGATAAAAGCACTTAAAAGGGGAGAGGCAAAAGCAGTAGTGGTTTCAAGGAACTGTCCAGAGGAGTTTTTGAGTGAGATAAAGAAGTTCAACGTTCCAGTGTTCGTTTTCAATGGAACGAACATGCAACTCGGCGAATTTTGCAGAAAACCTTTCAGCATATCTTCGATGGCAATCTTAGAGAGTGTGAAGTGATGGGTATGGAAATGAAGCTCTCCTCGGAAGAGATCAGATACCTAACACTTTTTGAGAATTTGACTGGTGCAAGTGTGAAGGACTGCATCGTCTACGACGACAAGGTCATCTTCGTCGTCAAAAAGGGTGACATGGGCTTGGCGATTGGAAAAGGTGGCATAAACGTTGACAGGGCAAGGGAGCTGATAGGGAAAAAGATAGAGATAATAGAGCACTCCGACGATCCAGCGGAGTTCATATCCAACATTTTCAAGCCGATAAAGGTGAGCGTGAAGATCTTGGACAAGGGAAACTCAAAGACAGCACAGGTCATCGTTTCACCAGACCTGAAGGGGATTGTCATTGGTAAAGGTGGCAAAAACATTAATAAGGCGAAGGAATTAGCTAAGAGGCATCACAACATCGAGGACATAGTGGTAAGGTGATAGTATGGGCTACGGATTGTTCGCAGCAAGAAAAATACTCGAAGTGAAGAAGAAGTTCAGGTGGAGCCAGAAGAAATACGTTAGAAGAGTGCTTGGGTTAGCGAAGAAAGCAGATCCCTTGGAAGGAGCACCAATGGCTCGTGGCATTGTGCTCGAGAAAATAGGGATCGAAGCGAGGCAACCGAACTCTGGAATAAGAAAAGCGGTGCGAGTCCAGCTGATCAAGAACGGAAGACAGATAACTGCATTTGCTCCACGAGATGGTGCGATTAACTTCATCGACGAGCACGACGAAGTCATAGTGGAGAAGATAGGCGGGAGAATGGGAAGAAGCATGGGTGATATTCCCGGAGTGAGATACAAGGTGATCAAGGTCAACGAAACGAGCCTTAAAGAGCTCGTGAGAGGAAGAAAGGAGAAGAAGATGAGGTGAAGTATGGCTTACGGCTTAACTGAGGAAGATCTCCTCGTTTTTGGGAAATACAGCGTTAAGGATGTCGAAGTTAAAGATCCAGCCTTAAAGAGCTATATTTGTCTCAAGCCAACGTTCACACTCCACACTCATGGGAGGCATTTTGATCCGTTTGCAAAAGAAAAAGTGTTCATCGTCGAGCGATTGATCAACAAGGTGATGCGCAAGGAAAGAAACACGGGAAAGAAGATGAGCGCTTACAACATAGTTCGTGAAACCTTCGAGATAATCGAGAGAAAGACGAAGAAAAACCCGATTCAAGTCCTTGTGGATGCGATCGTAAACGCTGGACCAAGAGAAGAAGTTGTGCGACTGAAATACGGTGGAATTGCGGTTCCAAAGGCTGTTGATACTTCCAGCCTCCGCAGAGTTGATGTCGCGTTGAGGAACATCGTCGAAGGTGCAAGGAGGGCGGCGTTCAAGTCGAAGAAGAGCATCGCTTACTGTCTTGCGGACGAGATAATCGCAGCTGCAAACAACGACACAAAGAGCTATGCGGTATCGAAGAAAGAAGAGGTTGAAAGAGTGGCGAAATCTGCGAGGTGATCAGAATGACAAGAGCAAAGAAAATGGTAGAAAGGATGCATGAGCTGATGTGGGAACCAGAGAAAATTAGGAACATCGGCATCGCAGCGCACATCGATCACGGAAAAACAACGCTCAGCGATGCCTTGATTGCAGGAGCGGGAATTATAAGCGAAGAACTTGCAGGACAACAGCTTTACTTGGACTACGATGAGCAGGAAAAGGAGAGAGGGATTACGATAAACGCCGCGAACATCTCGATGGTTCACGAGTACAATGGCGAAGAATACCTGATAAACCTGATAGACACTCCCGGGCACGTTGATTTCGGTGGAGAAGTCACGAGAGCGATGCGGGCTGTCGACGGCGTGATCATCGTCGTTGATGCGGTTGAAGGAGTGATGCCTCAAACTGAGACTGTAGTTAGACAGGCTTTGAAAGAAGGTGTGAAGCCGGTTCTTTTCGTGAACAAGGTTGACAGACTGATAAAAGAACTGCAGTTGACTCCGCAACAAATGCAGGAAAGGCTCGTGAAGGTTATAAATGACGTGAACAAACTACTAAAGTCTGTAAGCCCAGATAAGTTCAACGAGTGGAGGATAGAGGTTCAGAAAGGGAATGTGGCATTTGGTTCAGCGTTGCAGAAATGGGCTGTTAGTGTTCCATCGCAGAAAGTCACGGGAATTGGTTTCAAAGAGGTTTACGAGTATCTCAAGAAAGGTGAAGTGAAAGAGCTCTCGAAGAAGAGCCCTGTGCATATCGTGATCTTGGATATGGTCGTAAAGCATCTGCCTAACCCAGTTCAGGCGCAGAAGGAGAGGATAAAGATAATCTGGAAAGGCGACCTCAACAGCGAAATTGGCAAGGCGATGGTAAACTGTGATTCTAAGGGGCCAGTTGTTTTGATGGTGACGAAGATCGTCGTAGATCCACAGGCCGGAGAAGTTGCAGTTGGAAGACTTTTCAGCGGAACTATAAGACCAGGAGTTGAACTGCACATAGTCGACAGAAAAGCAAAGAATCGTGTCCAAACAGTGGGCGTTTACATGGGTCCGAGGAGAGTTGAAGTCGAAGAGATTCCAGCGGGGAACATTGTAGCGTTGGTTGGGTTGAAAGACGCAGTTGCGGGATCGACTTGCACAGAGCTTGAGAAGATCGAACCATTCGAAAGCATAAAGCACTACAGCGAACCCGTAGTTACGATGGCAATTGAAGCAAAGAACCCAAGGGATTTGCCGAAGCTTGTGGAAGTGCTTAGAAAGCTCGCAAAAGAGGATCCAACGTTGCAAGTTACGCTAAACGAAGAAACTGGTGAACACTTGATAAGCGGAATGGGAGAGCTACACTTAGAGGTAAAGGTGGAGAAGATAAGACGAGACTACGGGCTCGAAGTAATCACTTCGCCACCGATCGTTGTTTTCAGGGAAACCGTCACAGCTACTTCGCCAGTTGTCGAAGGAAAGTCGCCGAACAAGCACAACCGCTTCTACATCGTCGTCGAACCCTTGCCAGCAGAGGTTGCGAGGTTGTTCAAGGAAGGTGAAGTCGACTTCAAGATGGACAAAAAAGAGAGGAGAAAGAAGTTGCAAGATGCCGGACTTGATGGCGAGGAAGCAGCGGGTGCGGTTGATTACTACGAGGGCAATCTTTTATGCGACGTGACAAAGGGGATCCAGTATTTGAACGAAACAATGGAGCTCATCATCGAGGGATTCAGAGAAGCGATGCGCACGGGTCCCTTAGCAAGGGAACCCTGCATGGGAATAAAGGTTAAGCTCGTAGACTGCAAACTGCATGAAGACGCGGTGCATCGAGGTCCAGCGCAAGTGATTCCAGCAGTTCGATCTGCAATCTTTGCAGCGATTTTGCAAGCGGACGCAACACTACTCGAGCCCTATCAAAACGTCTACATCATGGTTCCGCAGACGATGATGGGAAACGTTACAAGGGAAATCCAAGGGAGAAGGGGGCACATACTCGACATAAAGATCGACGGAGATACTGCAACGTTGGTGGCAAAAGCGCCAGTGAAGGAGATGTTCGGTTTCGCGGGAAGCATAAGGTCAGCAACTTCTGGTAAAGCCATTTGGAGCACCGAACATGCTGGCTTCGAAAAAGTTCCACCGAGTTTGCTCACGGACTTTGTGATCGAAGTAAGGAAGAGAAAGGGATTGAAGCTCGAAATTCCAAAGCCGGAGGAGTTCCTTGCTTAGGGATCTGAACGAGAGAGAAGAAAAAGTTCTGCGAAAAGCTTTGAAATTCTTTAATTCTTCCGATTTTTTGAAAGAGAAAAAGCTTGTTGTAAAAGGTAAAGAGGTTTTTGCGGTTTCCGAAGAGCTTTACGAGTTCTTGAAAACTGGAGTAGACTGCTACTGCGGGGTTAAGATTGGGGAAATTGGAAAAAGGTTTCGCTTGACGCTTGAAGGCTCTTTTTGGCTAATGAGGAACGAAAAGAAGAAGGTTTGGGTTAACGAAAAGGGAGAAATGCTCTTTCTCTATGGCAGAGATGTTTTTACCGAATCAGTGACCAAAGTGGGCGAATTTGAGGAGAACGAAATCGTTTTTGTCTGCAACCGCTACGGCGACATTCTTGGCATTGGGAGAGCGAGATTCGACTCGCTAAAAATCTTGAGGCAAGCTAAGGATAGAGTCGTGGTTGAAAACCTCGTTGACAGAGGTGCCTACCTAAGGCATGAAAAGATCTACGAGGCTTTTTAACCTCGCCTGAATATCTTGCTGAAAAACCCCCTCTTTTTCTCCTCGGAATCTTGACTTTTTCTTGGAACTTCCTCGACTTCGGATTCAACCACTTTTACTGCTTCACTGTGGGCACTCTTCCGTACCCGGATTCTCACTACGATCGGCATGTCTATTCCGGAGCTAACAACAACTGCATATCCCGGAGGTAGCCTTTTGACTTCTTCGATCATCTCTGAGGTTATCCCCTCGATCCCTTTTTTTATTGCGTTCAAGTCGTTGGGGTTCGTTATCTTCATGATGATCTGCGTGTTGCACTGGCTTATGACATTCTTATCCACCCTCGCAGGTCTCTGGCTGATCACCATAAGTCCAAGCCCAAACTTTCTGCCTTCACTTGCAATCGCTCTAAGCGCGTTTGTCGAAACGGCTTTCTCTCTTTCGGGAATGAAGTTGTGCGCTTCTTCAACAACTATCATCCCAGGCTCGACTTCTCCACGCTTTCTGAGCTCGAATAGCCTCGAAGTTATCCTTGAAACTATCAGAGTTTGGTAGCTCGGTTCTATACCACGTAGATCTATTATGCTCGCTTTACCCCTACGCATTAGCTCTCTAACGTCTGTGGGTTTATCTTTGAAGAGTCCTGAACTCTCGATCTTCGAAAGCGCACCTATTAGAGTCCACTTGCCACTGTGCCTCGTTTTTTCGACTTCTCTTATAATGTCCGAGATCGTATAGTCCTTGAGTTTCCTCATCGCTTGATACAGCAGGGCTTGGGCACTCGGACTGCGAAGATTGCTTAGCTCGATCAGCTCTTCTGGAGAGAGATTCCTGTTTTCTAGTGATAATTCCTTGTCTGCTTCGCTCAAAAAAGGCGAAGTTGGAGGGGCGTAGACAACGACCTTCTCCGCATAAGCCTTGGGTTTAACTCCAAACTCGTTCTCGGATATATTGTTTGCCTTCTTTAGCGACACGTATTCGCCGTGCGGATCGATTATCAGCAAGGGGACGTTTCGGTCAAGGAGCTCTTCAACGATCACGCCTGCGGTGTAACTTTTACCGCTACCGGTCTTTGCTAGTATGCAAACGTGCTTCTGAACAAGGAGATTTGGATTTAGCGTGACTCTAACGTTTGTATCCCCAAGGAGACCAAGGTAAATTCCATCTTTTTCAAAACCAAACGTTTCTGCGATCATCGAATCTTCCGCAATGTAGACGTTCTCCCCCGGAATGAAGGGGGTCGGAGGAGTTATCATCTTTCCGCTTTCTCTTTTTCCAATAACCCTTGCCTTCCCAATCAACTCCCTTTCCGCAGATTTGGCGTTTTCGGTTGCTAAAATCTCAGAAACATATGCTAAAATCCATCCCTCTGCGTCGTTCCAAACCTTTATGTAGTCTCCTCTTTTCACAGCTTTTGGATTTGTGACGACGAATTCGAACTCGAACGCAGATGCGGTTCCAACGATTCTTCCAACTGCACTTCGCATTAGAAGATTTTCTCAAAATAGATATTTCTTTCTTTCGGAGTAAAATCTTCGCCTCGAGCGACAACAAAAAGCTTAAAAAGTACTTTGATCATCGATTCCGATGATCGCTTCCGCCCCCGGGAAGATAATACTCTTCGGCGAACATTCAGTTGTTTACGGTCGACGAGCGCTAGTTTCTGCGATAGATCTCCGTTGCACAGTTGAGGTGAAGAGAAGCAAGGAGTTTCGAATCTCTTCTGTTTTAGGAACAACTGGGCTTGACTTCAAAGTTCA
>Ga0105162_1000837_pt1 | contig 18766 bp, 10 predicted proteins | sample JNZ201metaG_FD_81532 | JGI IMG/M metagenome (GOLD analysis project Ga0105162, IMG submission 81532) | Hot spring microbial communities from Jinze hot spring, China to study Microbial Dark Matter (Phase II) - JNZ 20120812A | ecosystem: Environmental > Aquatic > Thermal springs > Hot (42-90C) >...
CCAAAACGCACCCTCATAACAGTCATTAAAGTTAAAGGGGGTAACCTACCAGTGGTCTCCGTAAAATCCTCAGAGCCCATACCAAAAAGCCTCATACCCAAAGCCATGGAGGCTCTCTCAGAGGTTACCGTGCAAGCCCCAATCAAAATAGGAGACATCATAATCCAAAACCTCCTAGACCTAAGAGTCAATATAGTGGCCACAAGAAATGTCGAAGAGACATGATAAGCGCAAAGAAACAAAGATTGAATTTAAAAGTAACCGCGTGCCTTAATTTTTACGTTTGTCCCTCTTCAACGTCTCTTGTTGGTATCTCTTATAAGCGGCTCTCGCCTTCCACCCTTAATCTTTATCCTTACCAGGGCCATACCCATGCAGATTTCGCTATTAATATCATGGAGACTCCAAGTCCCAAAAATACTCCAACTCCAGCGAAGATTCCTGCCACAAAAACACCTCTTATCTTTATCCACTCTTCTTTTCTAACATATCTGCCTATAACATAATGCCCTATTAATGACCCCAGAAAAATTGTTATGGATGATGTTGGCAAAGTATAGCAACCAGTAACAAAAGCTATGGGGGAAAATGGTATGTTAATTTTCTGAAGTAGACTCCCAGCAAAAAATACTGTGAACGAGAAAGCGCCTGATGATAGTATAAGCAAAGGGTCAAGTTTAATTTGCCGTGTGATAAAAAGCGAATCGTTTGTTGCATATAAAGGCCAGTAAATTAGTGAAGCTGGATAAATATTTGATGGTATAGGCGCAAGTCTCCAAAAAGAGTCTACAATTAGTAATCCAAAAACCAAGTTTAGTATAGCTGCAATAATCCAAGCCTTAAAATAATCTTTCGGTTTTGTTCCAGTTAAATAGGCGACTTTAACAGCTTGTGATGCACTGCCAGGTGCTCCAGAGCAAACATAAGGCGAGATTAACCAACCGGGCAAACCTCGGTAAGGCGTTAAGTAAACTATTGATTGCCATAAGTACGGTACTACAGGAAAGAATCCTATTCTTCCAATAGCATGAGAGGACAAAGCTCCGATCATAAAACTGGCAACTAGCGAGATTAGAAGAGGCATATAAAACGGTATCTCAGGAATTAGGAGACTAAATAATATTGCAGATCCTAGAGACCCTGCAGTATATAGAAGCAATGCAAGAATAAGTGAAGGAAAATATTCATTTGCTCTTTTCTGCATTTTTATCCCGCTGCTAATTGCTTCAAAAATGCTTTTTCTCATCGATGCGATAAGCGCCGCAGCGAGGCCTAATGCAAAGCCGATTTGCGGAGATATCCATATTCTCTGGAGCGATCTCTGATAAATGGAGCTTATCATCATTCCAGGATAATATTCCTCAGCCCATTCTGGGAAGAAAGATGAATTTATTGTAAACATATGATTTAATAAGATCCATGTCATTGCTGAACCGAGAAGTAATGATCCTGAGATACTAGGTGGCAGTAATAATCCGTATGCAAAAGAGGCCGGGTCTGTTGCAATTCCAACAATTGCCCCTGGAATATACTTCTCAGTAAACCATGTAAGATCTACCCAAGGTAAAGGTATAAGCTGAGCGCCTAAGCTATAACCGCCATAAAGTATTGCCCCATAGGCTAGCCCAGGATAAAAGCCGGCCATAAAAACCCTCATAACTTCACTTTTCTGCACGGTCAAAGTCTCTATTAAAGAGAAATCAATCGTCGCGAACGGAAAATCAAGTCTTTCTAATTCAACGGTAATATAGGAGAACATTATGCTTAGGCTCCAGTCGGCTATGAAGGAAAGAAGGAAAAGCGTGGTGATAATTGAGATTGGTTTAATCCATTCAGGTTGGAGGAGGGTTCGGTGTAGATGTGCGAGTGAGCCTAATGGAGGACATAGCCAGTCTGGTACTAGATTAGGTAATGGAACTCCATCAATTTTATATGCGTAAGTCACAGGTGTGGTTATGAAGAAAAACCTATAGATAAGCCAATAATATACTGGTATGGTTGTGGCAGCAGCCCCTGTGGTCACATAAATTATAAATAACTCTTGCCTTGAGAGGGGTTTTCCAGAATATCTAGTAATCGTTGATAAAAGGATTATTATTACATAGACGGCTGCGGTTGTTAACGACATGCCAGTCGAAAGGTTCAGATAAATATTTATTGGAATAAATAGTAGTGCTATTAGAATTAATCCAAAAATCACCCTCCATGTTAAACCACTCTTAAACTCAATTCCAGCATTGAGGGAATTGTTTTTCGTCAATGGTTTTAGCTCCTGCATTTAAACCTCAAATTTATGAGATGCTATATTAATGTAGTTTATTTAAGTTTTGTGCTAAAATTTAATTTTATTGGAGGTGTATACGTTTCTTTGGAGGAAATGCGAATGAAAGCTGTGGTATATTACGGTGCTAAGGATATTCGATTAGAAGATGTCGATGTTCCCAAAATAAAAGAGGGGGAGATTTTAATTAAAATGAGAGCTTGCGGGGTTTGCGCAACTGATATCAAAACTTTCCTAAAGGGGCATCCATTAATTAAGCCACCGAATGTTCTTGGACATGAAGTAGTGGGAGATGTAATTGATGTAGGATCAAATGTTACAAAATTTAGGAGAGGGGATCACGTTGTGGTTGCCCCATATGTACCATGTAATGCATGCTACTTCTGTAGACGAAAAGCTTATACCTTATGTGACTATCTCTTTCGAGAGGGATTGGTTCCCGGCGGCTTTGCTGAAATAATTAAAGTCCCAGCATCAATTGTTGAAAAAGGAACTATAAAGATTCCTCATCACATTCCTTATGAAACTGCAACTCTTACGGAGCCCTTAGCATGCTGCATTCATGGAATAGAAAAATGTAAAGTTCGCTCCGATGATTCGGTGGCAATCATAGGAGATGGACCAATAGGTCTTCTTTATCTACAGTTAATAAGGTCGATGGGGGCCAATAAAGTTTTTATTTGCGGGCATCATGAGTATAGATTAAAGATTGCTGAAGATCTCGGAGCTGACATTACAATTAATAGTGGAATGGAGAATCCTATTAAGCGAGTTATGGAGTTAACGGAAAACAGAGGCACAGATATAACAATAGTGTGTGCTGGCAGCTTATTGGCAGCAGAGCAAGGGATTCGCATGACGAGAAAAGGGGGGATTACAATTCTTTTTGGTGGCTTTCCATCCGGATCTGTGCTCGAAGTAGATCCAAACATCATACATTATTCAGAGTTAATAGTCACAGGCTCATTTGGTTTTTCACCAGATAATTTCAGGAAAGCTTTCCGGTTAATTAAATCTGGGAAGATTAATGCAGGTAAGATTATTACGCATAAAGTCAGCCTCGATGAAATTTTGAATGTTATAGATCTTTTAGCCAGCCGTAAATGTTTAAAAGCGGTGATAATCGCATAGAAGTAATGGTGAAAGCAAGCATGTTTAGTGTTGGCAAAATTTTAAGATATTCGCGCATCTTTAACTGCAACACTAGACGGACAATTATAATAGCTATGGATCATGGGCTTTTTATGGGAGTAGTAAGAGGATTAGAAAAACCCTCTGAAGTAGCCGAAAAAGTATTGCGGGGTGGAGCAAATGCTCTATTGGTTTCTCCAGGAATAGCTAAATTCATCGTGAGAGAAGTTAGTAATAGGGCTGGGATCATTTTACGCATCGATGGAGCTTCAACGGTTTATGGATCAGAGTCATACTATACTAAAATGATATCTTCAGTGAAAGATGCTTTAAAGATGGGCGCAGATGCCGTCGCAGTAATGGGGTATGTGGGAGCCCCAAAAGAGTCTGAAATTTTAGGGAATTTAGGGGCTATTGCTAGGGAATGTGAAGAATACGGCATATTATTACTAGCAGAAATGCTTCCTGTAAAAAACGAAAAAATAAGGGATCCATTTAGTGTAGAAGCTGTAGGCTCTGCTGCTCGTATAGGTGCGGAAATAGGGGCTGATATAATAAAAACATATTATACTGGAAGCGAATCCTCTTTTAGGGAGGTTGTAGAAAGTTGCCCTATACCAATCGTGGTAGCTGGCGGCCCAAAAATGGAAACGAAAGAGCAAGTACTAGAGGTTGTGAGAGGGGCTATTAAAGCTGGAGCTGCCGGGGTAGCTTTTGGAAGAAATATTTGGCAACATGAAGATCCAGAAGATATGACGAGGAAAATAGCAGAGATAGTGCATGGGGAAGATAATTGAGGTTTTCTTTTAAGAGAATCGTTATAGCGAAGAGTAGTAACGTCTGAAGTATTCCTTCAAATGCTCGTAGGCTTCCTTATACATTTGGAAGAAGAGGTTATATTCGCTATGAATGTTTTCCTGAGGCACTATTCTCTCTTTAATGTGAACCATATTTTCTGCAGCTTCCTCAATACGTTCATAAATTCCAACACTAACCGCACTAATTATTGCTGTACCAAGAAGCGTTGCATCTATCTCCTTTGGCACAAATATTGTTTTGCCAGTCACGTCTGCTTTAATTTGCCCAAAAATGCGGCTCTTTGCGGCTCCTCCACAGCTGCGAATTTCCCTAACACTAACACCATTTTCCTCAATAATCTCTAAATTATGTCGTAGAGCAAACGAGCACCCCTCAAGAATGGCCCTTATAATATGCCCACGAGAATGATCAAGAGATAGGCCAATAAGGGTTCCTCGAGCAAAAGGGTCCCATATAGGGCTTCTTTCACCCATCATATATGGGAGAAAAATTAATCCATTAGACCCAGCAGGTATCTTTTCAGCCTCTACATCTAAATCTTTATAGTTTTCATGCTGGCGGCTGAGATTATCACGAAACCATCTTAAAGAAGCTCCTGTGGTTGACATTATTCCATAAACGATCCACAAATCGGGGATTAATGGAAAGGCTTGGCAATGTATTCTTTCTTGTGGATCGCGGATTTTTTGACTGGAGGCAACCATAAGGCAAGTTGAGCTTCCGGTTATCTCACATGCTATTCCATTTTTTAATGCGCCTACACCAATTACTGCCATATATGCGTCTATTCCCCCAATTACGACTGGAATGCCTTCTCTAAGTCCCACCTCATGGGATGCTTTGTCAAGAAGGGTGCCTACAATAGTTCCTGGTTTAAAGGCTTCCGGGAATTTTTCAGGAGGTATTTCTAACGCGTTCAAAATTTTCTCTGGATTTTCCCCTCTTTCAATATCGTAATGATATGTGCTCGCGCTAAGCCAATCGGTAGCGAATTTACCCGTAAGATTATAGGCGATGAAGTCTGTTGCTTGGAGAAACTTATGGGTTCTTCGAAATACTTCTGGAAAATTCTCCTTAATCCAGATTATTTTAGGCAGCAGTAATGATGGGTCTTCTTTAACCCCAGTAATCTCAGTTACGACTTTAGATTGTCTAACCGCACGGCGATCCATCCATAGGATGGCATTCATGAGCGGTTTTCCATGCACGTCAACCGGGACTAAAACAGGTGACTGCCCACTAAGGCCAATGCAAGCCACTTCTTCTGGATTAATATCTTCCATAACGTTTGAAATAGCCTTTTTAATAGCATTCAGCCATAGGTAGGGATTCTGCTCGACCCATAGAGGTTTAGGAACTATAAGGGGATACTGCTGATAAGACTTTGTTAGTGTTTCACCTCTATTGTTAAAAATCGCTACCTTGCATCCCTCTGTTCCAATATCGATACTCAATAAATAGGGTGGTAAGAGTACCTTTTTTGCCAATAACCCTCACCACTAGTTATGAATTTAAATCTACTCTGTCCATTATTTATGTTTTTAAGAAGATTATGGCTTGGGGTGTGCGTTAAGTAAACTTTATATTGTTAACTTTTAAATTTATCGAGGGAAAGAAGATGGTAAAAAAACTGAAACTATCATTTGTGATCCACTGCTTAATATTGGTGGTTTTAGCTTCTTTAACTATTACAGTTAATTTTACTGAGGCAGAATTTTCTACATCTTCCGATGCTAATTTTAACGTTAACTTTTCTCTCAAAGATATAGTTGGGGAATTTAATTACGAGAATATTTTCAAACATATCAATATAATTTCAAGCTTTGGTTCTAGAATAACTGGTTATAACGGCTCCTTCAAAACGGCCGAATACATTGCCAATCAATTATCTTCTTATGGGCTGGAAGTTGTCCCCCATAACTATAAGGTCGTCGTCCCAGTTGATGAGGGTTCAAGAGTTACAATTTTGGGTTCTAGTGAAGAAACATATGAGGCTTATGCCATTTGGCCCAATGGCATACAGACTTCTCCAACGCCGCCTGAAGGGCTAATAGGCCACTTAATATATGTCGGGAGAGGAGATTTAAAAGACTTTGATGGGAAAAACGTTGATGGTTCAATTGTTCTCATGGATTATGAAAGTGGAGATAATTGGTTAAATGCTGCAAAACTTGGTGCCAAAGGTGTTATCTTTATTGCACCCTTATGGTCTTCAACTTATGCTGAAGCTCTCAAGAAATTCCTTGATACACCACTATATTTTCCTAAGGTATGTGTGAGTTATGAGGTAGGCATAAGACTTAAGGAAGCCGCGGACGCAGGGTTCTCTGTTCGCATTGACTCCAGAATGCGTTATCGTGAGGTTACGGCACAAAATATAATTGGTATTCTTCCCGGCTCTAAAAATGATGAGATAATCATAATTTCGTCTCACTATGATTCTTGGGCGTCAGTCCCAGCCCTTGCAAATTCTCCTATGGAGGCTATTTCGTCTGCATTTCTCTTAGAGTTTGCAAGAGTTATTAGCAAAACGACTCCTCTCAGAACCGTTTGGTTTGTTTTCTTTTCTGGGCACTGGCAAGCTTTAAGTGGTTCAAGAAAATTTGTTGAAGACTATTATTTTAGCCTAGAAGTTCAAAATGGCACCTTTAAGCCACTAATGCTAATAAACATGGGCGATTTTGATCCAATGGGCTATGGATTACAGATACTTAGAGGTGGAGCCGGAACACTCTATGCAACTGTAGATATTGCTAGTGGAATAACGTTGAGGTATAGTTGGGTTCGCCGTCAAATATTTACAAAGTATCTTTATGATCCTTACTTGGTATCATTGATTATGAATTTAACAGGAAATGAACCATCAATTCTAGTTAAAGAATTCTTTACGCATGATATGTTCTGGGGCACAGAAAATTACTTCTATATGCTTGATTCTGAGCCAGCCGAAATGACTAGGGGGCTTTCCTTCACCATACAAACTGCTTTCGCTAGTAAACATTGGATGGGCGATCCATTCCAAATATTCGATCTTGATTTATTGTCTGAAAGATTTTCTTTCTTAGTTCCACAATTTATGATTGCCAGTCATATTGCACTTTCCTTTATAAATGAACCTGAATGGGGCGCTAAATGGTCTGAAACTTCTCCTTCAAGGCTCTTTCTCTCCCCAGGTGGCTTCGCTCAGTACTCAGGTTTTATCACATTAAGGGGTCAGACTTTGGAATATAATCTCTCTAAAGGATGGTATAGCCCTATTCCTCGCGCTTTAGTTCGAGTATACATGGGAATTGTAATTGGCAATCTACTATATTCTCCCTATCCATATCCATTCAATAAATACATCACTTTTTCTGATGAGAATGGAACATTTGAGGTTCATGGACTTTCGCCCTATCCATTCGTTCCGGGAAAATATATAATTGAAGCTTGGGTTGTGGACGAGTCTTCGGGGAAAATCATCTATGCACCAGACCTTGGAGTTTACGGTGCAAAAATGATTCGTCCAGTTGTTTCTCCATTATCCCATCCAGAAAAATGTTCTGTTGTCCTTATGAGGGCCGAAACAATAGCTTTGTTTGATGTTTTTGATCCTAGAAATGGAATAACAGGTTTAGTCCCAGACTTTAGATCACCTACATTTGCACAGACTGGAGGTTGGTTCTATGATAGGGGTATAGTTGTAGTTCCCCAAGATTTCATTTCTAAAGGTGACCTGTTGTTCTATGGCGTATATTATAATGAATATGAAACGGTCGCGCTAGCTTTTGTTTTGCCAAAAAGCAAAGTTATGGTTATGGCTAAGAGCGGTGGTCTATCAAAAACCGCTGATCCCCGTCCCTTTTTAATCCTTACCAACAGCAGCATAGAGGAACCAGAAGGATACGGTATAACTTCTTTGGGAGATTCTCCATACATATATAGGGGAGATGCATTAAAATATTCAAAAGATATAGTACTAATTGCAAGGTCAAGATACTATCAGCTCTGTTCTCATGGCGTGAGAAGTTTAAGTGTTGAAGAGAAACTTTTAAAGGCTGAGGAATATCTTAAAGAGGCAATGCGAGCTTATATGGACAAACGTTATTCTGACGCTTACGTAAAAGCCTTAGCTGCATGGGCGTGGGGCTCAAGGACTTATGATGAAGTTATGACGCTTATTGATGATTCGGGGAGAACTTCCCTCTTCTTCTTCCTAATAATTATCTTAGCTGCAATCTTATTGGAGCGACTATTAATTCAATCTTCTGGGAAGCGTCAAGTAATTATTATTTTAGCGCTGGGTTCTGTTTTACTCTTATTTTTTGGCATTATTCATCCTGCTCTGACAGTTGTAACCAATACCATAATGGCGGTTCTAGGACTTATCTCATTTATTTTGTTCGCCGTCTCTGCAGGAATATTGGGAGATGAAACGCAAAAAGTTTTGAAGGAGCTATCTCACAGGATTTTAGGCTACCATGTTATAGAGAAGGGGAGATCAGGTTTACTTGCCATGGCTCTCAATATTTCCATAGAAAATATGCGTAGAAGAAAAATTAGGACGATTCTTGTATTTAGTAGCCTAATAACAGTCTCGTTTGCTCTGACCTCTTTCACTTCAATCTCACCATATATTGGCGTTAAATATGTTCCTTGGGGCGTCCATTCGCCTCAATATCAAGGTATTCTCATAAAAAGTGGCTTTAGTGTTCCCCCAAGGGATATACTTGGATTCTATACTACGGATGTGGTTAAAGGCGTAATTGGAGAAAAGGCATTAATATTACCTAGATCATGGTATTATCCTTCTTCAATTGGACCTAGCATTGGAGTTGTGACAAAAATAGCCTCTGAAGGCGGCAATTTAACTTATGAGATAAATGCCATGCTAGGTCTAACAATTGAGGACGTGAAGAGCATTTTCCTTAATTACTCTGATACTTTCATCATATATGATGGAGCTGACAAATATTGGTGTCTAATACCATCTAGCGCTGCAGAAAAATTGAGAGTCGGTCTCGGCGATAATATAATTGTGCAAGGAATAAAACTTAAAGTGATTGGAATTTATAATACGTCAATTATAACTACTGAGCTAACAAGAGACTTAAGCGGTCTCAGCATTACGCCGACAGATCCATATTATGTGAGTGTGCTCGGCGTAGGTGTAACAATACCGTTAAGTGCAGGGCAGCAGCCACCACAACTATCATGGTCTAGGATAATTATTGTTCCTTATAAGCTTGCGCTTGAACTAGGTGGTTACACTGCTGAAATATCAATAAAGTTTCCAGCAAACACAAACATTAAAACTATTGACAACCTTTCGAAGGACATAGCTAACATTCTTGATTTACCAGTATATATTGGGACTGAAGAGAAAGTTAAAGTCGTTTCTAGAATTTCAACTTTCTCAGCTTTTGGCTTAGAAGGAATAATCATACTACTCATTATAGGAGCTTTTAATATCGCGACGACTTTAATTGGCATACAACAGGAAAGAGCAAAAGATATGTTTGTATATACATCTCTAGGGCTTTCTCCTAGTGGGGCGATGACCATGATTATATTGGAGTCTCTTACATACTCCATTCTCAGCTTACTCACAGGATATTTCCTAGGTTTTATCGGAAATATGTTCTTTAAAGAAACAGGGGTGCTGCCACCAGATTTCACATTCAATTACGCTTCTCTATTTGCCGCGATTTCTCTGCTAATAATATTGTTTGCATCTTTCGTTTCCTCTTTGTATCCAGCTTACTTAGCATCTAAACTTATCACACCGTCCTTGGAAAGAAAATGGAGACCCCCGACAAAGCCAAAGGACGATTTATGGGAAATGCCTCTTCCAGTGAGAATCGATAGTCTCGATGAGGTCAAGGGAATGCTTACTTTCCTAAGAGAGTATTATATTGGAATGGGAGCTGAAAGAGCATACTATAAAATTCTTGAATCTTCACTCCATCTAATGGATACAAAAGAACCTAGGTTAACTCTTAAAGTTGCTTTAGCCCCCTATGAGGCAGGGGTTGCAGAAAGAGTCAGTCTTAACGCTGTATGGAATGAAAAAAGCAATAATTATAGTTTTACAGTAGTAATGGAGAGATTAATTGGAAAAAGAGAGATTTGGGTGCAGGGATCTACAAATTTTGTTGATGATCTGAGGAAACAAATACTTCTTTGGAGGTTCCTTCCGGAAAATAGTAGAAGAAAATATATTGAGATCGCGAGGAAAGCGACGTAAAAATGCTTTTCTCAAAATGTTCTACTGTTTTCTCACGTTCTTATTTTTAATTTTTAATAAAAGTATTATTGCGGCAACTATGATACTTACCAGAATTATTAATGCCATACTAATTCTTATATCTCCGAAAAGTGAGGGCCAAGAAAAGACTATAACTTCATTAGAGGGTTTTGATGAACCGAGCTCATTCTCAGATATGATAATGTATACGTACACTTTAAATGGCTGTACCTCAAAATCGACATATTTGCAAACATCTTTGCCTACTCTCATTTTTTCTTCATGATTTTTGCCAATATTCTCTTCTAAAAATTTTTAAATCCAAGTTCATTTGACGTGTCAGCTCACTCTAAAAGAATATTTCCATTCAACAATTGGGTAGCTCTAAAACTTGCCAGTTGAGAAGGCTCTTCTTCTAATTCTAGTCTATTCTCGATATAAAATACTTCAAGTTCGGCTACAGATGCGTATCCGCCAAAAAATTTAAGTTCACCGAATATTCTGATTCCTGTAGTAATAACTATATTAAATAGGTGTGATCTCTAGATTTCTTACATCAACCCACTCTCTCTAAGCTGGTTCCTTTTAAGTCCTTTTTCCATGTAATCCCATCCCTCATAATATCTAGTTTTTCAAAAATATTTTCAGTAAACGGTCAGCAACTTAATTCACTATAACAAATTGGTGTAGAAAACTTTTTTTCTTGCCAGATTTTCTCCAAATAAGCCATTTAATGGTTCAGCACGGGATACTTCTGTTTTTCACTAGATAAATTTTCTCAATTTTCTCGTAATATTATTGATACACCATATCTAAAAATTACCTGTTCAGCTATTTTTGAGTTCTGAGCGCTATTTCAGTAATAGGCTTGAAGGCTGGCAAATTATCCCTATTCATAATTTAGTGTATTTATTAGCGGTTTCTTCCATCATTCCTTAATCCCTTTTTCTCCAACAATTAAGCCGAGAAGTCCACTTACGGTTGCAGCGTTACAATCATTGTTCCCAGCCAGCTGAATTGGCTATCATTAAACTTAACTCGAAGTCCCCATTACCATACAATAATGACATAACTGCGGAAGCTAGATTTATTAATGGAGAGCTTATCCAACCATAAGAGCCATATTTTTCTCTAATCTCTCTCCAGTCCTCTATTTCTTTATGCCACCTGATAACATTAGAGATAACCTCCCAGGTTAAACTTTTTTGGAACTAACGAGAGTGTTGTCTCTATAATTAGGGAGATATCACTTTCAAAAAATGCGCAACTAAACATTGCGGTATAGAATGCAGCCGCTTCTACAGCGTAATCATCATTAGTTACACATGCAAAAAACTTAGCCATTTCATATGCTTTACTATGCATTCCTGGACGTATAAGTCCAAAAAGCTCGCATTCAATTTGGGCATCTATGAGACCCCCCCATATTCGTTGTTTTCTTTAGAACCTGTTTTAGGAGGAATTATCCCTTATCCATTAATTCTCTGGCGCGGACATTAGCACACTATATTGCGCTGTTTATATGTTCAATCCATTCATCTCTTATTTGAGCATACGTTATTTCAAGACCATTTTCCTCTAGCATATGTAGGAAAACCCATTCCATACTTGTGTCATCATCAGTAAAAGCTCCTAGGGGATCTGCTGGTAACGTACTATATAGTTAGGGTTCGGGTTCTCTATAAATTTTCCTTCTGTTGGTAATCCAAGAATATTGCCTATAATTTGACCTAACTAACTACCTAAAACTTTATTATAGTAAATATGTGCGGGTAGTTCTCTTACCCCTCCCAATAAGGGGAACTATTTATGGAGTGCTTTTCAAGGAGAAGCCCATACATTCTGTAAGAAACGCTAAACTAATAAGCAATAACATTAAAAGAATTGGAAGAAACGAAATAGGTTTTAGGTTCATCTTAAAAGGAAGGTTCTTGAGATAGGAATATAAATTTGTGGCAGCTTAGCATTTTTACTCACTGCATTAACTGCATTAAATATTATTTATGTCCTGCGAGACACTCTGAAGATAGTAAATTTAATATAAAAGTGAGGAAAATTATAAATTTGAGGTGAAAAAATGGAAGAAGCTAAGCTTGGGAAGGCTTTAACAGCGAAAAGCTTATCAATAAGTATCGTTTTGGCGATAGTACTCATTGTATTGGGAAACTTAACATGGCTCTATACTTCAAAAGGCGAGGTTGTAACAGTAGTTTTGCTGCCATTCTTCTACTATGCTCTGCTGAACACGCTTCTGATGAAAATAAACCCAAAAATTAAATTGAGCGCTGCAGAAATGGCAATGCTTTATGTTGTTCTTTTATTCGCTGGAGCTCTAGGGCCATGTTCCTGGGGGGATGTCTTTCAACAATATATTGAGAAGACGATCGTAGCAGCAGGAATGCTGCTCGCGGATCCTGGGATATCAAATAATATTAAAGCATTGGTTCCCAGTTATATGTTTCCGAGAAATGATCTGGCGATCAGCGTCTTTTATAACGGGTTACAGCCAGGGCAAGTCTTCCCTATGGCGGAGTTTATAGCTCCTATAATCTATTGGTCGATTTACACGCTTCTAATTTTCTGCCTACTCTTCTTCCTAAGCTTTGGACTTTGGGGCAAGCGATGGGTTGAAGTAGAGAACTTACTCTTCCCGTATGCGCTTCCAGTAACTTATGTTATTAAGTCCTCGCTTGACATTGAGGAAGGGACAAGTAAGAGCAGATGGTTCTCGCTTAAGATCACAGAGTACAAAGTATTTTGGATTGCCTTTCTAGTTGGTCTATTGAACTCAATTTTGCCTATAATTGCGCAGTTCCTACCAATATATATGGCTGGCATGCAAGAATATGGTGCTGCCCCTATCGAGTTTCCTGCTATGGCAGCAGCTTTCCCAGGCACGATGGCTAGAGGGACATTTCAAGTAGATCAGATAGCCATATGGCTGCTTCTCCCAACAAACTCCTTAGCAACAATCATTATTGTCTGGCTAATTTTCGGCGTAATCTATCCTGCTATCGCCGTTCAGGCTGGATGGATACCCTACCAACCTGGAGTTGAGTTCAGGTGGAGCTGGGATGACACGCCGGGAAACTGGTATCCATTTCCATTCGAGATAATGTGGATTGGTATCCTAATGGGATTCGGCATAGTAACCCTCTGGAGCCTAAGAGACCGCTTCAAAGAAATGCTCTCCACCCTAACTGGAAAGGATAAAATTGAAAATGGATTATCCCTGAGGGCAGTAACAATCATGGGTATAGTTGTAACTATAGCGATACTGGCATTCTTCATAGCGAGTGGTGTACCGCCTATTATAGCAGTTATACAGCTAATCTTAGGATACATCGTCATAACGTTTCTCGCTAAGCTCACAAGCATGTACTTTTTCCATGTAGGAGACTTTATGGGTTGGGGTGGAGCGTCATGGATCTTCGCACCTGGAGCATCTCTTGGCTACTATCCAACCATTGCGTCTCCTGAGACAGCCACTTATGCTGCGTTCGTAACATCCTCCATGGCACTACCATTTAATGGTTGTTGGACGCTTAGATGTATAGGTATAAGCCCAGGTGGAACTGCTGCGCTCTATAAGGTGGCTAGAGAGACAAACGCAAACCTTAAAGATATTCTTATTGGGGGCTTAATTGTCTGTTTGATTTGTGTGCCAGTAGGCTACTTCAGCTATATTTGGATTTTAACTCATGGCGGTGGAGTGGCCAATACGTCTTCTTGGGGTTCGTGGGTTCACTACTGGAAATATAGCTATGGAACATTAGATTTTAGTACTGGAATAACTGGTGAAACTAATATGTTCGCAGTTTTCCAATGGCATATTTTAGGCATAATACTCTTCTTCATAATATATGCTCTAAGAATGAAATTTGCATGGTTCTTCATTGATCCAGCAGCGTTCGCCTTTGCGGGACCATATATGGACTATAGCTGGCTTTGTGCTCTTACAGCGCTCATAATAAGAGTAATCTTGATAAGAGTTGTAGGCTCAACAAGATTCACAAAATATGTTACAGCGATCGCCTCCGGAGTTATTTGGGGTTATGCTGCACCACTATTAATAGCATGGCTCGTAGAATTCACAACAGTTTGCATTCCATCCTTCATGAGCTACTATGTACCCGGTTAATTAAAACCTTCCCCATTATTTTTGTGGTAAGACCCATAGAATTGGAAATTCGTACCGACCGCCTATTTTTTGAGAAAAATTTAAAATATCTCTCGACCATAAACTACGGTGAAATGCTGAAAAAGGCGAACTTATTTATGTGCAGATTTTCAGACTCGATGAGAGCTAAAAAATTGAATTTAAAAGGAAACTTGATTCAAGTAATCCATTATGGCAAATTTATCTTTGTCCATAAACCCATGAGAGGACGCAACTATATAAATGCTGAATTATCAAATACGTTGAGTAGAAATGTTTTTGCCATTCTCTTAACGACTTGGATGGCACTATTTAGCATCTCACTCTTGTTAACTATTGTGGTGAGGGCGGAGCCCTCTGTAGAAAGAATGGCTGGTGAAAGTAATTTCGCAACTGTTCATATTATTGTTCATGTAGGGGAACAAAGACTAAGTAATGCTAGATTTGTCGTAATTGTAGATAAAAATGATATATATTACGTGGAAACAGACTTCGCTGGCGAGATAATAATAAATCTGCCTATAGGACATGAGGTCGATATTCTAGGTCCCTCTATGAGCGATAGCTCAAAAATATTTGTTCCTATATTTATAAGCTTGGGTAGACTCGAGCGTGAATACTATGCTCTTCTTCTCGAATTAACTCCTGGAGCAATTGTTCGTGTAATAACTATACCAGCAGTAGAAAATAATATGCTGGCGAAATTAAGATTGGAAGTAAATAGTTTGACCTACTGGGACCCACGATGGATAAATATTTACGGAGATTTAAGTCCGCTCCCATTATATCTACTTAATATAACAGGAGATATGAGCGTAGTACCTTCTAATACTCCACTAAAAATAGAAGTGAAATCAGATTTACTCGATTGGCCGATAGTAATTGATGATAATGGTGAACCTCTAATTTTAGAAAGAAATGAGATAAAATTTGTCGAAAAATTCGCCCATCACATTTTACTTAGAAATTTAAGAGTTGTTCAAAAGGAATATGAAAAGAGTTTAAATAAAATTGGAAGAGCGAAAGAATATGGACTTTATGTAGGAATGGAAAAAGAGCGACTAAAACATGTTAATGAAACTATGAAAAAGGTTCTTCTACATTTGATGGGAGTGGAAGACATGGATATTTTTCAGGCGGCATATTACTTGAAATACTCATATGAAGAATGCCTAAATATCCAAAATAATGTGGATGCGCTAATAAAGGGATCCGCTACTTCATTTCTGCCAATTATTCTGCTCTCATTTATGACTAGTATCGGCATCTGCTCTTTATGCTTTGAAGAAAAGTTAAAATATTTTATTTTTTCATTAATTCTGTTTGCCATCATTTTTGTAATTCTCTACTATTCGTATCCAGGATTTAGGCTTGCTGGAATAAACGATTATACGTTTGCAGGATATTCGATCGCTGTAATCTATTTGCTCCTATTTTTGATATCTGAGTCTGGAAAGGATTTAAAAACAGTCGGTGGGGTTAGTTTAGTTTCTGCCATACTCGTATCTTTGTCATTAGCTCTCAGAAACATGAAGCGAAGAAAGATAAGAACTGTTCTTATCTTCATGTCTCTAATAATTATGGTTCTTGGTCTCACGTTGCTGTCTTCGATTACCTTTTCATCCTCTATAAGAGAGATAAAAACAGTTTCGCCGCCTCTCCACGAAACAGATAACTTAATTGTGATTTCAAGGATGAATGAGGTGTTAGACTACCGTGATATAACATGGATAACTCTCCAACCTGAAAGCAAGTTAATAGCCTTAAAGGCGCAAACTACGCCACAAAATAAGCCCTTGGGCCATATTAAATCCACTTTCCAAGTTAATGGCATTATAGGAATCACGGCAAATGATCCGAATTTGAAAATGTTACAGTTAGCCATTACTCCAGAGGATTTAAATCGAGTCCTCGAAACCTACGCATCCGCCCTAATAAGCGAGGAAGTAGCAAAAAACGCTGGAATAGAATATGGAGATGAAATTGTTATTTCAAGTAAAAAGATAAGGGTTGTTGGCTTCTTCAATCCCGAAAAAATCAGTCAATTTAGAGATGTTGACGGTGATTTTTGGTGTCCAAAAAAGATTACTCAACTAGGAGAAATAGTTTATTGTTCAGGGAATGAAATAATTATAACGAATTTTGAGACTTCTATCACTCTTGGTGCCCTAGTTACTAGATGTTATATGCACTCTGAAGATTTTCAATCTGCAATTAATTTAGCTAGAAGATTGAGCTTATTGACATCTTATTTTGTGATAGTCTCCTCCAGCGATGGAACAAAATATATTTATTTTCCTTTCATGACCATAAGCGTAAGCGGGTTTACGTTGCTCATTCCATTAATATTGGTATCACTAAATATTTTTGCAACGATAATCTCCTCCGTATATGAGAGAAAAGGAGAAATTTCAATACTCTCAGTAATTGGATTAAATCCTCTTCATATAATGTGCATTTTTGTTTTAGAATCTCTTGTTCTAGGTTTTCTCGCTGGAAGTATAGGATATTTTTCAGGGATAATTTCATTTAAAGTTCTAGAAGTCTTCGGTGTTTACATACCGATAAATGCTAAGACTTCTATACTCGACGTTAGTGTAATATTGGGGACCACTATCCTAGTGACTACTTTATCCTACCTTATCCCATTATTAAAAGCATCAACTTTAGTTACTCCATCGCTGTCAAGAAAATGGAAGACAGAAGCCGTATCCCATAAGGGGAGGTGGTTTCAAGAGATTCCTGCTAGAATACCTCCTGAAAAAATTCATTCACTCATCAATTATATATGCGAAAAGCTGCCAAAAGAATCAGACAACGTGGAGGTAAAGATAGACAATCTGAAAAGAGAGACGTTAATTGAGAATGGAGAAACTATTTATGCTGTACGCTTTAGATATCTGAAGGGTGGAGATAAACCATTCTACGCGAAAGTTGATCTCAAAGCTAGAAAGATTGGCGATTACTATAGGATTCTGATAGAATGCGAGATATATTCTGTTTATCCTAAATTTGAAGAAATACAATTGCGAGAGGTTATCTCACTCATAAGAAAGATTGTTCTGGAATGGTCCTCTTTTAGAGATCGAATAATGGTGCCTTTAGGTAAATCCTATGATATTATTATTAGCATCATTAGAAACTTTACCCCTCGATCAATTTACATAGTGACTCGAAAACCTAGCGAAGAAGTAATTGAGGAGGTCAGAAATATTATGCGTACACATAACTTACTGCCTCCCAACATTAAAGTAGAAACAGTAGAGGAAAAGAGCATTAAAGGGATTATAGAGAGAATTAATACACTACTTAATGATGTTGACGTAATCCACATAGACTCTGATGATTACCTTTTGAGTGTAGCGTTAGCTTTGGCGGTACTAAAGTCTGGTAAAAAAGTTAGCTATTTCATTAAGGATAAAGTGATGGAGGAAAGACTTGAAGATATAATGCCATAAGAAGTATCGATGAGATGATTATCCTTTTTAATATTAACCTCTACTGAACCTATGTCACCTTCACTTGGTAAATAGACATGAGACGGAACTAGCATATATTCAAGCATCATTTAGGGGCTTTAAGCCTTCAAAAGGATATATATGGATGATTGCTGGTGAAATAATTGAATCTAAGAACACATTTGAGAATTCAAAACCGTTGAAATCGAAGAATGCAACGTTAAAGCAGAAAACGATAAAGTTATCTTTGAGTTAAAGCTGCTTTCAGCTATTATAAAATTAGAGGGGAAATCCATTACCTAAAAACTATGATAGTATCCTCCATCATTTTTAAGTAAACTTTAAGAATTCTTCATGGGACTTTAAGTTTTGAGAGTGTCAAGATTCTTCAGAACATACTTCTTTTATATAGGTCTCCATCATCATCTGCAAAACTTTTAAATTCTTCAGGTAGACTTAAAAATAATGTACAAAATCTGTTTAGCTCGATAAAATCAAGCTAAAATGCCGGGTTACCCTAGCCTGGTAGGGGGCAGGCCTGCTAAGCCTGTGGCGTGTATACGCCGCGCGGGTTCAAATCCCGCACCCGGCGCCAGCCTCTAGGGTCCAAATCCCCACACCTCCTTTTAAGTCTGGGAATAATGAGTTTGGCGTGAAGAGCGAGATCTATGATTATGATGAGAGGCTTGAGC
>Ga0105162_1000838_pt1 | contig 18740 bp, 16 predicted proteins | sample JNZ201metaG_FD_81532 | JGI IMG/M metagenome (GOLD analysis project Ga0105162, IMG submission 81532) | Hot spring microbial communities from Jinze hot spring, China to study Microbial Dark Matter (Phase II) - JNZ 20120812A | ecosystem: Environmental > Aquatic > Thermal springs > Hot (42-90C) >...
AACCTTTACCGGGCTTATTTCGATCACAGTCCCGCGGACGACTTTGCCAAGGCCCTTACCCTTCGTTGTTACTATCGGTCCTCGGTTTCTATCGAATACCTCTGCTTTAGCCAAGATGGTGTCACCGATAGTTAGATAATTATTCAGGTCTTCCTTAGCTGGATTTACCGGTCTCCCCAGAAAGTCCACAGCGTAGAGAGTAGCTGTAAAGGGTGCTCTAATGTCTAACTCCCATGACGTGAGACCGACGTCAACTACGTAGCCTACTACTACGTCCTCAGGTTGCGGTATGTAGCAACCCTCTAGAGGTATTATGCTGATCTCCTTGGCTTCATCGTTGACTTGCGCTAGTCCAACGACTGTCGCCACGTACCTCTTATCTAGTCTAATCACGTAACTAGGAGTTAGTATTTTGTATTCACCCTCGGCAAACGCTTCCCCAGGAACTACGAGAGTTCTCCTCGCTTCTTGGAGCTCCATTAGAACACCTCGATCTTGACCTCCGACTGACCCTTGGTGATCTTGTTTATCTTATCTATGACTTCGTGTTGGAGACCTGCGGGAACTTCGAACTCTAACTTGTAGCTACCGTCTTTACCCCACTCCTCTACCTTGACTTCTCCCAGCCTTCTTAAGTCTTGAGACGCTTTGGCTGCTATATCTGGAGGTACCTTAATGCTGAACCTAGCCTTAGCTATCTTAATGGGTAAGATCCTCGAGATAGCTTTAACTATAGTTGCGGCCTGCTCCTCTACGCTTTTGTAGAGGTCTACGGACACTTTTGCTTCTTCCATAGCTTTCTCTATTCTCTGCGGCGGTATAGGTGTCTTAGTCTTAGGGTCTACGGCAGACCTAGCTATGTAGTTCACTATCTGCTTTCTCTTGTTTTCGAGCATTCTCCTTCTTTGCTCGGTAGTTAGCTGTAGCTCACCCTTCTTTATTATCGTATCCGCAATTGTCTTCACGTCCTCAGTTCCGAAGACCTTAACTAGCTCTTCTGGTGATGCTTTATCACCTTTTCGAGCATCCTTATAGATGTAGTCTCCCTTTAATACTTCATCAAGGTCTAGCTTTCTGCCATCGCGGTACTCTAAAGCTTTATCTGGGTCGACAAGAATCTCGAACTTGTGACCCTTAAACTCATATCGCGCTATAACGTATTCTCTGCTTTTACTCATCTATCTACACCGGCCTCCGAGATAGCGGACTGTATCTCCTCGGGCGCCAGCTTCCTGAATACGGCCTCCTTCGGGTCTACATAGCCTATCTCGACGTAGTAGGGATCTAGTGGACCCTCACTACTGGCCCTTAAGGCACGGAGTGCTAGAGCTATCTGCTCTCTAATGTCCATATTCTCGTCATAGTTCTTTTCAAGATACTGTGTCGCTACCTGCTCACCCATTCCTACGGCGAGAGCTTGATACCCGAAGTAGTAACCATTTATCTCTGTTCTAAAAAGCCTGACGCCTCTCCTGTCCACACCTAAAAATATTAGAGAGACCCCGAAGGGTCTCACACCAGCGTGTTGCGTATATAACTGCTTTATATCGCAAACGTATCTCGTCAGTAGCTCTACATCTATTTGCTCGTCATATATAAACCTGTAGTTCATAGCTACCTGTCTAGCGTAATCTATAAGGACTCTCCCGTCAGCAGCTAAACCGGCAAAAGAGGCTCCGACGTGTGTGTCTATCACATACACTTTTTCTACAGACTTCATGTCTATTAGAGGAGCGATCTTTCTCTTCTCAGCAACAATAACCCCTCCCTTGCTTGTCTTCATAGCTATCGTCGTCCAGCCTTTCCTAATGTTTTCAGAAGCATACTCCACTTGATACAGCTTCCCATCAGGTGAAAACACCGTAATAGCTCTATCGTATCCTAAAGCCGGTGGTCCGAATGCCATACTCCACTACACCTAGAAATCTATACTCACACCATAAAATAAGTTGAACCCCCAGTAGTGCTAAACAGAGCTGAGATCTACACACTCTCCAATATCCTCGATACTCTCGCTGAGTTACTAGATCAGCAAAACACTTGGAGTCTCAATAAGATAGAATAAAAGGTTGTAAGCCGAACTAGGATATACCTAAGTACAACTTCGAGAACTCTCGGTGACTTAGTAGGTCTTGAGGATTGCCTTCGTATCTAATGGTTCCACTAACTAATAGGTATGCCTTATCTGCTATCTGGAGTGCTCTAATAGCGTACTGCTCTACGAGGATGACAGAGATCTTCAACTCGTCCCTGAGTTCAACGACTTTTTCGAGCACTTTTTTGACGTAGATCGGGGCTAAATCTGTCGTAACCTCGTCTAGTAGCATTACCTTAGGTTTCTTCATTAACCCCATTCCTATAGCCAACATCCTTCTTTCTCCACCACTCAGAGTTCCAGCTCTCCTAGCTTTGAAGTTCTTTAGCACTGGAAACATACCGAACACTAGCTCTAATCTATCCAGTAGCTCTTTTTGGTCGAGCATGTACCCAGCGACTCTCAAGTTTTCTTCGACGGTTAAATTAGAGAATACGTTACCCATTTGCGGTACATACGATAAACCGAGTCTCGAAACTTTATGCGGTGGTAAACCGGTTACATCTATATCTTGAAAGTATACCTTTCCACTATGTATCGTCGCCAGTCCCGTAATGCTATTTAGTAAGGTAGTCTTACCAGCTCCGTTAGGTCCAACTACAACAGTTATTCGCCCGGACTCAGCCTCCATGTTTATGTTAAACAACACCTTTAGCTTCCCGTACCCTGAGGTTAGTTCACGTAGTTTAATCATTTTACCCACCTATGTATACCTCGATGACCTTAGGATCGTTAGCTACCTTGTCCGGAGGACCTTCCGATATGACTGCTCCACGGTCCATAACGTACACGTAGTCCGCAAAGGGTAGCGCTATATCGATCCTGTGCTCTATTACCAGAAAGCTTACGTCGGTAGACCTAGCTAGGCTTTGAATATGTTTAAAAATCTCGTGAGCATAAGCCGGGTCAGTACCCCCTATCGGCTCGTCGAGAGCCACTAGCTTAGCACCAGCAGCTAGAGCTCTAGCTACTTCGAGCATCTTCAGTTGACCGGCTCCCAACCTGTAAGCCTCCCAGTCCCAGTAGTCTTCTAACCCTACTTTTCTCATAATTTCGAAGGCCTTCTTTACTCTCTCTTCCTCCTCCCTGACCCATAGATGCCTAAGAGGAGCTATTACCGGGTTCTCACCCTTTCCTCCCAAGGCCACAAGGATGTTCTCGAGAACCGTTAGAGCTAGAAACGGTTGAGGTATCTGAAAAGTTCTTACAAACCCGGATTTGTAGACTTTATGAGGTGGCCAACCAGTTATATCTAGCTTTTTACTCTCATCGTTTGCTGGATTAAATAACACTTTACCCTCATCCGGCTTTAAAACTCCTGTACATACATTTACAAAAGTAGTCTTACCAGCTCCGTTAGGTCCTATGAGCATCGTTATACTGTTCCTCCTCACTTTGATGTCTACACGGTTAACAGCAACTAATCCACCGAACCTCTTTACTAGACCGAATGTTTCGAGTATGTAGGACATATTATCACTCCACAGTCACAGATAGGAGAACCTGGTGGATTAAAAAGGTGTATTTATCTAAGAGGTATACCACTCAATTGTTTCTGTTAGACCCTTGTAAATCCCGATGATTTTCCACTCGTAAACCGCATCGACTTTAACTATAGCCCATATATCGTAGTCGCCGACGGATCTATCTCCGTTTTCGTCTAACACTATGTATCCAGAAGCACCTAAGTATCTCTCTAAAACCATTGGTAAAATCCTCATAACCTCTACCGGGTCGTAAGAGTTAACTGCGTCAAGAGCTAGCGCTACAGACCAAGCAATATCGTACACGAAGTAAGTGTAACCCATTGGTTCCATACCTAGCTTAGACCTAACCGCACTCCGTATCTTCTCACCGTGAGGTGAGACTCCTGGAGAGGTCATAGTATTGTAGAATCCGACCTTTATGACCATATCAGCGATAGCGGGGTCCCGTAGTGGCTCTATAGCAGCTGTTCCGTCCGAACCCATCCACTTGACTTCCCAAAGTATCGAGTAGGCCTTTGCGGCAGCAAATACAGCAGCAGCTTCCTCGAAGCTTATAAGTAGTATACCGACCTTATCCTTACCGTAAGTAGCTACAGCTCTACTAACAGCTTCGTTAAGCCTCGCCGCCTCTACTGAGAACTCCGTAGCCTTAGGGTCGTACCTTATAGCATATTCCTCTAGAACACCACAACTTTCTCCACTAGCCTTACATATCTCCTTGAAGTAATCTAGGGTATACCTAGCTAAACCATCTCCCCAGGTGTCGCCTCTCCATACAGGTATAACCCACCTTATCCCTCGCAGCCACATTATCTTAGCTATAGCTTTACCCTGGTAGATGTCGTTTAGGGTATACCTCAGCGCCATATCTTTTAGAGCAAGAGCTGGAGACGTAGAAGACGGTGAGATTATCAGTATCTTGTTTGCGTTACAGTACCCGAGGGCTTCAGATAGTTCGGCACTAGACGCACCACCTATGAATATCTTTACACCAGCTCCATGAAGAGCCATAAGTTTGTCAAGGTGTGTCTTAGGATCTGTAGCCGTGTCCTCGATTACGAACTTTATCCTCCACGGTCTCCCAAGGCTAGCTAGGTAATCGTTAATCTCTTTTTCTGCTAACTCTATAACCACTCTATACTGAGCTCCGAACGTTGATAACACACCAGTAAGAGGTAGTAGCGCACCTATCTTGACCTCACCAGTAAGACCTGTTGGTGCTACTGGAGCTGTGACTGTTATCGTAGTGGGAGGTGCTACACCCGGAGCTGTAACCGTAACTGTTGCTACTGGGGCAGTTCCCTGACCGACGAAGAACCCGACTACTATTCCAAGGATCAATAGTACTATCGATATAGCATATGGTAATTTCCCAGGAACTGGCATAGCTCTTACCGCATGTTTATATACGTAAAACAGGTATTTAAAGCTTAAATTTCGGCCTCCCGTAAGTACTTGGTGATTAACCTGCTAGACTTGCTGGTAAAAGCTATTGCGTACTCTAGCTGTATTGGGATTGGGGCAGCATCTATTACGTTAATATACAATGCTACGAAAACCTTCAACTTTGCGCACGCTTCTCTAGTAGGTTGGGGCATGTATATAGTTTTTGCTCTTACATGCCTCATAGGGTATACTCCCTACCATCACCTGCTATCAGCCGCTCTCTTCTGCGGCCTCTTGGGCGGAGTCATATACTTGTCTGTAAACAGGAGGCTACTTAAGGCTAAAGCAAAGGAGGTAACGTTGATGATGTCGACGCTTGGTGTTGACCTAATACTGTTTGGCTTCCTAAATGTTTTCTCAGATTACTTGCTTAGAGTCCACAGACTACCTGCGAAGTACTTCATTTTCGAGACGAGAGATATAGCCGTAAGCCTCGGGCCGACCTCGATAAGGCTAGTCGGGTTGGTAGCTCCACTAGTCCTAGTTCTAGTAGTAGTATTACTTCACTTGTTTCTAACGAAGACGAAGCTTGGGATATCCATGAGAGCCGCTATCGAGAACCCGGAGCTTGCCAGCCTCAGCGGTATCAACCCGGAGCTCACGTACGCTATTGCTTGGCTGATAGGGGGAGCTTTGGCGGGTCTTAGTGGTGGACTACTTACTCTTGTCGTTACCGGATATACTGCGGCCGGGATGACTATGGTGGTCTCGTTTTTCGCTGGTTCTATAGTAGGAGGTCTGTACTCTATCTACGGAGCTCTTCTTGGAGGATTCTTAGTTGGCGTTGGGGAGTACCTAGGTGTGTCAGCTATTGCTACATTAGTGGGTGGGTGGATTTACGCATATAGACCAGCAATACCTCTCTTAGTTATGGCAATAACACTGTTAGTACAGCCTAGAGGTCTAGCTATCCTTTGGGGTGGTAGGAGATGATCGAGCTACCTCCTACAGTTCTACAAATAATCTTGAACTTTTCTATAGGTCTAATCGTTACCGTTAGCTTGAACATTGAAGTCGGTTTTCTAAACCTTCCACAATTCGGTAGACTACTGGCTGTACTAACGGGAGCGATAGTGGCGGCCGCAGTACCGGGGAGAATATTGGCTGCGTACATGGGGCTTCCTTGGGGTGCTGACTACGCTTACCACCTGTATAACTTCGGGATAGTGGCCCAGATTAACAACATGTTGTGTGAAAACCCCGGACTCTCGCTAGGGATTCTAGTTTTCACGCTCATGCTAGCAGCTTTAGTAGGAGGTGCTGTAGGATACCTGTGTGCTTATCCGGCTCTGAGGTTAAAAGAAGCGTACCTAGGGATAACTCTACTGGCTTTCGGAGAGCTCTTAATGACTATAGCGTGGAACTACGACCCACTCGTCGGGGGAACTATGGGAGTTTGGGTTGTAGACCCGTTTAGATTCGTTGGTGCCGGTGGAACAAGGTTTACGTTTGCTGCACTATTCATATTCATGGTAGCTATAGTGGTTTACGTATATGCCGAGCTACTGGCTAGATCTCCTTTCGGCAGAGTTTTAAAGGCTGTTAGGGATGCTGAAGTAGCGGCTAGCGTATACGGCAAAGACATAGTAAAGATCAGAACGCAGACCTTGATAATAGGTGGCTCTATAGCTGCTGTAGCTGGTGCCCTGTGGGCGTTCTTCACTGGTAGTATGAAGGCGGCAACCTACACTAGGTTGACCTGGACTTTCTGGCCGTGGGCGTTTATGATGCTGGGAGGCATCGGGAACAATCTCGGGATACTCGTGGGGGTCTTTCTGTACACGATCTCGAGGACGGCTATAATTCTCTATAAGGGAAGCATCAGCGCTATCATACCTATAGACCCCGAGTGGCTGGAGTACATAATGATCGGGCTAGTGATAGTGGCAGTAGTGCTCTTCAGGCCTCAGGGAATAATCCCCGAAAAGCCGACTCTAGCTCTACCAAAGCAGAGGCTTAAAGCGGTTCTAGAAGAGTTAGGCAAAGAGAAGTAGTTTAGCGAGAGAACCCTCTAGTAGCCTCAAGTAGAGTCTGTCACCGCTCTGCTTCACTAATACCAACTATCTACATGCGTACGTAATTTCACTTCAACCTTTATTTTCCATGGCCTTCATTTTAACCTGGATTAAGATTGAGTGATGTTAGAGAAATAAGGAAGCTGATTTTAAAGGTTTCGTGGCCGATGATCGTTAGTGAGTTAACGGAAAGCCTTTACTCGCTTGCTGATACCTTTTTTGTTTCTAAACTTGGCAAGGAGTCTCTAGCAGGAGTCGGAGTCGCTACTCACTTATCGTGGTTACTCTTTGGTCTAACTTCTCTGTTTTCAGTAGGTTCTCTAATCTATGTTGCTCAAGCCTATGGAGCTGGGAAAATTGAAAAAGCACGTACTGCTCTTGGAACTGTACTCCCGGTTACTCTACTAGTAACGATTCCTACCGCCATCTTGGTTATTCTAAGGTCAGAAACCTTAATATCTTTGCTCGCAGGTGAAAAAGAGCTTGAAGTCGTAAGAGAGGGAGCGCTGTACCTTGGGATTAGAGTCATCGGGTTGCCTATAATGGCCGTAGCTATATGTTTCGATGCCTCGCTTAGAGCCGTTGGTGCTACGAAGTACTCTATGGTAGCTATGGTAACTAGCGCCTTACTCAACGTGGTCTTGGACCCTATAATGATCTTCGGTCTTTTGGGTTTCCCGAGGATGGGTGTTGCCGGAGCCGCTCTCGCGACTGTGCTATCCATAGCTTACACTATACCTATAACCTTGCTATTTCTTAAACGGTTGAACCTCCTACCTATACTTAGATTTGACAAAGAGATATTGCTTCGCCTAGTTACAGTCGGGGTCCCGGTGTTCGTGGAGAGGCTCATATTCTCCATCGGAAACACTTTCTACATCGCAGTGATAGCTAGATGCGGAGCTACCGCTATGGCGGCTCACCAAGTCGGTATTAGAATTGAAAGCTTGATCTTCATGCCGGGTTTTGCCTTCTCCATAGCCGCTTCTTCATTGGTCGGACAATCTGTAGGAGCTGGTAAGTACTCACTCGCAAAAAGAGTAGGCTATGAGGTATCTAAAGTGGCACTGATATACATGACCCTACTCGGAGTAGCTGTAGCGCTGTTCTCCCGTAATCTAGCATACCCCTTCTCCAGCGATGAAGAGGTGCTCGATCTAGCTGCGATATATCTCGTGCTGGCTGGATTAAGCGAGCCAGGACTAGCTTTATCAATGGTATTAGGAGGAGCTGTAAGAGGAGCTGGAAACACTGTTGTACCGCTGGTAATCAACGCTGCCTGTCTCTATCTAATCAGAGTTGCTCCTTCTCTTGCTTTAGTTCACTACCTCGGTGTAGTAGGGGCTTGGATCGCTATGGCCATAGACGTCTACGTTAGGGGTCTTCTGGTTCTAGTCGTTTACGCGAAGTTCTACGAGAGATTAGTCAAAAAACTAGTTTAGTAGTGAAAGTGAAACATAGCTTAAGCCGTTATTAGTTTCGCAATATATGCTGTACTAAGGTGGTTAGAGTGTCAGAAAAAGCTAAGATCAGGTCACCTATAGTAACCGTGCTAGGGCACGTTGATCACGGGAAAACTACTCTTCTAGATAGGATCAGAGGTACAGCAGTCATTAGAAAGGAACCTGGTGAAATGACGCAGCACGTGGGTGCCTCCTTCGTACCTTTATCGGTTATAGAAGACATAGTTAAACCTCTAAAAAAGAGTTTCCCAATAAAACTCAATATCCCGGGCTTGCTGTTCATAGACACTCCCGGCCACGAGATCTTTGCTAACCTAAGAAGAAGGGGAGGTGCTGTAGCAGACTTTGCTATAGTGGTTGTTGACGTAGTAGAAGGTGTCATGCCTCAAACAGTTGAAAGCATTGAGATTCTTATGAACAGGAAAGTACCTTTCCTTGTAGCTGCTAACAAGATCGATAGAATTTCGGGCTGGAAGAGCTCGAATACTCTCTCTTTTCTTGAATCAGTTCGAGCACAGAGTCAAAAAGTGTTGGAAGAACTCGATAGGCTTATCTATAGGCTCTCCGGGCAGTTACTCTCGCTTAACATACCGTCCGATAGGTTCGACAGAATAAAGGACTTCACGAAGTCTATAGCCATAGTGCCACTATCTGCTAAAACTGGTGAAGGAATAGCTGAGCTCTTAGCTGTTCTAGCTGGGTTGATTCAGAGGTACCTAGTCAAAAGGATACTACTCGCAGAAGGTCCGGCAAAAGGAGTCGTTCTAGAAGTAAAAGAGTTGACGGGAGTTGGAAAATGTATTGACGTAATCATATACGATGGTGTAATTAGTAGAGGTGATACAATTGTAGTCGGGGGGATCCCCGACCCTATAGTAACTCACGTAAGAGCTCTTCTGATGCCTAGACCTCTAGAGGAGATAAGGGTCTCCGGAGCTGAGTTCGTCTCTGTGGATGAAGTAGTAGCGGCCGCAGGTGTACGCATAGTTTCTCCCAACTTAGAGAATGCCGTTGCGGGAGCACCCGTCTACGTTGCTAAGTCCCAGGAAGAAGTTAATCACTTAGTGAGTAAAGTTAGAGAGGAAGTAAGCTTAGTGAGGTTCTCGAAAAATATAAACGGAGTTGTAGTAAAGGCCGACACACTCGGAACTCTTGAAGCTCTAGTCTCAGCTCTAGAGCGGAGAGGGATACCTGTCAGATTAGCCGACGTCGGCCCTCTAACAAAGAGGGAGGTCTTGGAGGCAGCACTCGTCAGTAAGGAAGATAGGTACCTCGGTGCAGTACTACTCTTCAACGTTAGCATGTTACCGGACGCTGAGGAGTTAGCTATCTCCGAGAACGTACCGATTTTCAGAGAGAGAATAATGTATAAGCTTATTGAGACTTACGAGAAGTGGGTTAAAGAGGAGAAAAGCAAGGAAGCTGAAAGAGAGTACTCCAGGCTTATACTTCCAGCAAAAGTCAGAGTTCTTCCGGGATACGTATTTAGGAGGAGTGATCCAGCTATTGTAGGTATCGAAGTATTATCCGGTATTCTAAGACCGGGGAGCAGGCTAATGAGGAGTGATGGCAAAACTATTGGTGAAGTAATGCAGATACAGAGCATGGGTAAGCCCGTTGCTGAAGCTAAGAAAGGAGATAGAGTTGCTATATCCATTAGGGGAAACGTCATGGTTGGACGCCATTTTGACGAAGGAGACATCCTTTATACCGAACCTGACGACCACGACCTCACTCTGCTAGTAGAGAAATACTCAAACAGACTAACCGACGACTTAGCTGAAGCCGTGAAAGAAGTTGCCGAAGTCCTCTTCAAGAAAGGTAGGTTTTCTGCTCACAAAGTACTGAGCCATCTCTCGGGGATTAAAAAGTGAGAGTCGTAGTCCTTGGATACGGTGGCTGGGTATCCAACCCTACCTATGGTCACACGTCTATACTAGTCACAAGCGAGACCGGGTCTGTACTTCTAGACGCAGGCGAGGGAGTTTTCAGAGACCTGTTTGAGTGTGGATATTCCGACCTCAAACGAATCAAGGCAATAGTACTAACGCATGGACATGGGGATCACACCCTCGGTCTACCCACGATAGCTCAGTTCGCCAAGGTCTTCAACGCTAGGCTGCTTATCGTAGGGCTCGAGAAAACACTCACCTCTCTCGTAGAAATACTGAGAGCTACGTCGGTCTCGAACTACGAATGCTGCCTCGAGTTCGTGCCAGTAAAGCACGGTGACGTGGTTGAGGTCGCGGGAATAAAGATGAAATTTGCTGAAGTGCCTCACACTATCCCCAGTATCGCAGTTAGAGTCGAAGAAAGTGGGACCGGGAGGTGCCTCACGTACTCTGGTGATACATCGTATAGTGAGGAATTAGTGAGGCTAGCTGAAGGCTGTGACTTGCTCATGCATGAGGCCTCGTTTTCAGATACTGAAGCCTCTTTAGCGCGGTCTTTAGGTCACTCTACAGTCTCAGACTGCATACGCGTAGGTGTAGAAGCTAAAAACAGGCTTATAGTACCACTGCATTTTGGGCTTGAGGAACCGAGAATAGACTTAACTAGTCTCCCTAAGAGCATAACCGTCGTTTACCCAGCAAAGTGTCTCACCATCGATGTTTAACCATACAGAGAACATGAGACTGGCCCACGCTTTTACCACGCGTAAGCATACGCACCTAGTGAAAACAAGCTCAAGCTCATTCGCTAGTAAGTTTTAACACCTTTACCTAATGTAGCTTACATGCTCTCGACCCTGCGAATACTTCTTTTTAGAGACTTGATGACGTAGTAACTCCTTTGAATTACTGTAACACACAGCCCTAGAAGTAGTACTAATAGAGTGTAGTTAGCTGCTTTAATCCCGAGTAGGTAGTGAACTATGTACGCGATAAGTATTCCAAAACTCCTAAACTCTCTAGTCATCAAGCCAACGTCAGCAAGACCTTTAAGCCCGAGGGACTCTGCTCTAGCCCTAATGTAGCTAGTAGTCATCGAAAAAGTCGTCACTAGGTATATCAGTAGGTAATCGCAACCTAGTGGGTAAAAGGCTAGTACCAATAGTGCGTCACTTAGCCTATCACTTAGGGAATCAAGAAAAGCTCCAAGAGCTGTCGTCTCACCACGAAGCCTCGCAACCGATCCATCTAGTGCGTCCATTAGCATAGCTAGTGAAGCAGTAGCGGCAACGATTAGGGAGTTCTTCGTTAGGTATGCGGCCATCGGTGTTAGCATCGATAAAGATAGGCCGAGTACGGTTAGAGTGTTAGGGTCTAAATGCGCTACGTATTTAGCAAGAAGTGTGGAGGCTATCCTCAACTTCTTTCTAACCGAGCTTAGCAGGTTCAACATTATCCCAATAGTTACTGGCTTGTCTAAATATTCTACTAAATGCCGTGAAATCTTGGTCTCCTGCGTTCTCAAGCAGCTGATGCATAATCAAATTAATTCTTGTAAACCTAATCGGGGTGGTGTAAAGCATGAAGTGGAAGTTGAAAAAAGTCTTGGACGTTATGGAATCGAACAACATCGACGCACTCATCTTCACGCAACCTTCCAATGTCACGTACCTCATCGGGATCCCTAGGTCTTCAGGCATAGTGCTTCTCGTCGAGAAGAACGGGGGTGTTACGGCCCTAGTCCCGGCTTTAGACTACTGGAGAGTAGTTAGTACAGCAAAACTGAGTGAACTAGTCGTCGTGCCTTACACCACTTATCAACTACCAGACATAGACTTGAGACTTTCTGAAGCACCTCATTCGTACATCCCCAAAGTGCTGAAGGAGAGAGGTCTAGTTAAGGTAGCAGTAGACAACCCATACGGAAGGATAGTTTACGAGGTTGAGAGGAACTTAGGTATTAAGGTAGCCGACTTCTCCGAGTCTATAGCTGATTTAAGAGCTATCAAGACCCATGAAGAGCTCGAAGTAATGAAGAAAGCTCTCTATATTACTGAGGGAGCCGTAGAGAAGGCGCTGAGTGAGCTCAAACCCGGGGTTTCGGAAAAGGTTATAGCAGCTACGATCGAGTACTACATGCGGCTCTCAGGTGCTGATGGATTAGCTTTCGAGAGTATAGTGGCCTTCGGAGAAAACGCTGCGTATCCTCACGCCGTGGTTACCGATAGACCTCTAAGAGGTGGAGACCCTGTCGTAATCGACGTTGGAGCTCAAGTAGAGAGCTATTCGTCGGACTTGACAAGAACTATTCTAGTGGGTAAGGTTAGTAGCGAAGTTAGGAGGTCTGTTGAAGTAGTATCTGAAGCTGTTGATGCAGCCATAGACTCCGTTTACGACGGTGCCGCAGCTGAGGAAGTCGATGCTAAGGCAAGAGATATAGTGAGGCGGGCGGGCCTAGGGAAATACTTCGTTCACTCACTAGGACACGGAGTGGGGATAGAGGTTCATGAAAAGCCGCGGATCGCTCAGGGTTCTAAGGACGTTCTAAAGGAGGGCATGGTTATAACTATTGAGCCGGGAGTCTATGTTGTTGGAAAGTACGGTGTTAGAATAGAAAACATGGTAGTAGTCTGGAAAGGTAAAGCAGAGATCCTTAACAGATTAAGTAAAATTATATCGATTTAGGGCTCCGGGGTCACTTTAGACTCTTTTATTACTTATATTTCAGCTACTTCTTATACTTCAATTACTTGGAGCGGTCTACAGATAGCTCGTAGTTACGACCTCTATACTTCAATAAATGCTTCAATCTTAATCGGTGGAGACGTCTCTGATACTATGATATCTTCCGATTCTCTCGAGTAGGTCATGTAGCTTGTTCTTCCCACCCCCAAGACTCTAACCGGTCTAGTAATGGGTACTTTAACAGCCTTAATGAAGACCGGCTCTCCAAGGTCCCCTCGCTCCAACCGCACTGCTGATTGTGGAATAAGTCTTATGCTCCCTAGTTCTAACAGGACAGAGTTAACGCCGTCAATAACGAACCCGCGCTTCGTCTCTTCGAAGAGTTCGTCGTCTTTCCAATCACCGCTTTCGACGACTAAAGACGTGTGAAGCAGTTTAAACCTACCTAGAACGCCGTGCGCGGAACCCGGTGACGAGCCGGCCTCATAGGCGGTTCTAATGTTGTGATGAGTGTCGATTACGGAGAATCCTTCGACTAGCCACCTCCTTCTAGCCACCACTCCTTCATCGTCAAAGAACCTCGCCGTCGGCTTGCGTAGGTCTCCAGGCGAATCGTAGATTCTCATTCCGCTAACTTCGAATAGCCTTCTACCCACTATCTCGCGTGCTCGGGGTCCGACTAGTAAGTGTGAGAGATGGTGAAAGAATGCTGGTGACGCCTCTCTAGTTAGAATAACTTCAGATTTCCCAACTTCGGTTATACTGGGCCTCTTAGCTAAACTCATAGCTTTAGCCCTATGTCGAGCCAGTCTGATCGCTTCCTCAACAGCGCTCTCGATACCCTTATCAAGACCTTGAACTAACACTTTAGTGGTAGGAGCGGCCCGAGTTAACCCTTCCCTATACCTCAAGCTCGCCTCTATCTCAACTAGGTTTTTCTCTTCGTATGCTTCAGTAGAGTCGTCTGCTCTAATAGTTTTAATAGTCCTCAACCTCCTAATGGTTAATGTGGGTTCGTACTCAGGCACCTTATACTCCTTCAAGAGGCTTAGAGAGCTACTGATGATGTCCGAGCTCTCGGTTCGAGTTCCCAAGGTCAGCTTACCGGTATAGAACTCCACTTCAAAGCTATCTGGAACAGTGCAAGACTCTAAGTCAGCTACCTTAACGATAGACTCTAGCTCGGAACTAAGTTCGGCTACGTCAGAACAATTCACACACGTACTAGTAAACCAACATCCACCAAGTAACTGCCTTACGCTTAAAATGCTGGTGCTATACCTTCGGCGACTAATAGAGCTCCCTTCTATGACAACCTCATCAACCCATCTACTAATCGATACTACGTCTCTCCGCTTTATCATAACCGTAGTGCAGCGTTTTTCAAAAGTAATAACTTTAGAACGTTCTTCTTAACTACTAATTTAGCTACCCGCAGCAACCGTTTCTCGGTAGATGGCTGCTCATAGGTTTTCATGCTCTTTTATATCCAGCCTCCCGGCCATCTACCTCTCAACGGCTCTTCCTCCCCTGCCTCACCTGCGGGAGTGTGTCTCCAGCTGTCGCCAGCTGGTTCACCCAGCTCCCTGCGGTGAAGCAGGGTTCACGAGAGTCCCCCTCACCAAGCTCATCGAGTTCATCCCTACTCCAACATTATCATACTACGTAAAGACTTGAAGCATGAGCACTGCTTCACAATGGAGAAGTACGGCTTAGACAGGCACACAGCGTCAGCATACCTCATAGCACTCAAACACCTCCAAGACGAAGACCGTGAACAGTCGCAAAACATGTGAACAACACAAGCAAACATCAAAAAGAAAACAGCCCTCCTATTTGGTCTCCTTATTAATTAGTGCTAGGTCCTGCTGCGGCCAGCAGTTCAACCCCTTCCTTAAGTCCCTTATTACGCAACTCCTCAAGCTACGTAGTTGACCGTAGTCTTACAACTTCCGAACTCAAGTAGCGTAGAATGCGGGCGTGAACAAAACGTAAAAGAAAACAGTAGCGAAGAGATGTCCTCAGTAGTTTTAGGCATTAGTTGCTACAGCTAAAATGGTGAATGGGTTTAGTTCACTGGTGTGATAAGTGAGTAAGCGGAGGGCGTGGGTATTTACTTTAGGAACTGAGGTCGTTCGAGGGATAGTTGTTAACACTAACGCTGCCTTTCTTGGAAGGAGGCTATCTCAGCTAGGGTTTACTGTTGAAGGGACTATCTCCTTAGTCGACGATAAAGAACTCGCCTCGCGCTTTCTCAAGTACATCTTGAGCGAGTACGAGCCTGAGCTTATCGTAACAACGGGTGGTCTGGGACCAACTCACGACGACATAACTCTTGAAGTAGTGGCAGAAGCTCTGAGTAAACCCCTGGTACTCAACAACGAGGCTCTAGAGATGCTAAAGGAGAAGCTAGCTTCTAGAGGATACGAGCTTACTAAAGAGAGAGTGAAGATGGCCTACATGCCTGAAGGAGCGTCTCCCATTCCCAACCCCGTTGGTACAGCTCCGGGAGCTTTAATTAGGCATGGGAGAACTACTATAGTATGCCTACCAGGTGTCCCACGTGAAATGGAAGAGATGTGGGCATATGTCGAAAACATCATTAGGGGGTCGACCGAGGTCTTTATGGCTGAAGGTTCCTTCGTGTCCGTTGGGGTCCCCGAAGCCGCGCTAGCCCCAGTACTCAAGAGAGTCTATGAAGCATACAGTTCCACTTATATTAAGTCCCACCCTCGAGGCTACGAGCTATCGAACCCTGTCGTCGAGATATACGTTTCAGTTACGTCTACAAGTGATACTAGCGCGAGAGCTCTCGTTAAAGAAATATGCGGTAAATTAGTAGAGGAAGTAGTTAAACTAGGTGGTTCAATTAGGGAGTTCAGGTGTTAACCTTGAGTACTATAGTAGCACACGTAGAACTTGGTGAATTAAGAGAGCAGAGGTTAGTTGAGAGTTCCGTTGAAGATGTTGTGAGGAGCTTACTCTTCGAGGTTCTAAACTTATGGGACCCGAGAAGGTCTGACCTAGTAGTTACGAAAGAGAGATTACTGGATATTAAACCGGAACTTGTTGAGTACGGAGATGTAGATGTGTACATAGTTAGCTACGATATCGAGTGGAGAGATGACAGTGTTGTAGACAAAAGGTTCTTTATCGTTATGAAGAACCTGGGTGAGGTTAGTAACGAGGTTATTTCCGAACTTGTTAATCTGTCTAGAGTGGCGCTACTTGAGCTCGAGAAAGAAGTTAAGAGTCTCTAGATTACTGTCGTAACTAACTTCGTTACTAGTTTTCGAACTGTTTTTTATGCTTATTGCTTTATATAGTTCGAGAACAAATCGAACTTCACTCCTTTTCTTGGGTTCAAAAACGTAGCCTAGCTTGTAGCGCTCTAGTTTATCAACATAGACTGACGCTATCGGACATACTTCCAGGCATATCCTACATGAAGAACACTTCCTCTGGTCTACTCTAGGCCTACCTTCGGCTAAGGTCACAGCGTTACTCGGACACCAGAAGCTACAATTTCCACAGTTAACGCACTTATACCACCTAGAGACCAGCTTGACTAAGTTGTACGCTACATCGGCAACCTCGCTACCCTCGATTACGGCGCTCTTTCCGTTTTTGTAAAGTAAGACCTTAGTAGCAGAGTTTTTCGCAGGTTTAACTAGTAAGACAGCGTCACCGTTACTAGTCTTGCTCTCAACCAGTCCCAGCACGGACCTCTGCGAGATTATTGGTGTGGTTATGTCGTAGATTGTAGACTCTAGCGTTAGAGACTTCTCGAAATGCCTTACCGTGATTCCTAGCCTACTCCCTCTCAGCGGTCTAGCACTATCTGCCGGAGTCCCCTCCGATATGCCGGATAAATTGAGGTACCTCGCTATCCTCTGCCTCCCTGGAGAGTTTCTCCTGAGCCACCTCCACAGATGGTACTTAACCCACTCGTAAGGCTGCCCGGTGGCGTTCTGCCATTTCAGGAGTTCGTGGGTCCAAGTGCCCCATAGGTCTGGGTAGAGTTTTTCTATTAGGCAGTACTCAGCTATATTGGCAGCAGGACAAAGATAGCACCCGAGTCTATCGAACCCTCTCTTATAGAGTATGTTGTAGGGAAGCTGTCGCTCGAATACGTAGAGCCACTCGGTCAGCTGGTCCCACTCTTGTATTGGAGACATATTGAGTACCAATGGAAGCCACTTGTTTCTCCAGAGATACCCAGACCTAAACCTGTGCAGAGACTCGTAAGCTCTTTGACCAACGATTACGAGAGCTCCAGAGGGATAGTTCTCTCTGTAGTACCTTGCTATAGGTGCGAGTTTAACTACTTTACAGCACCATCTGTAGTCTTTAGCTGGAGGTCCGAAAGTGTTTAGTGCTCGCCAAAAGGCATCACCGGAGCTAACGTAGTCGAGTTCGAGACTGAATAATTTAGATACCTCCTTAACGTTACTCAACGTATCCGGTAGCTCGAGCCCGGTATCGTTAAAGAGCATTCTTGGTTCAAAACCGACCTCGAGGCATACGTGTAGAGCGACTAAGGAATCTTTTCCACCTGAGTAAGAAGCTACCAAGGGCTTCCGCAACTTTTCATATAGAGAATACGCCTTAGACGCTGCTAGTGAGATGAGTCTTCTCAGCCTGTATTCATTACCCTTAAGAACGTCCACAAGCGATGATCTCGGCTTAGTTATTGGGTAACTCGGGACTCTCTTAAAGACCTTCTGAACCCTGAAGAGTCCTCCACGGCACACTGCTAAAGCGATGAGCCGACCTCTACTGTCTACAACCGGTAGCTGTGAGCCTTCCGAACCTCCGCATTTAACCACTTCTAAGGGCTTGACATTGTCTCTCACTACGTAGTCTACCTTTCCGTTATCGATGAGCACTTGAGCAGAGGATTCTGAAAGCCTCCACCTCCACTTCATACTCTTAATATCGAAGAATAGTCTACCGACAACAACACCTCCAACCACAACCTCCTTCATGTCGTCTATGAATGGAACCTTATTAAGGAAAGTCGAGCTCTCCGATATCCCCAGTAGTCTTTCGATACTCGAATCACTAAACTCAGTGAGTAGAGCTTCACTTATAAAGGTCAAGTCTCCCTCAAAGGCGGGGCGAATATCGCCAGGATCTGTTAGATGCACTCTTACTCCGATACCACCACACTTCGAACATTGAGGCTCTCTAAGGGGTACATTACAGTTAGAGCACCACCATAGGGGTATCTTTATAGCTTTCAATACCTACTTTCCAAAACCTCTAGCTACTTACTAGTATTAAACACCACTTAAAGACGCTACCGCGAGAACCTCAAACTCTCTTGAGGCACTAGAACAGCTAACTGCTGCTTAGCACACATATCGGGAAACATACTCATTGAGCGAGTGGAAAGCCTAATATAGCTTTTTAGATTTCCTACCTGCTAATATATAAATAGAGACGCTCGTAAGTACAGCGTGCGTAGTGGTGCGTGGGCGTAGCTCGATGAGGGATCGAAAGCCCTTCGGGTGTGAGGTCATCCTGAACGACCCTAATGGCTCGCAACTGTTTTGATGCGTTAGGTTTAAAGGTTTTCGTAATTTTTCGTGATGATGGGGAGAGGTACTTTGAGACACCTAGAGGTAGAGCTAGGTGTGAGCTCCGTGTCGTTG